>Ga0256832_1001539_pt1 | contig 15659 bp, 13 predicted proteins | sample 134614metaG_FD_190534 | JGI IMG/M metagenome (GOLD analysis project Ga0256832, IMG submission 190534) | Hydrothermal vent microbial communities from Lau Basin, Pacific Ocean - 134-614 | ecosystem: Environmental > Aquatic > Marine > Hydrothermal vents | place: Pacific Ocean: Lau Basin | collected...
TATACTTTTTCCCCCCCCCCCCCCCCCATGTTTATGGCACTTTAAAGCAGAAGCTCTCAGCCAGGCGCTGCAGATTTAGAACTCTCTTCTTATTGATGCTATTCTTACCGCTGATATTTGCTTGCTCTAAAGACTCAAAACCCGATGAAGCTCCGCCTGCAAAGATGACATATGTACCTGACTTTGACCTAAGAACCAAATATTTGGATGCGATAAAAATCGCTGATCCAAATATGGAGGTCACCGAGATTTCTCCAAATGCAATCACCTCCACCCCTTGTGTACCTGCTACTCCAGGCGGACAGGGATGGAACTGTGTCACCAACCACATTACGACGACCATGAGTTTGCCGGCCAATCCCGGAGATGGACGACCCGAATGTGACGATATGCAAGTAGAGTACGATTTTCGGTTTTGTGTAAACAGCCAAACCGGAAAGATAGATGTGGCATTTTGGAATTTTTCCGCTATGTATGGAGCATCCTGTACCGCATTCGATGCTTGGTATCAAGCCCTTACTCCCCAGCAAAAGACAGATGCTCAGGACAAATGGGAGTATGACGCAAGTATTTTACAAGAGCTTTCGCAAACCCAAGATGTTGTAGATTTGATTTGTCCATATGTGCCTCTTGCAGGCTGTCCAACCCTTTCGGGAACTTCTACCTTTATGAGGGTCAATTGCTATGCCAGATGTCTGGTGCCATGCAATGATTGCCCTAATGGAGTCAAGGTTATCAAATACACTTGTGGTGAGGAATGTTGCAAGCGTACTAGAAACTTTTGTTTAAATCTTCCATCATGTCTTGTTTACTTCCTAGAACCAAGCTTTCAGACGGTTGGTCCATCTTGCGGAGGACCACCGCAGAATCCTTGTCCGGGTGGTATCCCGCTTGGAACATGCGGGCAACACGATTGCGGACCAAAATAACGAACTTCACGGGAGTAGCGTGTCAGTACGCTACTCCCTTTTTTATTATTTAACAGCATTAACTTTCCATCGTATGAGATCAACACAACTTCTAATACTATTCCTTCTGATTCCTTTTTTATGTCAATCACAAAAGTTTGATACCCTTCGGTTTGAGGGACAAACGCCATACATATGGCAATATATGCCACAAATCGACGGTTTTTCTCCTGAAATAAAAAACCTTAGCCTTTACCCGGATTTAACACGCCCCTTGTATAAGGATGGAGATATGATTTTCACATCCAACTTATTCGAAGCTGGGTTCATCGGACACTTAATTGAGCGCGTTGACGGACAAACCGGAGCCGTCAAATGGAGTAACCCCGGCATTTATACCGGATTTAATCACCGGGAAATGGCGGTGATTCCCAGCATCCGCGATGACCGGTACGAACTATTTGTTTTGCGAGATTACCACAATTACCTTTGGGGCTATTCAAGCTGGATACGTTGCAGCATTGGCCAAAGGACGTATGATCCGGAGTCCGGGATACTTACAGACAGCATTTTTGAAGACACTTCCAGGGCGGATTTTGTTCCAAAAGTGATTCCGGGCGGTATATTTGGAGGGTATATTTACTATGAATACGATGGCGATAGTGCAGTTGCTCTTTTTGGTACAAGCAGAGAAAGAACTGTCAAATCTGTCTTTAATCTTCAAGGAGAACTAATATATAAGGACACTTTGGTATTCAAAGACACAATACCAAGTAAGTTGGCTTTTATTCATGCAAACAAAACAATTGGTTTAGGTGTAAATCATTTGGTCAATATCGTATTTGCATCAGATAACAACTCGCCCACAAAGTATGACACTTTTGACAATGATGCCAAACAAGCGTATCTGAGATTCTTTGAGAGAGATCTTTCCAAAGAATACTCGATCGACCTCACCAAAAACGGACCGGGATTTGGCTACTCTTATATTATAACAAAGGCAACAGATGACCGTTTTCACTTACAAATATGGGAATTGCCATTTGCTTGGCTCGGCATTCCGCAAAAAGTAGCTATTTGGGACATAGACAAAGATGGAAATATTAGGGAGAAAGTTACATTAGACAGTGTCATACCGGCATATCTCCAGACCGGCCTTAATCCCATTGACCGCACTATACTGATTTGCCAAGTCAATAATACCGGAAAGCACCCGGTACTCCAATTTGCAAAATCAGATGGACAGGGGCATGTCCTCCCTTTAAAGCAATTCAACATTAAGAATCCAGTTACTTTAGTGATAGAAAGCATCAACTTTACTCCTGACAATAAGTTCCTCCTGGCTGCGGGAATAAGCCCTAAACACTCGGCTGACCCACGGCTGGACACTACCAGGAATTCGTGGTTATTGTTTGAACCGGACAGCTTAGGATTAATTACCGCCAATTATGATTTGTCCAAGGGCAACACCTTATATCTCCGTCCCAATCCAGCTACAGATTTTATCCATATAGAAGGGGCGGATCACTTTGATGAATTACTTATATTCGACATGGAGGGAAAAACAATCAGGCATCTCAATAGCAACTTGAGAGATATTGATATCCGTGACTTGCCCTTAGGAACTTACTTCCTACGATTTAAGGATAAAGGGAACTATCTACCCCAAAAACTAAAATTTATCAAAATATAAGGCAATAAAGCCTTCTGAAATACCAACTAACCTGTCAGGTTAGTTGGTATTTCATGACATTTTAAGAATTATATTAGAAGAGGAATATTGAAATGGTTCTACACTATTTCATAGATTCAATCCAATCGGGCAATGCTCCCAAGTCCATGCCAAATATATACATCCCATAGTAATAGACGAAGAGGGAGAGGACAATCGCCCCTACGATATTCAGGATAAATCCGGTCCTGGCCATGTGGGTAATCCGCAGGCGGCGGGTTCCGAAAACAATGGCATTGGGTGGGGTGGCCACAGGCAGCATAAAGGCCATCGAGCCGGCAATGGTGGCCGGGAGCATAAACAGCAACGGATGGGTCTCGACACTAACCGCGAGTCCTGCCAAAATAGGCAGAAAAGTCTGTACCGTGGCAGTATTGGAGGTCAGCTCCGTCAAAAACGTTATCAACACAGCTATGATGAAAATAATCAGCAAGGGATGGACTCCCTTGAACCACATCAACTGCTCCCCAAACCAATTGGACAATCCGGAGGTCTTAAAACCACTCGCCAGCGCGAATCCCCCTCCAAACAGCAATATAATCTCCCATGGAATGTCCTCTGCCGCTTTCCAGTCCATCAGATATTCCCCTTTGTTCTTCTTAGATGGAATAACGAAGAGTACGATCGCCATCAGTACGGCCACCGTCCCGTCATTGAGGTACTTGGGATGGGAGAAGAGATGGGCCCACCCTTTCATATGTATAGCCCCGATGGTGATATCCGACCGGAAGAACCAAAGGAGAGCGAGCATCACAAAGACGATTCCCACCACTTTCTCCTCATAAGAAACCGCCCCCATATCCTTGTGCTCTTCGACTAAAACCACCTTGTCGATCTGTTTCCACCCTCCGCTCTTGCGGATAAAAACAACGTACAAATACACGTACAAAATAACAAACAGCACCACAGATATCGGAAAGGCAAACAAGAACCATTGGGCGAATGAAATCTCGGGAGCCGACGGAAAAGTGTCGACATATATCTGGCTAAAGGCCAGATTGGGGGGTGTCCCCACCAAGGTTGCAATTCCTCCCACCGAAGCACTGTACGCCGTCGCCAACAGAAGCCCGACTGCGAAATGAGCCATCTTCTCTCTTCCGTTGAGGTCTTCCAGTTTGACGATAATCGACAACAATATCGGGACCATCATCATCGTCGTGGCCGTATTGGATATCCACATCGAGAGAAAGGCCGTCGAAAACATAAATCCGAATAATATCCGGCCGGGATGAACCCCGGTCCATAAGAGGATTCGAAGCGCAATGCGCTTGTGCAGGTTCCACTTCTGAATCGCCAAAGCGACTAAGAAGCCCCCGATAAACAGGAAGATAACATGATTAAAATAGGTCGATGATACCGCCTTGCCATTCATAATCCCCAACAGAGGAAATAAGACCACCGGCAAAAGCGAGGTAATGGCCAAGGGGACCACTTCAGACACCCACCACAGCGCCATCCATACCGCGACACCGAGCGTAGCAGACACCTTGGGGTTGTCCACCTCCAAACGGGTAATAAAAGCAATATACAAACCCAACACGGGAGCGATATAAAACAAGACCTTTCTCCATTGGGCAGTGTGCTTAGGCAGGAATGCTTTGCGAGTATCTTCCATAGGTCAGGAACTTAACAGAGTCCAAATATACTACTTCCCTTCCTTTACGCGGTATTTGTGAGTATGAAAAATGAATCAACTAATTACCGAATAAAACCCAGGTATCCACTTTCATTTTTCCTTTCTATGATTCAATGGCGTCCTTTACCCTTCAAAACTTTACAACAAAATCGACATACGGCACCCCGGGGAAAAGGGCTTCAAAAATATCCTTATTGACCAAAAATGCCAAGTCAACAGCCATTTTCTCTCCAAAAAATCGAACACCATAGGAAAATATCCCCTGGTATTCTCCCTCTATGTACGCAATCCAATTTTCTGATATCAATGACCACCTGCGGCGCACCCGTGACATCCCGGACAATACGACGATCGGTTTGTTGAGGAATTCTCCATAAAAATAACCCCAGCCCACTCCCGCCGTGAGGTTCCTATCCGATGTCCCATAAGTGGCAATACCATAACCTATTCCGAAATGTCTTCTTCGATTATCATCCGTGCTATAGTAGATGATTCCGCCGCCGAGATTTAGTTTTTCGCTTACTTCAAAACCCACTTTGGGGGTTATAAAAAACAACGGTCTTCCGAAGGCAAGTGTTGATATGATCTCCAAACCACCTCCGATGGAAAAGTAATCCGTCACCCCGTAATTAAACGAATTGAGCACCAAGTAGGCATTTTGATAGTACCATTCCCCCTTCTTGAGATTCCTTGCAGACGGGGCAAACAAGTACCGGGTAGCATGCGGGTTTTCAAACCAATACTTGCCATCCTTAATGCGCTCAGGTAAAACTTCCTTGGCGCTTGCGATTTGTGAATAAGAGATGACAAACGGAGCATTGGAAGCCACTTTAACCCGGACCTTGTCTCCATCCACCTCCATGACTTTCGCAAACAAGCGAGAACCGTCCTTCAAATCAATCAGGTAAACCTTCGAGCTGTCGAAGTCGTATTTGACTTGCTCCTTTTGGGCGCTCAAAATACTGATGCATTGCATCATTACCATGAATACTGCAAAATAACGTAAATACTTCATCTTAAAATTATTCTAGGTTGTATAATAATGTGTTCTATTCGATTCGATTCTATCCCGCCCCGCCCCCTTTCAAACCGTGATAAATGGATAATCAGGAATCAGACAAGGGTAGAAGAAAAATACAATCATAGTTGTAGTCGGATAATTTCATATCCTCCAACGAACCCCTATATTCTCATTAGTGAGGGTAAATATACGACTGTTTCTAATTTCTCAAATAAATTAGACCGATAAAGTGTGTGTATTACAAACTCGACTTTTCACGAGAACAATATAGGGCTAAAATGATAGTAGGATAATTTATGCCATCCTTTAGGCCAGACAGGAACCGGAGAAAAGATTTATACAATTTCTTGTTGTTTCACACCCAAAATTCACAAAAATCGACGTATTTTTATCCGAAAATACGAATTTATAGAGGCAAGAAAACGCTTCAAAATTAGAAATGTATCTTTTGGCGATCTTTTATTTCATAAAATTTGACAGATTTCTGGCAAGCACTATATAGAAAGACTGGGAATCTTAATCTCGAATTTAATCATAACCTTAAATATCAACAAATGGAAACAGAAGAACCAACCATGCGTGAATTATTGACTGAAGCCATTAACTCAGAAGGGACGAATCCGGGTAGAGTAAGCCTCAATCTTATCAGATGGACTACCATGTATCCGGTTAAAGTGCTTAAAGTAACAGGAGGATTGATACTAAGCTTCATTTTGATGATAAAAGTTCATTGGCTATTCGCATTATTGTTTATCGGATTTCTGCTTTGGAATCTGTTTTATTGGTGGAATGCAATCATAAGATTCAAAATTGGTAATGTAAACCCGGGTAAGGTGATTCATTTAAATCCGGACAGAATCGCTGTTGCAACAGATATGACAAAGGGGTTCGGTCATTACCCGGTTCTGAGAATTCTTGACGTAAAGCTTCGCAGGGAAGATAGAATTTTGAATAAAATTATTCCTACCATTGCAGGATATGCCAATAATCCGTATGGATATCCTTTCTGGTCGGAATTTAGTCCTGTACCCATGAATCATGGTATAAGGAGTAAAAAACTTATCGAACGGTTTTCAAACACCTACGGTGATGAAGAAATCAAAACCCTTAACGAATACATTGACAAAGTGGGTTCTACCGAACCGGAAACATACAAAATTGATGAAGACACCACTGATTGGGTGGACTACAAGAACGTGGTAATTGGAGATTTGGATAGAATGGAAGGACCAGAGAGTCTTAAGAAAGAAGAGGTATAGCATAGCATAGCATTGATCTTGTCCAATACCCTGAAATAATTTGTGCTGTTAATAACAACCGGGTGCTACAGCAAATATTCCCTGGAGTTGTTGCGTAATGGCTGCAAGGTAACCCTTAAAAGGTAGAAATGTATCTATTGGCCAAATCGTTAGTCATATGTTTATAGCAGAGCTGATTGAAAACAAAAAGTACTACAAATTCAGAAGTAAGCAATTACTTGTGTCGCTTCTCGCAGGTGCACTAATCGGGCTACTTGTCAATGTCCCTGACACACCGGTTTGGTTAACAATTTTGGTGATTGGCCTTTACGTTGGTGTTCTTGTTTATTCGGTATGCAGTCAAAGACAAATGCGTTTATCATTGGGAGATAAACGGATAGAAATGGACGTCGATGAGATCCGGATTAAATCAAAAGAGGGCAGAGATATAGAAAATATCCAATTGAATCAGGTCGATAAACTCATATTAAAGGACGAGTACTCTTTGCCTCAGGAAACCGTTCAGGAAGTGGGGCAAGAATTAGCCGGAAAGACAAAACAGAACTATTTGATTCTCCTCCGGGATGGCCGGGAAAGGAGATTGGATTTTGAAATCAAGACCCATTATATGCTCCGGCAATTGAATAAATTGTTCGAATCCTGGAAGATGAAAGGATATCCCATCGACAGAGCGAATTAGGATTAGAAACGTTTAAAACCAAAAGTGACATGAATAAATTAGGTGCTTTTCATTTTTTTACAGTAGTATTACCCGCACTAGTATTAATTGTAATTTCATCATATTTACTAGGGTTCAAACTACCATTAGAATTCAAGGGTCAGGCATTGTTAGTATTTGCCATCATATTGCCAATTTCGATGTTTGTAGGTGCATATATTACAAGGCTTGGATATTGGACACCAGGCGATGATGTTTAATTTCAGTGATTCTTTGGAAATACATGATGAAGAAACTGCGAAAGGAGAATTTGATTCCATCCCATACAGTAATCCTCCCATGCTCACATGTCGTTATCAGAACTTTGGAGCAATTGAGAGGTCCCGAACGCCTTGAAGCCCTCCTGTATGTATAGTCACGATTTCCGTGCCCCTTGAGAAGTATCCCTCCTCCAACATCCGGAGTAAGGAGTACATCATTTTACCATTGTAAACGGCGTCCAATGGGACTCCCCATTCTTCCTCAAAAGAGGAGATAAAAGACCGTATCCCCCGGTCTATCTTCCCAAACCCCGGCTTTGGGTAGCGCTTGACCACCTCCCATCGTGCTACGCCGTCATTCCCCACCAAATCGCGTATCATCGCTTCTTCAAAATCCTGCTTGAAGGTTGAAAATCCCATAACTGTAGTTCCATGTCTGGCTTTGCTTATTAATCCAGCCATGGTCCCTCCCGAGCCGATGGGTACCATTACAAATTGCGGATGTATCTGACTATAGATTTCATCCATTATTCGACCGACACTTTTCAATCCCATGTCAGAGGTTCCCCCAAGGGGGATAAAATACTTCCCGTCCTCCATCAATCCTGCGGTCTTACGGGATCTCCACTGCTCAAATTGCTCTTTGGGGATGGGCAACACCTTCATTCCCCATCGACTGCAATCGGACAAGGTAGCGTTGTTGGTATTGACATATGTTCCACGAACCCACCCAATGGTCTCGATCCCCAGCCTATATCCAGCATAGGCCAGAGCGTGTAGCAAATTAGAAAAACCTCCACCAAGACCCACCAGGGAAGTGGCACCCAGCCGCAGTGCATCTTCGAGTAGCGGCTGCATTTTCCGCCATTTGTTGCCACTCAATACCGGGTGGATGAGGTCATCTCTCTTCATCCAAAGTCGCACACCTGCACGCTCCAACACGGGGTGCCGGAGAAGTTCCAGAGGAGAGGGAATATTCAATTCTTCGAGAAGGGATGGGTAGTGCACAAGGAGGGATTGGAATAAGAAAGCCCCCATTCCGAAGGAACAAGGGCTTATGTTATCATGAAAAGCGTGTATTTTGTGGTGTGTGAATAGTATTTCCTAAGGCTTGAGAACAATCAACTTCTTAATACTGATGACATTGTTTTGACTGTCCTTCAGCGAATAAAGATAAGTCCCCTTAGGAAGAAAGAAGAAGTTCTCTTTGATTTTACTATTGGCACCGGTCACCCGGTAATACTGATCCCAAACCGGCTTGGCCAGGATATTGAGTATCTCCAGGTGATACGTTCCCGGAGTCAGACCGGTGAGATTAAATGTCACTTTACCGAAGGTGGGATTGGGGGTGACTGTAATATCCGGACGTGAAGCGGGATTTCGAGTGGCTACCGGAGGTCCTCCGTAAGCGATAGAGGCCACTCCTCCAACAGAATCCAACTGCACCACTGCCAATGGACCCGATTCACCTTCTGCAAAGAAGCTGTAGCTCACTGAAGTGTCGGGAACTATCGGTAATTGTGGGAAGTAACCTTTGATTACGCCCGTTACATCATTCCACCCGAGAACGGGATTATAAGCAAATATTTTGGTTGTTCGTATCTCGATATTCTTTTGACGAAGGGCGGTATAATCACCTCCCGGTAAAGACAATGCTCCCCAAGCATCCACCTTGTCCGTTCGCTTGATAAAAACCCGTACGCTGATGGTATCCGGTCTAAAAGTCGGTGGAACTTGCTGGACAATTGTGTCCGGTAAGGTATCAAATGGAAAGGTCGTAAAAAAGCTCGTCTCCTGAGTAGATTCATCTTCGTACTTCAATGGTGCCCGGTACAACACATACGGTGTATTGTAGTGGACGCTAAAGCTCAATAGCCGCACGATAGGGTCCAGGGAGGTGAAGCCCAATTCGCTAAATGTCTTATCGTCTCCGGAGTAAAATCGCTCGAAACTCGGCGGTACGGGCAGAAAAATATCCGCATCCGGATAATCTTCTGCTGCATCGGCTTGATCGGCCGTCTTGTAAGTACTGGTAAATATCGTATTCCCCTTGAGGTTGGAGTAATTCCAGCTTTGATTAGGACCGGGGGCAGTAACCGTAATATTTGGATTGCGATCGATATTGGTCTTTGCCTCATCCCCTGCCTTCGGGAAATAAGAAGAGGTCAAGACCGGTTGAGCAAAAACACCGATGGTCATTAGAAAAAAAAGTAAAGTAGAAATCTTTTTCATATTCAGTATTTTTCTATTCATTGTGTTACTCATTAAAGAGCATAAAACCGGAAAATGTTGCAATTTCAGTTCAAATTAGGAAAATATTAGCAATCCTATCCGCTTTCTTCAAAATACAAAGGTAGTAAACAAACACTAAGCATCCAAACATTTCATACCATGAAAATAAGGAACTTACTCATGGGGGCTCTTCTCCCTGACTAAAAACGCCCCTTTTATCGACTTCTATTTTCTTGCCGGATCGACTCGCTTTGCCTTGAGCACAAAGAGGATACCGGCGATGATAAACGGAATACTCAATATCTGTCCGGTGCTCAAGACATTGCCAAAATACTCCTGAATTCCCCCTTGGCTCCGCTTGAAATACTCCAAGAAAAAGCGGGCACTCCAAATAAAGATCAAAAACCATCCGAAAAGGGCTCCACGCTTCAATCGCATATCCGTCTTCCAGTACATCCAAAACAGCACAGCAAAACTAATCACATATGAAATGGATTCGTAAAGCTGAGTGGGATGCCGGGGTACCTGATCGAGTTTTTCGAAGATAAAAGCCCACGGGACATCTGTTTGTTTACCTACAATCTCAGAATTCATCAAATTGCCGAAGCGAATGAAAGCGCCCGTCAAGGCCACGGGAATGACCACCCGGTCCAGCACCCAAAGCATCGACTTCCTATACTTCCTGGAGAAAAACCAAAGGGAAATCAGAATCCCAATCGCTCCTCCATGGCTGGCCAGTCCGCGATATCCGGTAAAGTGGAAGGAGGGGTCAAAACTGACGGGCAGCAACATTTCGAGTATATGGTCCTTGTAGTACGCCCAATCATAAAAGATACAATGCCCCAGACGCGCCCCAATAATCGTCCCCATGATCAAATAAATCAGAAGCGAATCCAACAAATCGGTATTCTCCCCTTCGCGAACGAAAAAGCTCCGCATCATGCGATATCCGATCATAAAGCCCAACGCAAACATCAAGCTATACCATCGAAGACTGACCGGTCCGATAGAAAAGATGACTTCGTCCGCATTCCAATGTATAAACCAATTGTACATCTGTCTATTTTTGACGTGAAGATACGGCAATGTTTGAGTTGTCCCTCCCGCTCGCCGGATTTTAGCTATTTTTTGGTATGAAATGGTGGACTTTGCCCCTCAACTATCCATTAGTATATCTGATGACCGGAAGGGTGCAACCGGGCTATAAAGGGCTTCTGTTGATGTCTCGATGGGGGCCAACGCCCTTCAAATGCACTCTTAACATCTTCTGCAGCTCCACTGTTATCACAAATGGCGTACAATAGCCCTGCCGGCATGGTCGTGCCCATCCCTATAAATCCGGGGATGCCCCTGAGATGTCCCAATATCTCAGTTGTTTCTGTCGTAAGGCTATCCATACCAAGGCTCAAGGCGTGCTTGAGCAAACTCCAGTCTCCTGTCATTCCTCCAAGCACAAAAGAGGCCGTCTTTTGGTTGCGCTCCAAGGGTGCAATCGACTTTATCCTATCAAAGGGCCATCGATATTGAGCGAAGACAAAATACATACCTTCCGGCATATATACTTTCCTATATCTCCGCTCCTCCAATCCGGCATCCATCATCACCCCTCCGTACAACGAGGTCACTCCAGCTGCAGAAAATCCCTGTCGCACGGCCCCTTCAATAAAAGGAACCAAAGCATGCAACGGAAGGCGGTCTGTCACCAGGAAATCCACACCTACCAAAGCTGCCGTTACCGAAGGAGCCTCCCCTCCCAAGGTCTCAAAGTTTGATTTGCGAAGCCGAATATCAACGGCAACTCCCATCTCCCCGGACATTCCCCTGTGCTCCAGGTAGGAACCAATGACCTGTTTGACCGCATCCGAAGCCGGTGTACGCCCCGATTTGTCTCCCGTAACGGATTGGATATGTACACCGGGTGTTTCGCTAATTTTGACGGTCACCTCATCACCGGGAAGATCGAGGGCCGCATAAAAAAGCCCTTCGATACCCGTCAAACCCGATAAAACAGGGGGCGCTGACACTTTAACTGTTGTTCGCATAGAAACTATCTGCTCATCTAAAAATGGAATTCTTGAAGCGAACACTCCAATTCCTCCAATATAATCATCGCACAAAAGTAGGCTTAAATGTCGAAATAGTCATGTTTCTGTGGCTGTTGGGTAACAAACTACACTGTTTCTTGAACCACTTTATGACATCTTAGATGCTTAGTGCTTCAGGAACAAAGTTCATCCAGTATTAAACGCAGTTATTTTTTTCTGAATCGAGGCGCTCAAACGGGAGTTATGCCGTAGCATAATGACGATTTGAGCAACAAATAGTCAGAGGAAGATAGAAGACGCAATGCATTGCGTCTGTACACTCTATACTGTATTTATTTTGTTCCTGAAGCATTAGGTTGTAGCCTACTTTCTAAGTGCCCTAAAGTGCTAAACCCTATTAGAAATTGGTCAAAAATAAAAACCAGTTGTAGAGCATGATACACGTGAATTGCAAAGGACACGAAACGATTATCGTATATCGAGTATTTGACAAGCCTTGTCAGACTATGTCATGAGGGCACAGTATTCGTCATCATTTCACTCCTCTCTTATGGTTGGATACTGTATCTTCCCTTAATCCGAGAATGTATCATATAAATTTGAAGCACCATATGGCAGTGCAGTTAGTGCTCCGCGTAAATCGTCGTCCAAATTAGAAATATAAAATAATGTACCTTTGCACTAGGTTGTGTAATTGGAAAAGTCCGTATTGTATGAAGCCGATTTGAAGATATATACCATAAATACATGCTGTCCAAACATTTATTTTGCATAGAGTATCACTCTTGCTTTGTTGGTATACTTACTACTAAAACTACTGTTCTGTACAAGTACAATAAGAAAGATCCATAAAAACAAATTGCTTTATCTAACGTTTTCAAGGCGAATAGGCAGACATTTTAAACGGTTTTATTATTATTCTTACGGCACTCAACTATCTATGTCTGCCTACCATTTCATATCAAAATCATCACTTTAACTATTAAACCAAAATTCTTATGTCAAAGATTTCATACATGACTCCATCGGGATTCGAAAAACTCAAGAAGGAGTTAGATGATCTTAAAACTAATGGGCGACAGAAAGCAGCTAAAGCCATTGCTGAAGCAAGGGAGAAGGGAGATTTATCCGAAAATGCAGAATACGATGCTGCAAAAGATGCCCAAGGCATGTTAGAAATGAAGATTAACCAGTTGGAAAAATCTTTAGCAAATGCAAGGGTCTTGGACACGGCTCAGATGGATAATTCCGTAGTAACTATCCTTAGTACGGTCACCATAAAAAATCTCAAGATAGGTAAATCTCTGACGTATCAGATTGTATCTGAAGCCGAAGCCAATCTCAAAGAAAAAAAGATTTCTTCCACCTCCCCTATCGGTCAGGGGCTTATGGGGAAAGCCGTCGGTGAAATTGCCAAGATCAAGACCCCTGCGGGAGAAATGGATTTCGAAGTAGTTTCCATCGAATTTATCTAATAAAACATAGGTCATGGCATCCATATTCAGCAAAATCATCGCCGGAGAAATTCCTTGTTATAAAATCGCCGAAGAGGAGGATTTCTTCGCCTTTCTCGACATCCGCCCATTGGCAAAAGGGCACACGTTGGTCATCCCCAAGGAAGAGATCGACTACATCTTCGACTTAGAAGATGATTTGCTGAGTTCCTACATGGTTTTTGCCAAGCGGGTAAGTCGTGCCATCCAAAAGGCTGTCCCCTGCAAGAGAATCGGTATGGCGGTGGTGGGACTTGAAGTGCCGCACGCCCATATCCACCTTATCCCCATTAATAAGATCTCGGATATGAATTTTGCCAATCCGCCCATCCAGATTTCCAGTGATGAAATGGCGGAGCTGGCCTTGGAAATAAGCAACAATTTTGTTTGATTTACTAAGGAACTATTCTTCTTCCTCTTCAAAAGGGATACAGGCGTAACCGGTATAGCTTGTTGGGGAAATGGACAATAACTCCTGTTTGACTGAATCGGTAACCGGGAGTTTCTTTAGGAATTTTTGCCATTTGTCTTTGGAAATAACGCTTTGGCCCCTCGTAAGGTCTTTGAGCAATTCATAGGGTTTTTGGACGCCCTCTCTACGCAGAATCGTCTGGACCGCCTCGGCCAGAATGAGGTAATTGTCCTCCAAATCCGCTTTGATTTTCTTAACATTCGGGAGGAGCTTTCCGATGCCCTTATCCAGAGATTTTAGCGCGATCAACATATGGCCAAGGGGAACCCCTACATTGCGAAGTACGGTGCTATCTGTTAGATCTCGCTGAAGCCGGGAAACCGGGAGTTTCTCCGACAAAAATCGAAGGATGGCGTTGGCCATCCCCAGGTTGCCCTCTGCATTTTCAAAATCTATAGGATTGACTTTATGGGGCATAGCCGAAGAACCCACCTCTTTCGCTACCACTTTTTGCTTGAAGTATTCCAACATTACATAGGTCCATATGTCCCTTGCAAAATCGAGAAAAATAGTATTAATTCTCGACAAGGCATCGAAGATGGCCGCCATATTGTCATAATGCTGAATTTGGGTGGTATATTGCAGGCGCTGCATCCCCAGCCCTTTAATAAATCTATTGCTAAAATCAATCCAATCGATATTGGGGTAGGCTACGAGGTGCGCGTTAAAATTGCCGGTAGCTCCTCCAAATTTAGCGGTAACGGGGAGTTTCTTGAGTCCTCTTATTTGCCTGTCCAGGCGCTCGACAAATACCATAATCTCCTTTCCTAATCCGGTAGGAGACGCAGGCTGGCCATGGGTGCGAGCGAGCATAGGAATGCTCCTGTCTTCGGCCATTTCATACATCATATTGCGCACATGCTGAATTTGGGGTAGAATGACTTTGTCCATCCCATCCTTAATCATAAGCGGAAATGCCGTATTGTTAATATCTTGGGATGTTAATCCGAAGTGCACAAATTCGGCAAAGCGCCCTGCCCCAATTGAATTGAGCTGATCCTTTACAAAATACTCTACTGCCTTGACATCGTGATTAATTATTTTTTCGGTGTCCTTCACTTTTTGAGCATCTCGATCGCTAAAGTTTTTGTAAGAATTGCGCAGAGGTTCCGACCATTCCTCCGGCCAATCCTTCAGTTGAGGAAGAGGAATCTCCGTCAGATGTATGAAATACTCCACTTCCACCATTACGCGATATCGAATCAGAGCTTTCTCTGAAAAATAAGGAGACAAGGGTTTTACCTTATCAGAATACCGGCCATCAATTGGAGAAATTGCGTTGAGCATCTTATAGCATTTATGTGATTTGATATAGCAAAAGTAAGGCAAGTATTCTAGTGTACTACTTTCAATGGGAGAAATAAATGATTTTTTGATCTAAGGGCTATCAAGAGAAAAATTGCAAACAGCATAAATACGATAAGTTAGGTAATAGCATCAGGCAAAATGTTACTAACTTACTATCCTAAATAATGGTTGCAATACTCTTCCTTAGAACAACTAACGTTATAAAATAAATAAAGCAGGAGTTTCCCCAATAGGAAACTCCTGCATAAAACCATACAACCTCCGATTTGGAGAAACTTACTTACTTTATCACAGTCACTTTCTCGACGAGTTCTTCGTCTCCGACAACGAGTCTCAGCATGTATACCCCTTGTGCCATATCCTCCAAATTCATCTCGTATTCGTAGACGCCGCGTTCCAGATCGGTCTTCTCGATTACATTGCCCAATACGCGCTTACCCGTCATGTCAAACAAGTGCCCTTCGACCTCGGCATCTCTACCCAACTGTAGGATCACTTTCATATGATCTCTCGTCGGATTCGGATACAAGCTCAACGCATTGCCCCGGCCGTGCTTCGGTACTAAGACCTGAACAATTTTACTCGTCGTTATACTTCCGTCCTTGTCGTATTGCTTCACGCGGTAGAAGTACATG
>Ga0256832_1001540_pt1 | contig 15658 bp, 16 predicted proteins | sample 134614metaG_FD_190534 | JGI IMG/M metagenome (GOLD analysis project Ga0256832, IMG submission 190534) | Hydrothermal vent microbial communities from Lau Basin, Pacific Ocean - 134-614 | ecosystem: Environmental > Aquatic > Marine > Hydrothermal vents | place: Pacific Ocean: Lau Basin | collected...
CACTAAATGTTTTAGATATTAAGTATAAAAAAACCAAAGATGGAACAAAACTACAAAGTTTTCATAAAAAAGTTAGAGGTACTGAAAATCAGGAGTGGAGAGTTGAGAGAGCTTAGGAGAGCTTCTTCTTTCGGCTCTTAACGAACCAAGTGAAAAGAAGAAGACCAGTTAAAATTAATAGTGCATTTCCCAAGTAGTCATGTGCTAAAGAGAAATTATTACGTGCTTGAAGAACCAGTTGGGTGACAAACCAAATTCTAAAAACATTCATAAATGTTATAAAGATGTATCCCATTACTGCCCATTTGAGCTTATGCTTAAAGGTAGAGGGAAAAGCAATAATGGATGCTAAGAAAAACAGATAGGGAATTATCCCATTACACGCTTTCTCAATAACCAAAGAGTAGTGTTCATTAATTAAGATACGATAGCCATCCATCATACCATCGGCTAAGCTTAGTGATGTAAGATACACCGTTAAATCTGTTTGTATGCTATTTATAGTGGAGCTTAAAGGAGATAAATCCCAATAAAAGACCCCAAATAACATGGCAATACCTAGCCAATAACTCAATAAAAATTTTTTCATTCTTTATGTTGCCTTTTATGATTATACTTTTAGTAATATTCTAACGATTATTTAACTATTTTATAGATAATTTTACTAAAAATTGTCATGTAAATATATTATTTATTGTTTCTAAATGTATTATACTGTAGCTTAACTTAACATTAATTTAAACTTAAAATAAAATATTACTTTACAGTAGGCTTACTAGGCTTTTTTGACTGATTTGATTTTTTCTTTGTACCATTGGTATCAGCAGGAGGCAAAGGAATATTCTGAACCATAAAGGTCTGAGCCTCTTGACCCTTTATTTGTATAATGGCTAAGATTTTATCTCTCTTTTTACTTTTATAAACTTTAAACATCTCTATATTTTTTGCAACCTCATCTACCTCTACACGCTGTTCACCTCTAAGAGGAATCATATAGTTTCCTCCTTCTATACGAAGTAAGGTGTTCTCCTCTTTGGCTACTAGCCAAGTCACTTTTGCAGCTCCTTGACCATAGAGAGAGTGCGTTGTATTTTCAATAATAAGTCGATGTAGTTTATCTTCTGTTAGCACGGTAATATTATGGTCAGCATGTGTCAAGTCCATATAGAGTGTTCTACTTCCCTTTAAGGTATTACTAGACTTCTCTAAATGTTTAAAAAGGTGCAAGTTAGAATCACGTAAAATATCAGCACTTTTATAGAGTGCCATAAGCACTAAAGACAACAAAGTAATTGATATAAGAACTTCTATAAGAGTAAAGCCCTTTTGTTGCTGTTTTATCATTTGCTAATCTTCCATTATCCCGATACGCACTGTCTCTTCATATGATGTTGTTCCATTAATAAGCATATCTTTAAGCTTATCAGCAATGGTTTTCATACCTGCTTTTTTCATCTCTATTCGTATCTGGTGGTCATTAAGACCATCTTTTATCATCTGTTTTACCTCATCACCCATAATAAAGAGTTCCCCGACTGCTTGTCGTCCTTGGTAACCAGTAAAATCACAAGAGATACACCCTTTTGCTTTGAAGTACTCTATGTTGGGTAAGTTCAACTCTGACATAACAACAGGAGCTAAGGTTGTTGGCTCTTTACATTTTGGACATAATTTTCGAGTCAAACGCTGTGCTAAAACACCTAACAGTGTTGAGGTAAGTAAGAAATCTTCAATTCCCATGTCCATCAGTCTTGAAATGGCTGAGGTAGCATCATTCGTATGCAAAGTAGAAAGCATAAGGTGACCTGTCAATGCTGAACGTAGAGCAATATCTGCTGTTTCACTGTCCCGTATCTCTCCAATCATAATAATATCTGGGTCTTGTCTTAGTATCGAACGTAAACCTGCTGCAAAAGTTAGACCTACTTTCTCGTTTACTTGTATTTGATTGACATTATCAGCATTGTACTCTACTGGGTCTTCAACTGTAATGATGTTCTTGTCAGGTGTGGCAATATGTTGTAAACAGGCATGTAGAGTGGTTGATTTACCTGACCCTGTAGGACCAGTAACCAACATCATACCATGTGGGTGGGTTAAAAGCTTGTTTAAATCTGCTGTCAACTCATCTGTAAACCCAAGGTCTTGCAAGGTAGGAATGGTATCACTCTGCATAAGAAGTCTCATAACCACACGCTCACCATAATAGGTTGGCAAAACAGAAACCCTAATGTCTAATGTTCTTCCAGAGATAGTAACTTGTGTACGACCATCTTGAGGTATTCTCTTTTCAGAAATATCAAGGTTGGAGATAACTTTAATACGAGAAATCACCAAACCTGTAACATTTTTATCAATATCAAGATGCTTTTTTAATGCACCATCTATTCTTAAACGCACCTCACCTTTTTTCTCTAAAGTCTCTATGTGAATATCAGAGGCACCTTTTTTAATGGCTTGGAAAAAGAGTGAGTTCACCAGCTTTACCACGGGTGCTGACTCTTCATTTGAGAGCAAATCTTGTGAGTTTCGTATAAAATCAAGCAGATCAGACTCTACTTCAATAATATCATCACCTGTAGAGGTGTCAACATTTTCAAAATCTGAACCTGTTTGTATCTCTTGAAATTTATTATAAAGACGCTCAAAGCTTCCTTCATCTAGCTCTACTAAAGGATAATCTACATCTATTTGAGAGAGGTGGTTAATAGACATTGCCAAACTCTCTCTTTTGACAACAGCTGTAGGAGTGTTGTCTATATTTGCAAAGAGTAACTGGTGTTTCATCGCCAGTTTATTGTTTATCTCTTCACTCCAAAAAGGTTCTAAATCTCTATTTTCTAGTAAAGGTAAATTCATCATCTTCTTTACCTAGTAACTGTTTGCACTATTGTCAATCGTATCCATAATAGATTCACTCTGTACATAATCACTCTCCTGTGTATATTCTGAAACTACAGGAGGTGTTGATTCATAAACTTCATAGTTATCTCCACTTGAGGCTGATAGAGGTTTAGGAAGTGTTTCAACAGGGTTTTCTGAGTTTTCAAAATCATTATCATAACTTGACTGACTATTAAATGTAGTGTGTCTTCCATTTGAAGGGTTTCCTGCTCTTGCTTCTAATCTATCAAATACTATCTTGTTGTACTGCTGTTGAACAGCCTCTAGTTCATCTAAATGAACACGTAAAGAGGTTAAGTCTGCACTCTTTTTAAGAATGTATGGTGTAATGTAAATAACAACATTGACTTTACTTGTAGAGTCACCATTAGAGGTAAAAAGTCTTCCTAAAATAGGAATATCACCTAAAATAGGTATCTTTGTTTGACTCTTTCCATCAGCACTCTTTATTAGCCCACCTAAAATAATGGTTTCCCCATGATTTACAATAGCATTGGTTTTAACAGAACGCTTGGTTGTGGTTGGTCTATCTGCTGTTGTACCTGAACCAGGGACAATATCCTCAATAGTGGTTTCAATTTCAAGTGAAACTTTATTATTAGAAGAGAGTCTTGGTTTTACTTTAAGGGTAATACCAATATCTTCACGAGAGTAGTTGTTTAAAACATTTGAAGAACCCTGTGTACTCTGCTGAGACTGTGTCAAAATAGACTGTGTTCGCCCCACATAAATACTTGCCTCTTTGTTGTTGGTTGACAATACAGAAGGTTTAGACAAAATTTGTGCAGCTCCATTTTGTTTTAAGAGGTCAAGTTGAGCACCTAAAGAGAATACTTTACTTATTCCAGAGTCAAACTGAAATGCTCTATCAGTAGTGGTATATGCATTACCATTATTATCAAATCTCGTAGTTTCATTACTAAGAAACCCAAGAAGAGACTGAGAAATGGCCAAAGCAGGAGCCCCAGCATTTCCAGCCAAAGAGAAGAGACCATTTGAGGTAATGGCTCCTCCATTAAATCCATATTTAATACCTATGTTTTCTGCCAAGTTAGTATTGACTTCCACAATTTTTGCTTGAATAAAGACTTGTGACTTTTCAACATCAAGCAGTTTTACAGTCTCTAAAATATTCTGATACTGGTCTTCATTTGCCAACACTATCAAAGAGTTTCTCTCTACATCAGAAGCAATAACGGCTTTAGGTGCTGGTTTTCCATTACCAATAGATGAAGGGCCAGGAGCAATAGCTGGTCCTCCTGGAGAAGGAGCAGCAGCTCTACTAGGCATACTTCCTCCAGATGGAGCAGAGCTTCTACCCGTTAACTGTGGTACAATTTTACTTAAAATCTTCTCCATCTCTTCAACATTAGAGTTCATCAGAGGAATCACATGCATTCTTTGACTATCACTTCCACCAGGTAAATCAAGCTGTTTTATGTACCTTTCTAATCTTTTAATATTAGAACTTTTTCCTACTAAAATAATAGAATTCCCATTTGAATTTTGCATAACAGCTACTTTTTCACTTTGGATATCTTGAGAGAAAAGGGCTTTTGACATACTTTGAATATTAGGATAGACATCTTTAACACGTGCATTTTGTAAATAGACCACTTTACTTACCTTTGCCTGTTTATTCTCTATCTTATCTATAAGTTTTTTAGCCGTCTTCAAGTTACGAGGGTAATCGGTAATGGCTAAAAGGTTATTTTTCTTAAAAGAGACCAATTTTGCACTCTTACTAAGAAGTGGTTTAAGTTTTGTACGAATAACAGCTGAGTTTACATTTGAAAGTTGGAAAACTACTGTTTTCATGGTACCATCACCAGAGGTAACATTTGAAGAGACATCAAGTCCTTGACCTGGAGCTATAGTTGACTTAACTACTTGATAATAGTCACCCTTGTTAACCAATGTCATCTTTTTTGTTCCTAAAATCGCATTGGCTAAAGGAATAAGTTCACTTTTTTCAATAGGTGTATTAGAGACAAAATTTATTTTACCTTTAATATCTCCATCTACTAAAATATTTTTTCCTGTAATTTTACCAACCATTTTAATAAAATCACTAATGGTTAAATCTCTAAAGTTTACATCTACCTTTTCTGCCTGAGCCTGTACACTCAAAGCCAAAATCAAACCTAATGCTAATTTATTTAATTTCATATTCTAACTCCTCTGTTGCACCATTTCTTTGAACGGTTAATGTTAAATTTTCTATATTATTTATATCTTTAAAAAAGCTCATGGCAGCACCATAAGAGTTTAACTCTTCGCCATTTATTCCCATGAGAATATCACCTCGTTGAAGTCCTAATTTTTCAAAATCACTGCCTCTTTTGACAAAGTTAATCTTAAATCCATTTATTTTACCAGAGATTTTATTTTCACTAATTCCTATATCTTTCCAAATTTTATCTACATCTTTAGTATAAGAGGTTAGGAGGTCTCTCTTTATATGCTTTACGCCTCCCTCTTCTACAATAGCATTATTTATTTTTTTATCATTTGACGATACAGTTCTAGGTCTCGAACGTGACTTACCTGAATTTTTAATATTAATCAAAGAGAGTTTAAACTCTTTTCCTTCTTTAGTAAACATTGCAAAGTTTGGACCAGCAGAGGTAAGGGTAAACCCATCTATCTTTTCACCTTTTCCAAGTACAGTTGTTTTAGAACCTTTTGCTACAGTAACAACCAGTGCATCAGAAGCATTATAGAGTGCTAAAAGCTTAATACCCTTCATAGAAGTTACAACTGGTGCTTTTTTTCTAGTAGTATTGACAGGAGCAATAGAAGCAGCTGCATTGGTTAACTTTACTCTATAGTATAAAGCTTTTGCTTTTCCCTCTGGGGCATACTCTTCACCTGAACTTGGCAGAAAAAAGAGTGAAATTGCCAACCAGACAAGTTTTACTAAAACTATAATAGATAAAAAGAATATGGCTGTCGAAAAATACTTAGTATTAATAACTTGTTTCATAGTACCATCCTCCTGTTTTATCTTTTTTCAAAAACTTTTTAATTGTTTGTATATCTTTTGCCACAGGAAAATCAATATGAACTTGCTTCGCCTTTAGGGCTACTGTTCCTGATGCTGTACCGAAACTGCCCAAACCATCTATGGTTACATTTAAGGGATCAAGCAAAGAGTATTTAACGTTTAACTCATCTATGGACTTAGGAGCCATAGCCTGTAGTGACTCATCTATCTTTATATTTTCTACGTTTAAAGTATTGTAAAAAAAGAAAATATTGAGTTGTAAGTTAGCTGTATTTGCCATCTTAATACCCTTAACATAAACATCTGCATTTTTTATATTCAGACCAACCCATGTGTCAGTAACCGTCTCATTTGAAAGAACAATATCGTTCTCTTTTAACTTCTTTTCCAAAAGATAATAGAGTTCTTGCTTTGGTGCAAGAAGCCACATAAATATAAAAAAGAGCAAAAATCCACCTACTATTCGTTTTACCATTTGCATGTGAACTCCATAGAATATATATTTTTTGAACGCTCAGTAACCTGAAGTTTTATTATCTGAACAGGCATATTTATCAATTTATTATTTATTTTATTTAAATCATTGGCTGTAAGATTTACATAAGAGGCTACCAATTTTTTAGATTTTTTACTAAAAGATTTTACTTTAGAGGCATCCACAACTGTTTTTAAAGCTTTAACTTTGTTTGGCATACTTTTGCCATCCCATTGATTTTTATACTTGTTAATAGCTGTTATCTCAGCTATCTGCTGTTGTATATGTGCCTTATTTTCTTCTACATATGAACTGGCATTTACCTTGTAAAGAAAAGCCCCAATAACAAAAAACAGTGCTAAGAGTAAAATAATTTCGTTTTTATAACGTTGAAGTGTCATTAAATTCATAGTTTCACCTCAACTTTCACATTAAGACCTGAACCTGATATTTTCATTTTTTTAGCTTTTCCATGCTCTTTAACCTGCTTACTAATCTTTGAATTTTGTGTCATGATATCTGCAGAAACCATATTCTTATCAATTGTCAATGATTTAAGTTGACTTTTTGATGACAAAAGCGTAGATATATCTTTTATTGCATCTCTTTTTGCACGTTCTATGGTGTCAATTGGTTTATATTTACCTAAGATACTTGTTCTTAAAGCACTACTTCCATATTTTGGATTATCATCAATAAGCATTGTTAACTTAGCATCTTCATTGGCTATAGATGATTTTATACGCTGACCTTCAACTATAAATGAGGTACCTAAAAGTATGAGAAGTGAACCCAAAATAATGGTCTCTTTTACTGAAACAAAAGAGTCAAGTGAATCCCCCATACTAACACCATTTTTAAGCTTTGGCTTGTCTATATCTAGCGTAGAGTACGCTACTTCATCTCCTAAAAGACGTTTAGGTACCATGGTTACTATACCATCAACACTTTGTAAAGCATGGTTGCCACTCAATAACAAGGGAGTAGATAATTCACTTTCAAGCTGTTGTGCAAAGTATATTTTTGAAACGCGATGTTTCTCTATCCCTACACTCTCTAAAAATTGGTCTATCTCTTCTATATTATACGCAAAAAAACACCATGAATTATCACATTTGTAAACATGATATTGATATGCTTTAGATGCATCTAAATAGTCATCAAACATTGATGCCGCTATCTGTTTTGCTTGATACGCAAACTTTATATCCAACTCTTCACGTAAAAAAGTATAAAACTGAGGTGTCAGTATAATCTCAACAGAGTTTTCTAATTTTACAGGTTCCATATTTTTATGGATTAATATTCTATTACTCTGCTTTGCCGTTAAATTCAAAATTGCCACTCCTTCCTTCAATGTAATCAAAATTTATTTTATATTGCCCATCTCTATAAGCATAGGTCTCTTCACAATGCATCGCATTGAGTGCTTGATTGGAATAGATATTTTTATCTATAGGCTCCATTATAGAGTTCTCTGTTAAAAAACTCTGTAAAGTGCTTTCTCCTACCATCCAACCCTCTTTTACTATCTCTATAGGAACCTCAAAAGCAACTGAGATAAACTCAGGTGTTAAGTATGCTCCATCTATTTGTGTTTTTTTATCTACTTTTGTAAATGAAAAGTAACGCTCCCAAGGAATCAAAAATACTTTTGGGTCATCAAATTGTAAACGATAGTCTGAAATAATCCTATCAAACTGATTTTTTGAAACAACTCCTTTTTTACTTTTTATTCTAGGAGCATTATCTTCATTTTGTGAAACTTTTCCTGTAACAGATTTCATGATAAGTCTCTCAAGCTCATTAGGCTCTTGAACATCATACTGTTCCATTACTAAGGTCAGTACTTTTTTCGCTAAAACTGCCTTTTTAGGAGTTTGAGGAAAAAGAGAATTGTCCAACCAAGAGATGGGTACACCCACCATTAACGGCTTACAACTCAAATTTAATCCAAACCCACTTTTTGCTTCGCTCAACATCAAAGGCATTGTATATATTAGTTTTAATTTTTCACTGTTATCCTTCCCTTCTGGGAAAAAACGTTTTAAAATATTTACAGTATTTTTTTGTAACAGATTCCCTTGTAAAATAGCCGATGTTGCTCCAGCATCTTTTTGCACTTTTTCCAAATAGGTAAACGATACAGCTATTATAGACATAATAGAAGCAATCACCATCAATGTAATAAAAAGTGCGATACCACGTTTTGTTTTATCCATAATAAAGCTCAATTCAAGTAAAATCAGCACTATTATAACCAACTTAAACTAAGGATTTTAAACATGACTAAAGAATTTGGACTAAAAAGCCACAAAACAACAACTTTAATTAAAAATAAAAAAAACTTTTTAATTAATAAGGTCAACCAAGAACAAAATAAAATATCTTTAACAACATCAAAAAACGCTTTCTCACTACTTGAGCTTTTGGTTGTTATTTTAATCTTAGGAATTTTAGCAGCAGCAGTAGTTCCTAGAGTTGTAGGAGCAGGAGATAAAGCAAAAGTAGACTTGGTTTGTGTCAATATGAAAGGTGCTGCTAATGCACTCAAAATGTTTAAACTTGACAATGGAATGTACCCAGAAACTGAAGAGGGATTTGAAGCACTACAGTCAAACCCAGACCCAGATAAATACACAAATTACTCTTCAGCTGCTTACCTAGAAAACCTTCCAAAAGACTCTTGGGGTTCAAAAATGGTATATATTAAAACTGGTAATGGTTTTGATATCATCTCTTATGGTGCTGACAAGCGTGAAGGTGGAACTGACGAATACGCTGATATTAAGTACTCAGGATGTAATAAATAGAATGTCTACTACAACCCGTTCAGGATTTTCTCTTTTAGAACTCATTGTTGTAGTTATGATTGTTTCACTTGTTGGGTTTTTAGTTTTCTCTTCTGCCATCAAACAGCAAAAAAAAGTAGAAGACTTAAACCCTTCTACGCTTCCTAGTACATTCAAAAAAACCTTTAAAGGTCAAGGTGATGTTGAACTTTTCTGTATTAAAAAATGTACAGAATGCTCTGTGATGCAAGAAGGAAAAATAAGTGCTTATAATGGTGGTATAAAATTTGGTAAAAATGTAGAGATTCACACACTAGATGATGATAACCACTTTGTACAACAAGAGGAACTTGGACGATTTAAAGATGAAAAAATAAATTTTAGATTTCATCTCTACCCCAATGGAAGTACCACACAGATGGTTGTAGTAAATGACCAAGGAATCTACTTTCTTCCAAGCTACTTTGGTAAAGCTAAAAAAGTAGAAGATATGGATGAAGCTAAAGAGTTATGGATAAAGAGTAAGTATGATTTAAAAGATAGTAGCTCGTTTTACTAAAAAATAGAGGAATATACATATATGAACAATAGAAAAAAAGCTTTTACACTTATAGAAGTTATTATGTCTGTTATCATTGTCTCAATAGTGGTAATGGGTGCTTTACAACTGCAAGAACAAAACAGCGATATGGCAACATACCTTATGAAAAGAGGAAATGCAGAACTTGATAATTCACTCTTTTTAACCCAGAGGGTACAACGTTATGATAAAAGTAAAAAAAATGCCTATGATATACTTGTAGATGAGTTCCAAATAAAAGATGACGAAAGCCGTCAACTCTTAAAAAAGATAGAGAAAAAAATCAACATTACAGAAGCAACACCTATCCCTGTAGGAGCCACAGAAGATACTCCTTCTCTTTTTACCTTTTACTCAAATGAAATTTTACTTAATGGAGAGTATCCTTCAAGGTATTATACTTTTAAATAAGACCTATACTACATAAACCCAAGGATGGTCATATTTCTCTTTTTTTAGTTTGGGGTGCTGAATAGTTACTTTATACTTTACTTTATATATAAAAAATGTTAAACTATACTTTAACAAAATAGTTTTAAATCCAAAAGTATTGTTTAGGATATAGCATGATAGAAGCACTAAAATCAAAACAACAAAGACTTTTAAATACCCTTACTACCATTAGCTATAGAAGAGAAGCTTTTAAGTATATTGATAATTCAGAAAAAATGGTAGGTCTTATTGGTTCACGTGGTGTAGGAAAAACAACACTTATGTTGCAATACATTAATCAATTTGAGCTTGATGAAGCACTCTACTTTTCTGCTGATGATTTGTTGGTATTGAATCATGGTATTTATGACATCGTAGATGAATTTTATGCTTTGGGTGGGCGTGTTGTTGCCATAGATGAAGTACATCGTTTTAAAAATTGGTCGCAACATCTTAAAAATATCTATGACTCTTTTCCTGATTTGACCATTCGTATCTCTGGCTCTTCGATGTTAAATATATTGTATGAAAGCCATGACTTAAGTAGACGTTTGGTACTTAAAAAAGTAAAGCGTTTGAGTTTTCGTGAGTATCTTATTTTAAAAGAGAACATAGTGTTAGGGTCATACTCTTTTGAAGAGATACTAACTACCCATCAAAGCATAAGTTCCACTACGCTTCAAAAACATCCTAAAATTTTAAAGTATTTTCGAGACTATCTAAAAACTGGGTGTTACCCTTATGGTTTAGAGAGTGAATTTTTTTCTGAAAAACTTTTTAATGCTTTAGAAAAGATAATATATGAAGATATCCCCTCACTCAATAAGATAAAATATGACCAATTGGTTGTTTTTAAAAAGCTTATATTTATAATCGTGAGTGCTAAAGTTCCCTATAAAGTGAGTGTAGATAGACTTTCAAAAGAGTTAGGTATTAGTGAACCAACGCTTTATATCTATTTTGATATTTTAAATAAAACAGGTATTTTCAAATCCGTTAAAAAGTATTCTAAAAAACTCTCACGTAAACCTGACAAGTTACTATTTGACAATACAAATATACTTAATGCTTATGCAAAAGAGTACAAAATTGAAACAGAAATAGGCACCATAAGAGAAACATTTTTTGCCTCTTGTTTTGAAGATAATTTAACGCTTTACTATTCTGATATTGGCGATTTTAAAGTAGGAGAGTATATTTTTGAAGTAGGTGGAAGAGGTAAGAGTTTTAAGCAGATAGAAGATGTGGAGAACAGCTATTTGGTAATAGATACAGATTTTACAGTACATAATAGGAAAATTCCTCTTTGGGTATTTGGATTGATGGACTCTTTAGCTTAGTCCCACGTGCAATGTGGGAAAAACTTTACTCTTGTATGCATACCCACGGAGACCGTAGGTACGAGGGAAAATCAACATTACAGAAGCAACACCTATCCCTGTAGGAGCCACAGAAGATACTCCTTCTCTTTTTACCTTTTACTCAAATGAAATTTTACTTAATGGAGAGTATCCTTCAAGGTATTATACTTTTAAATAAAGCCCATACAACATAAAACCCTATACCTTTAAAATTTAAGCTGACACTATTATAATATAAAAAAGGAGTCAAGCATGAAAAAAGGAATATCTATACATATAGGTTTAAACTATGTAGACGAAAAACACTATGGTACGGGAGTCTCTCCACTAGAGACCTGTGAACAAGATGCTAGAGACATACAAGAACTTGCTTTAAATCAAAACTTTAAATCTACCTTTTTACTTTTGAGTGAAAATGCAACTAGAGCTGCTGTAAAATCTGCCATAAAATCTGCCAGTAAAGAGCTATCTTCTGGTGATATACTCTTGTTAAGCTACTCAGGGCATGGTGGTTTTGTACCTGACACAAATGGTGATGAGACAGACGATACTCTCGATGAAACATGGTGTCTTTATGATGGTCAGCTTATTGATGATGAACTATTTAAGTTGTGGAGTAGATTTAAAGTTGGGGTAAGAATTGTTATACTTTCTGACTCATGTCATAGTGGTACGGTGGCTAAAGCTAACAATTTAAAAGATGAGGAAGAGGATAACAACAGTATATTTAAAAAGAAGCTTCTCTCTTATAGTGTTGCTAAGTCTGTCTATTATGGTAACAAAAGTTTCTATGAGAAAATAGCAAAAAGATTTTTAAATAAAAAGCCTAAAAAGCTAAGAGCTAGTGTTAAACTCTTGGCAGCTTGTCAAGACCCAGAAGTCTCTTATACTATTCCGTTTGCACGAAACAGTATATTTACTGAAAAGCTACTAAAAGTATGGAATGGTGGACAATTTGTTGGTACCTATAATGAGTTCTTTGAGAGCATAAAAGAAGAAGTAATCTCTTTAAACTTTTTACCTACCAAACAGACCCCAAATCTTTATGATATAGGTAGAGAAAATGAGGACTTTGACAAGCAAAAGCCATTTCAGATTTATGAGTAGAGTTTATGGGAAAAACATCGTATAAGAAAAGACTCCTAGATGTACGACAAGATAGACTCGATTTACGAGATAGGGTCTATCAACCTGTGCTAAAATCTTTAAGTGCTACGTACCCTGATAGTAGATATATCAACTATATTTTGAAATGTTATAGAGAAGAGAATCTTATACTCGACCAAGGAGACAATGGGGCTTGTAGTGGTTATGCTTTAGCTTCGGTTATTAACTATCTTTTATGGCAACAACAAAATAACTCTGAGATAGTAAGCCCTAAAATGCTCTTTAACCTTGCACGTATTTACGATGAGTGGAATGGTGAAGATTATGAGGGTTCTAGCTGTCGTGGAGCCATGAAAGGTTGGCATAAACATGGTGTCTGTGCTAAGAGCTACTGGGAGTTTGACCAAGAGGAGCCTAAAGATGGCTGGGACATAGACTCGGTAGAGAGACCCCTTGGTGCTTACTACCGTGTTAACAAAGACTCCATCTCCGACATACAAGCAGCACTTTGTGAAGTGGGTGCTTTGTATGTTTCAGCAGCTATACACGATGGCTGGTGGAGCCTCAATAATTACAAAGATAGAGATATAGCAAGTGTAGAGAGAGACCTTCCTGTAATACCTTATGACTCTTTTCCACAAGGAAACCATGCCTTTGTCATCATAGGCTATACCAGACAAGGTTTTATTATTCAAAACTCATGGGGTAGAGGTTGGGGAAATTGTGGTTTTGCAATTTTAAGCTATAAAGAGTGGTTAAAAAATGGTCTGGATGTTTGGGTTGCTGTTATGGGTGTTCCTATAGATATAGAAAACTCTTCTCAAACCATTACTACAAAATCTCTTGCTTCAGCATCAAAAGTTTATGAAGAGTTACAAACAGAAGATAAAAATAACTCTAAAAAAGAAAAGCCAAGAAGTGAAGAAAATGCTTACAATCACACCCTTGTACTTAATGCAAACGGACGTGCAAAACATACAATTATTAAGACATCAACACTAGAGCGTTCTATTGAAGTTATCTGTTATGATAAGCTCAAAACTTGGTTAAAAAAGAGTAATAAAAATAGAAAAATAATAATCTATGCTCTTGGTGGATTAGAGGATGAAAAAGCATATATATCTAAAATAAAAAAGCTTATACCTTATTTTCTCAGCAAGAATATATATCCTATCTTCTTAACATGGGAGCAGAGTTATCAAAGAGCCATAGAGGAGTCTATTGAATCATTTTTCAAAGAGACACTAGATGGAAAAAATAAAAAACTTGAAAAGAAGATATTGGAAGATGAAGTTGCACTAAACAGAGCCATAGAGAACTACTGTAGAAATATCTCCACAAGAGGTATTTGGGTAGAGATGAAAGAGCAATCGAGAAATACTATTCAAAAGAGAGTAAAAGGTTTTAGTGGAGAGAGAAGTGGTGTACTCTATCTTTTAACACAATCTATTAAAAAATTATCTAAGGAGTTTAAAGGACTAGAGGTACATGCCATGGCACACTCTGCAGGTTCTGAACTTTTAGCAACATCATGGCTAAAAGAGTTAAATAAACAAAAAATAAAACTACACTCTTTGCATCTTTTAGCTCCTACTATCTCTATTCAAGATAGCAATGCTTTTATAGTCAAATATACTAAAAAAGGTGTTATTGATAAACAAAACATACATATTTACATACTGGATAAAGAGATGGAAAAGAGAGACCATGTTAGCAAATACAGTCAATCTATACTCTATCTTATTAGTCGTTCTTTAGAAAAAATACACAAAACACCTCTTCTTGGACTACTTGACTCATGGGACGATAAAAACAATAAAACCAAAGATGGTGTCTTCAATACCTCTCAACTTAATGACCTAAAAAAATGGCATAAGTTTGCTTATGCGTTAGATAATACTCTATTTCCTTATATTCTAAAGAAAAAGCATAGCCAGTTAGAATCGTATCAAAATAGCGACTTTCTAAAACTAAACCATAAAAATCTTGATAGTAGTCTATTTATTTTAAAGAGGGTTTTAAAAACGATAGACTAATATATATTAAATATCTATTAATACTCTTCTTGTATACTTACAGCATTAAAACCTGAAGGGTGAAAAATGACTGTAACCAAATACTCTGCCAATGGCAATGATTTTGTTATGATAATCAAAAAAAAGAAAAAAGACCGTTCTAAACTGGCTAAAAAATTGTGTCATCGTCAAAATGGTATAGGTGCTGATGGATTGGTGGTACTTATTCCCCATGAAGAGTATGACTTTGAGTGGGAGTTTTATAACTCAGATGGAAGTCGTGCTACCATGTGTGGAAATGCCTCTCGTGCCGTGGCACACTTTGCCATGGGAAAAGGTATCTCCCAAGATGGAGAAGCAGAATTCTTAACAGGTGCTGGTGTTATACGAGCCAAAGTCAATGGTAACTATGTGGTCTCAGACATGACCAAGCCTGTAATCTTGAGTAAAGAGATAGATGAAGAGGGTGAGAGATGGTGGTTTATAGACACTGGTGTTCCTCACTTGGTTGCGTTGAGAGACAACATAGAAAAGTTTGACTTAGAACAAGCAGCACGTCTACGTAATAAATACAACTGTAATGTTAACATCTGTAAAATTGAAGATAATACACTTTATGTACGTACATATGAACGTGGAGTAGAAGACGAAACACTCGCTTGTGGTACTGGTATGGTTGCTTGTTTCATACGTGCCAATGGTGAAGATTTGGTAGATGACAATGTAAGAGTATTTCCACGCTCAGGAGATGAACTTTACGTTAGTCTCGAAGATGACACCTATAAATTTGGTGGACAAGTAACCAAAACTTTTGTTGCTGAAACCATTGACTAAATAATAAAAACACAGTTTTTTCACTATAGAGATATAAAATCTCAAAAATCTAACATAAAATAAGGAAAATATAAATGCAAAAAAAACTAATCGCACTCCTTGCGACATTAACACTAAGTTCAACCATGCTATTTGGACAAACACTTGTAAC
>Ga0256832_1001541_pt1 | contig 15653 bp, 8 predicted proteins | sample 134614metaG_FD_190534 | JGI IMG/M metagenome (GOLD analysis project Ga0256832, IMG submission 190534) | Hydrothermal vent microbial communities from Lau Basin, Pacific Ocean - 134-614 | ecosystem: Environmental > Aquatic > Marine > Hydrothermal vents | place: Pacific Ocean: Lau Basin | collected...
GTCCCCTCGCCCGGCTCGTTAAAATCAAAGGACGACACCGTCCCCACTTCCCAACTGCTGTTGGTACCGCCAAAGGTCCAGTAGCTGGTTCCTTCAAAGCCTTCCACGTGGGGGAAGGTGCTGTAGGAGGGTTGGTTGTCAACGGCTTGCGTGGTGGTGTCATTGGTGTTATCCACGTCCCCCGCCAGGCTGGTCCACGCCTTCACCGTATGGCTGCCCAACGTGCTAAAGTCGCCTGTGCAGCCGCTGTTGAAGGTGGTGTCGGCACCTGAGGCCAGACCGCCGGTGCCGATGGTCAGCGTCCCCGCACACGGTGCGCCGCCGTCCACCTCTACGCTATAAGGTACATTTGTTCCCGAACTCAGCGCCGCCCCATAGTTGTGCACCGTGATCCACACCGGCTCGACAGCACCCATTCCACAACCCGATACCGGGCTGTCCACCGCACTCACACCCACGTCGTTCTGTGAACCCCATTGATACACCCGTACATGCCCGGCGTTCGTCCCGTTGGGCCCATCGTTTTTAGGTGCGCCGATAGCGACGATGTTGGCGTCGGGCATGCTGACCGACCACCCCGAAATGTCCCCTGCAGCCTCACCAATAATGTCCGATCCTTTCTGGACCCATGCGGTGCCGTTCCAATGAAAGATGCGGACGTGACCGGGGTCGAACGCCCCATAATAGCGTGCGCCGACGGCGACGGTGTTGGAATCGGGCATACTGACGGAACAGCCGGATTGATCCCCGACGCCGACACCATCGATGTCGGCGCCTTTTTGGACCCATGCGGTACCGTTCCATCGGAAAATACGAACATGACCGGCATTGGCAGTAAAACCGATGCCATCATTTTTAGGTGCCCCCACGGCGACGGTATTGGTATCAGGCATACTCACTGAATAGCCGAATTCGTCCGCTCCCGCTTCGCCGTCGATGTCGGCGCCTTTCTGTATCCACGCGGTGCCGTTCCATCGATAAATGCGCACATGTCCGGAACTACCGCCGTTGCCATCGTTATACGGTGCGCCGATGGCGACGGTGTTGGAGTCGGGCATGCTCACCGAATAACCTGAGTAGTCCCCTGTGGCTTCGCCGTCGATGTCGGCGCCTTTCTGGACCCATGCCATTCCGTTCCAGCGATACACCCGCACATGTCCGGAATTACCGCCGTTGCCATCATTCCCAACCGCTCCGACGGCGACGGTGTTGGAGTCGGGCATGCTGACCGACCGACCGAACCAGTCATAGGCGGCCTCGCCGTTGAGGTCGCCGCCTTTCTGGACCCATGCGCTTCCGTTCCACCGGAAAACGCGCGCGATTCCCACTTGGGAAACTCCGCCGCCGCTGTGATAGAGCGCCCCGATGGCGACGGTGTTGGAATCGGGCATACTCACCGAAAAGCCGGATTCCTCCTGTGCGGTATCCCCGTCGATGTCGGTCCCCTTTTGCACCCATGCGCTGCCGTTCCAGCGGTAAATGCGCACGTGTCCGGAAAAGGCGCCGTTGCCATCGTTTCCGTATGCCCCGACGGCGAGGGTGTTGGAGTCGGGCATGCTCACCGAAGACCCCGACCAATCGTAGCCGGCCTCACCGTCGATGTCGCTGCCTTGCTGGATCCATGTTTGGGCGAAAAGAGATGTCATACCCCCCGGTAAATTGCTGAAAACGACCATTGTGAATAACATTACCAACCAGTTACGATACGTTTTCATGGCCTTTGAGTTTTAGTAATGCAATAATAATACTTTTCACCTCATCGGTATATAGTTGCTAAAATCAGGAGGCAATAGACATATGTATCAAAAATTTTCGAATTTTGGCGATGATCCATTTTGTTGGATGGCCGACAATGCGTGGATTTAGTGTATAGGTATCGGTGATGGCTTGCCGTTCTTTTGGCGTTTGGGCGCCGGCGAAAACCGGATGGCTCCTTGTGCTATCCTAAAACCCTGATATAAGGCGTTACCTTTGCTGCGTCCTGAACTATCCTTTCTCAATTACGTGCCGCCGGTGAAGTCGCTCTTGCTTAATGTGATTCTGGAATCTGCTGTTCGGGGCTGGCCGTTGCTGCTGGTATTGATATGGCTGTCGGCGGGGGCGCTGGCTTATTGGGCGTATCGGCCGTGGATTCGGCGGCGGCGTCCTTTTCGGTGGGTGCTGTGGGCCCTGCGGACGGCGGCCCTCGGATTGATGGGCACGCTGTTGTTGGGTTTTTATTGGAACCGAACGGAGAAAGTGCGTCCCAGCCCGTTGCTGGTCGTCGGTATCGACCATTCGGCTTCGATAACGGCCACGCGGGACAGCGTTTTTTACGCGGATACGTTTTTCCCCCGGCTGCGTCGTTTGCTTGAAACGCATCGGGGCGTCTGGCGTATCGATACGTTGCTGGTGGGCGGTCGGCTTCGGCGGGGCATGCCCGATAGCTTTACGGATGCAGCATCGAACCTGAGCGGGTTTTTGCTTCGTTTGCAGCAGGGCTATGCGGACCGCCCGTTGCATGGAGTGGTCTTCATCACCGACGGGATAGCCAACGCCGGCCCGCCGCCGACGTCGGTGCCTTTCGAGACCTTGCCGCCGGTGGCCACCGTTCGGATGGGCGACACCACCCCGCAATGGGACACGCGCATTGCCGGTGTGGAATACAACCGCCGCGTCAGGGCGGGACATCCGGTGCCCGTGCGCATTTTCATCGAAGCACCGCCCCGACTCGACGGGCAGGGACGGGTGCAGGTCCGCGTGGACGGCCGACCTGTTTGGACCATCCGAAAACCATGGGCGCAATTGGCCGCGGCCCCCCTCGACGTGCAGCTCAGCCCACTCGACAGCGGGCTGCATCAGGTGACCATCGTGCTGGACCCCGTTCCTCAGGAAAAAAACACGCGTAATAATGTGCGCCACTTGCTCATCAAAGCCTCTGAATATCGATATCGAGCGCTGTTGGTGATGTTGGGCCCACATCCCGACGGGGGCGCTCTGGCCCGCCGCATCGCCGCCCTCGATGGGTGGAGCGTGGATGTGCTGACCGCGGCCGCCGTCCGCAACAAGCGCCTTCCCGATCTGGATGATTATCAGGTGCTTATCCTGTATGAATGGCCGCCGCGGCGTTCTGTGGGGCCGCCGTCACTGATGAACCGCATCCGAAACTTCCGCGGCGGCGTCTGGCTGGTGGTGGGCCGGCGCACCCATTCCACCCTTCCGGCTCAATGGTGGGATGTGGCTTTGCGGCCGGCTTCGGGCCGGTGGGTGCCCGCCGGCACGCCCGACTTTCGGTTTCCTTATTTCTCTACCGAGGGCATTCCGGCAAATGCCGGCGCCATGCTCCAACAATTCTTTCACGTGTCCGCCGACCATCTGGCCCCCCTGCTGATGGGAAAGGACGGCCCCACTGTGTGGGCCGGCATGCGGAAAGAGCAGCCTTTTGTGGTGTGGAACGGGCAGGGATGGTGGCAGTGGGATTATTTGTCCGGCTCCCATCCGATGGACGCCCTCGTGCCCCCGCTGATGGCGTTTCTGGGCCACAGCCGTCGCGCCCGTTTTTCGCTGGTGGCCCCCCGAGATGTGTATGACGCCCGGCGCCCCATCCAATGGCGTTTTGAACTGGTCAATGCAGTAGGACAACCCGACCCCCGCGGAGAAGTATCGCTCACAATCCGCCGTCAGGATTCCGGGCGGCCCGAGGTCTGGAAAGCCGCCTGGGACGGCCGCTACTATCGGGTGGAAACCCGTCCCCTGCCGCCGGGTATCTACCGGATAGACGCCGCGGCGCGTCTTGGTGATCAAACCTTTACCACGCATCACGTCTTTGCCGTGGGCGCCAACAGCCTCGAATATCAAGACCTGCAAGCCCGCCATGCATGGCTGCGGGAGCTTTCCCGGACCACCGCCGCGCCCTCCTTTCTGCCGCGGCAGTGGACAGACATCGAAGCCCACATCCGACAACTGGCCGAGACGCCTCTGCCGCCCGTCCACGTGGAGCGAAAAGTCCCCCTGATGGATGTGTTGGCGTTGCTTGCTGTAATATTGAGCTTGCTATTTGCTGAATGGTTCCTTCGACGATGGGCAGGATATTATTAAAGCTCGGCCTGCTTTGCTGGGCGGCGACCGCAGCCGCCCAGGGCGTATATACCGAATTCGGCCCCTCGCCCTATCGGCATCTGGACCGCACGTGGTTTTACGTGGAAAATGACATGTTCCGCGTCTATTACCATCAGGGCGGTAAACAACTGGCCGAATATGTCCTTCAACTTTCGCCCGGGTTGTTGCGGCAGTTGGAAGACAGCTTTGACTATCACATGCTGGCGCCCGTCAACGTGATTCTTTTCACTTCTTATCAAGAATGGCGGGCTTCCAACTTTCCGCTGGACCTTGTTCGTCCCCCCGATCACGGCACGATTCCCATCCGCACCAATGAGGTAAAACTTTTCTATGACGGCAATCGCTTTCATCTGATCGAGCAGTTGAAAGACGGCCTTTCCGACGTGCTGCTGGCCGACCTGTTTTTCGGCGGGACGTTGCAGGAGCGCGTCCAGAATGCTTTTTTGCTGACGGTGCCGCAGTGGACGTTCGACGGCCTGCAAAAAAGCTTTTCGTGGGAATGGGATGCCGACTTTGATGATTGGATGCGGCAGGCGGTCCGTACGCGGCGGCTGCGCTGGTTTAATCAGCTTGATGAATACAACCGCCCCCGCTATGCGTTTGCGTTCTGGCGGTATATCCGTCGGCAATATGGCCTGCAAGCGGTGCGGAGCATTCTTTACATCGCCCAGATGCAGAAAAACCTCGAGTCGGCGCTTTACACGGTGACGGGCAAGAGCCTCGGAGAGTTGCATCGGGCGTTTTTTCGGCATTTTCGAGATAGGGTAGGGAAGCGCCCCGACTTTCCTCCGGACGAGGAGACCATTCGCCTGCCCCATCGGTGGAAACGGTGGGAAGTCCTCAATGTGCGTTTTTCCGACGACGGCCGGTACGTGGCCCTCACCCTTTTTTATAATCATCGCTACCGGCTGTTGTTAGGCGACTTGCACAAAAAGAAGTGGAAGGTGCTCCGCAAGGAAGGCACGTTGCTCCCGTTTCCTTATGCCGATGCGGCCTATTTCGTCACCGCCTTTCAGAAAGGGGCGCCCGTGCTCTGGGTGTGTTATCCCGATGTGCGCGGTTATCGTCTGGCGCCCTATCACATCGCCGACGGCAAATGGGGCGAAGACCGCCTGCTGACTTTTATTCAGAAACCTCTGGCCTTCGACGTCACGCCCACCGCCGATGCCATGGTGTTTTCGGCCGTTCGCTCGGGACAAACCGACATCTTTTATTATCGCTATCAAAGCAATCGATTTCGCCCTTTGACGCTGGACCCCTACGACGACCTCTCGCCCCGTTTCTCCGCCGACGGCAAAGAAGTGCTCTTTACTTCCAACCGTCCTTCCGATACGCTCTGGATGCGGTTTTCTTCCTTGAAGTCGTTTTCGATACGGCCCACCTTTCATCTGTTTTCCGTTGCTATTGACCGTTCGCTCTTTTTCAAGAAGTTGAAGTTTCGGACGGCACATTATTTCCGGAGTGCGCCGCTGGTCGAGGTGACGTATCCGGCTTATTCGCCTTCCGGCGGGCGGGCGGCCATGGCCGATCCCGACGGTGTGTCGGCGCTGTGGGCGTTCGAACCCGACAGCATTTATCAATATTCGTATGTGGTCCTTCGGCGTGCCGACTCGTTGGCTCAGTCTCCCGATACCTTTTTCTTTTTTGAGAAAAAAGCCGTCTGGATCGATACGGCCCTTTTGAAAGCGGGTGTGGTGCAGATGGATACGGTCCATGTGTATTACGACACGGCCCGCATCCGGTGGTTGGGGCGTTTTTCAGGCTTTGTCAAGGGATATGTGATGCTGTCGGATGAGAAGGTGCGCTATCTTCGGCGCGATGCTTCGGGGCGCTACGTGATAGTGACGGCCTCCCTTCATGTGCCGGTGGCATCTGAACGGGTGAGGGCGGTGGCGCCGGCCTTTTATCGGACCGACCGGCGGCGGCGCCTGACCTATCCGCTGGTGGCGGCGGCTTCGGTGCGTCCCCGGGCGGCTTTGCTGGCCCGATTGGGTGAAGAATACCAACCCGAAAGACTTCCGGAAAAGACGCATCGTTATCCTTTTCATTTTATCACGCCTTTTCCACCGCCTTCGCCGGACCGGCAAGCACCGGACAACCCTCCCGCACCCGATACGCTTCGCCGACGGCGCCGCTTCCGACATTCGCCTTACGAGCTTACGTTCCTGCCGCATTTTATTCGTTTGCAATTGGACAACAGCCTCATCTCGTCCTATTATTTCCCTTATATTCCCAATCAGCCGTTTTATTACGTGCCGCGGGCCAACGCCTTGACGCTGGCCCGGATTCGCAGCATCTTCCGGAATGATGTGGTGGAGGCCGGCTTCCGGACAGCCTTCGACCTGTCGGGATCGGACTACTGGTTCCGCTACGTCAATCGGCGGCATCGCTGGGTGCACGACGCGCTTTTCTATCGGACCTCGCTGGTCCAGAGCAACACGCAGGGGTATTATTTCCAGCAGGTGACCGATCTGGCGGCTTACCGGACTATCTTTCCGATTTCGGCGGTGCTTTCGGGGCGGATGACCCTGTCGGTCCGACACGACAAATTCCATTTTCTGGCGCTTGACTACCAGAGCCTGACCACGCCGCCCGTCAACGACTATCGTCTGGGCCTGAAAGCGGAATGGGTGGCCCAGGACCTGATGCCGCTGGGGTATAATCTCTATCGGGGCTATCGGGGTAAGGTGTATTACGAGACTTTCTCGGAACTGTCGTTTGCGGCCGGTCAGCGGCTTTTTAAGCGGCCTTCCGTCCATGTGGTCGGCTTTGACTTTCGACACTATTTCCCTTTGCGGCGGCCGATGGTGTGGGCGCAGCGGCTCAGTGGGGCGGCTTCTTTCGGGCGCTACCATGTGGTCTATTATCTCGGGGGCGAGGAGAATTGGTTCTTTCCCAAGTTTAACAACGACTTGCCGGTCGATGCCGAGCAGGAATACGTATATCAAGCGCTGGCGGCGCCGGTTCGGGGTTTTCCGCAGAACATCCGAAACGGGACGCGCTATCTGCTGTGGAATAATGAGCTTCGTTTTTCGATTTTCCACCTGATTCATGGCAAGCCCATTCACAGTTCTTTTCTGGAGTCGTTTCAGTTCGTGTTGTTTGGCGATCTGGGGACGGCTTGGTATCGGGGGTCGCCTTTTTCGATGGAATCGGCCATTCGGAAGCAACATATCGAGAGCGGCCCTTTTGATATCTGGGTGGAGACGCTGGCCTATCCGCTGGTGGGCGGTGGCGGGTTAGGGTTGCGCTTCGAGGCGATGGGCTATTTCTGGCGGCTTGATTATGCGTGGGGGATGGAGATGGGCTCGCCGACGCGGCGGCAGTTCTACCTGGGTGTGGGCAGCGACTTTTAATTTGCAGGCGTGAACAAGCCCCGACCGAAACATACGCTGGAAGCCCTGGCGGAAACGGCGCCCAGCGGGACGTTACGACCGGCTTCCTTTGCTGATTTTACGGGCAACCGGCGGGCTGTGGACAACCTGCGGGTGTTTGTGGCGGCGGCCCGCGGGCGCGGCGAAGCCCTCGACCACGTCCTGCTGCATGGCCCGCCCGGACTGGGAAAGACCACCCTGGCGCTTATCATCGCCCGAGAGATGGGCGTGGGCATCCAGATTACGTCGGCGCCCACCCTCGACAAGCCCGCCACCCTGGCCGGCCTGTTGCTCAACCTCAATGCCGGAGATGTTCTCTTCATCGATGAAATCCACCGGCTGCCGCCCGCCATTGAAGAATATCTCTATTCGGCGATGGAAGACTACGCCATCGATATTGTCATCGACAACGGCCCGTCGTCTCGGGCGATGCGGCTGGAACTTTCGCCTTTTACGTTGGTGGGGGCCACCACCCGGACCGGCCGGCTGACCTCACCGCTGCGGGCCCGATTCGGCATTTCCTTGCGGCTGGATTTCTATCAACCCGAAGAGCTGCTCGTGATCATCCGAAGGGCGGCCGACCAGCTTGATATGAGGATGACGTCGTCGGCGGCGGAGATGCTCGCCATGCGCTCGCGGGGCACGCCCCGCATTGCATTATCGCTGCTGCGTCGCCTGCGGGACTTTGCCCAGGTACAAAAGCAAGAAGTGGTGGATGAAAAACTGGTTGATTCCGCCCTCGATGCGCTGGGCATTGATGCCCACGGTCTCGACGAGATGGATCATCGCATCTTGCGCACGCTCGTGCAGATGTTTAACGGCGGCCCCGCCGGCCTCCAGACGCTGGCCGTGGCCCTCGGCGAAGATCCCACCACCCTCGAAGACGTCTATGAGCCGTATCTTATCCGGCAGGGCTTTATTAAACGGACTTTGCGGGGACGCATGGCTTTGCCGCCGGCTTATCGGCTGGTGGGCGAAATGCCGCCCCCTTCGTTGTTTGAAACAGGCGCATGACTCCCGAGGAGGCCCTCGACTGCTTTCGGAAGGCGGCCGACGATCTGGGTTTCAGCGCCCTTGAAGTCGCTCCCGTCGAGCCGCTCGATAAGGAGGCAGAATTCTTACATGCCTGGCTCCAAGCAGGCATGCATGCGGGCATGGACTATATGGAACGACACGCCCGCTTGCGGGCCGATGTTCGCCGGCTGCTTCCTTCCGCCCGAAGCGTCATTGTCCTGACGCATCCTTACCTCGCCCGAAGCGGCCAACCCGAGGGTTGCACCTATAAAGTGGCCCGATATGCCCAGATCAAGGACTATCATAAGGTGCTGAAAAAAAAGCTGAAACGGCTGGTGCGCACCGTGCAGGAAGTCATCGGCCCGTTTGAATATCGGCTGGCGGTGGACTCGGCGCCGGTGATGGAAAAGGCGTGGGCCGTGCGGGCGGGCATCGGTTGGGCCGGAAAAAACGGCAATCTGTTGCGGCCCCGGGAAGGGTCGTTCTTTTTCTTATCGGAAATCATTACCAACCTCGAACTGCCCGGCGGCACACCGATGCGGGACCTCTGCGGGACGTGCCGGCGGTGCATTGAGGCCTGTCCCACCGATGCCATTGTAGCAGACGGCGTGGTGGATGCCCGTAAGTGCATCGCCTATCATACCATCGAGCGGAAAGATGAGTTTTCGGAGGAAGACACGCCGGTGTGGGACGATTGGATTTTCGGATGTGACATCTGTCAGGAGGTGTGTCCGTGGAATATCAAGTTTGCCCGCTCTTCCGATGAGCCGCGCTTTCAGCCGGTGCCGGCCGTTCGCCGGTTTCGGGATGAAGACTGGGAAAGCCTCACGCCGGAAATCTTCGACGAAGCCTTTGCCGGCACGCCCCTCAAACGGGCCAAATACGAAGGCCTGATGCGAAACATTCGCTGGGTGAAAAAGCACCGAAAAAAACCGTAGCAGTTAATCGCTCCGCGTAAACTTCCACATGTAAAATCGCCACCAGGGCTCAGGGAGGTGGAGCGAATCCACCACGCGCCCCTCGACCGTCCATCCCTCGTGCTGTTGGAAAAAGCGCCTGATTTGCATGGGAAGGAGAGAGTCGGACGTCAGCAACACCACGTCAGGCTTGAGCAGTGTCATAAAGAGGTTTTTGTTGAGGCCTTTTCGCTGTAAGAGCGTATCGGCCAACGGGGTTTGCATCATGCCGCCGACGGGAATGATGTTGACCGAATCCCATGGGAAATATTCGTGCAGCGGCGGCGTGTAGGCGTAGGGGAAACTCGGCATTACGACGTAAGTGCAAGGGCGTGTTTTCATTGTTCGGAGGGCTTCCACCACGTGGCGGGTGCGGCTGCGGTGGGCGGCGCTTGCGTTACGAAGCCACCACAGGTGCCATCCGACAAACAGGACCACGCCGATGAGCCCGATGTATTGCCGGACGCGGAGGGGCGGGCGTCCATCTCCGCCGAAGGAATAGGCCGCCGTAAAACCGATGCCGAATGTCAGCGGAAAAAGCACCGAGAGCGGCGGCGGCTTCAACACCCATGCGGTGAGCCAGATGGTCCCCGCCCACAGCGCCATCCAGCCCAGGGCGGCCAAGACGGCTTCCCGCCGATGGACCCACCACAGGAAAAGCGCACACAACCAAAGAAAAGATAAATGAAATGCAGACCATCCTGCGCCATTCACCATAGAGAGGGCCATGCTGACCGCACGCGATAGGCTCAATTTGTCGTGCCATGCCGCCCGAAGGGGAATGCGCCGCAGGTGGGCAAGGGAAAAGGTGGGATGTCCGTAAAGATGGGCTCGAAAGAGGGCAAGGTCGTTAGGCGACCATCCCAGGCGGGCGAGGAAAGCCGCCTTCTCGGCGGAGTCTTTTCCGGCGGCGTCGATGCGGTAGTCGTGAATCGCCGACCGAAGGCGGTTGTATTCGAGGTAATCGGCCCAGCCGCTATGCCGGTAGTGATGTTGATGAACCTGTTGCAACAGCCACGCCAGCCCTATCATGCCCCCCACGGCCAGCATGCGGCGACGTATCACCTTGCGGGGCGTATGCATCCATCGGCGAGCCACCAGCCATCGCCATAGGAACGCGGCGCCGATGACCGCGGCAATCATTACGCCGGCCGGACGGATGAGAAATCCCCACACCATCAGCAGCCATCCCGCCGCCTGCATCCGGCGGGGCGTCCCCGTCACCCACAGCCCGAGGCCCGCCGTCATCAGAAACGCCGACGCCATGGTGAAGTGGAAATAAAGCAAAAACCACATGCCGCCCGACAAAAATAGGGCTGCATACAACACCAGCCCCCATTCTTTCCACCGCCGAATCAGAAGCCCCAAAAAGACGGAAAAAGACACATACAACGCCAGCAGCTCACTGCCTCCATACCATGGAATGTGCGGCCACAGCCGGTAAAGCTGATGCCATAGCCGGCCCATCCAGACGTGCGTGAAAAGCGAATAGGGTGAAGCCGGCCAGTCTTTCAGCGCACCCGAGACCATGAAGTAGATGCCGGGGTCGTCGTTGGTCAGGTAGATGGGCGAGGCCCATGCATAAAAGAGCAGCCATATGCCGGCGTTCAGCAGAAAAGCCCCTTGAAAAGGCCGGCGTTGACACCACCGCAGAAAAGCCCGCATCCGTCCCGTCATGGTTGCAAAAGAATTGGATTTTGTTTTGAGCCCCCGTCTTTCGCGGGTGAATGTTCACCGCTTCCCTGCTTTTTGTGGGCGGTTTGGCATTTTTGCCATGCCATTTCCTGAATGCCGACATGACTATGACACCTCATTGGGACGACATCATTTACCTCAAGGGCAAACCCACGTTGATGATGATTACGGCGCGCACCCCGCGCGGGGTCATCATTGCGCCCATTCATCAGCCCGGCCGGAAGACGCTGCTTGGCAACGCGCTGGAAGTCACGCTGCTGAAAGATATTTTGCTTTTCGGCAAAGATGATGAAGACGTGAGACTGCGGGATGTGTATGAACGCTTCTGGGCGGCCTTTGAAAAGGAACTGCCCGTGCACGATAAAACGCCCGAGGCCGAGCTGCGGGCGTTTTTTGAAGAGAACGCTCCCATGCTGGATGTGGAGCGCATCTATACTTCTCATTTACGTAAAATGGTCAAGTGGTATCATCAACTGACGGCGGCGGGCCTTTCCTTCCCCGCCGAGGCGTCGGAAGAAGAGGCCAAGGAAAACAACAACGCTGACACGGAAAACGAACCATCATGACAACCCCCGAACTGAAAGAACGAGAAAACATAGACTTTTACGGGATTATCACACCCACCACGCGGCGCTATCTGCCCGAAGAGGAAAAGCTGGAAACATGGGACGCGGTGATGCGCTATGCCGATGAACTGCTGGAACGTCCCATCGATTCGGCTGACGAACTGGAAGCATGGCTGCTCGACCGGAGCGAATTTGAAAGTGTCATCAGCGAACGCACGGCCCGTAAATACATCGCCTTTACGCGCAACTCGCTGGACCCCGACCTCAAAACCGAATATGAACGATATACGGCCGAGGTCATCATCCCTTACAAGGAGATTTCCAACCGCCTCGACAAAAAATACGCCGACTCGCCCTATCGGAAAGCGCTGGACCCCGAGCAGTATGGCATGTATAACCGGGGCGTGGAGACCGACCTGAAAATTTTCCGAAAGGAAAACCTGCCGCTTCTTCAAGAAGAAGAAAAGCTCATCAGCCGCTATACTTCCCTCACGGGCGGGCTGATGGTGACCATCGACGGCAAAGAGCTGACCATGCCGCAAGCAGCCCGGCTGCTGGAAAAAGAAGACCGGGCGCTGCGCGAACGCGTCTATCATGCCGTTGGGAAGGCCTATCTGAACATCGCCGAAAAAGCCGAAGAGATTTTCAACCGGCTGGTGGCGTTGCGCCATCAGCGGGCCCGAAACGCCGGATACGACAACTTCGAGGCCTATACCTTCGACGCCTTCCATCGGTTCTATTACACCATCGACGATACGCTTCAATATCATGCATCCATCCGGAAGGTGGTCTTGCCGCTTTATGAGCGGCTGCTGGAAATCCGAAAGGCCCGGCTCGGCGTAGATAAGCTGCGGCCTTACGACCTCGAAATCCTCCACCCCGGGCAAGGGCCGCTCGAAGTGGCCCTCACCGGCGACGCCTTCATCGAAAAAGTGGTGGAGGTCCTGGGGTGCATTCATCCGGACTTCGGCCAGTATTTCGCCTTTATGCACCGGCATGGATTTCTGGACCTCTTCACCCGAAAAGGAAAAGCCCCGGGCGGCTATAACTACGGCCTCTCCGAAATCGGCATCCCTTTCATTTTTATGAACGCCTCCGGCTCGGTCAGTGACGTCCGCGTCATCATGCACGAAGCCGGCCATGCCATGCACAGCTTTCTGACCCGCCATTATCCCTTTGCATATCACCGGGACGTGCCCATCGAAATGGCCGAGCTGGCCTCCCAGGCCATGGAGTTTCTCTCGCTCGAACATTGGGGCGGGTTCCTGAAAAATCCGGATAACTTCCCCCGGGTGGTGGAAGTCCAGTTGACCAAGGTCTTTAAGTTGCTGCTCTGGATTGCCGTCATCGATAAGTTTCAGTGGTGGATATATCACCATCCGCAACACACGCCCGATGAGCGCAAGGCCGCATGGCTGGAAATATTCCGGGAGTTTACCCCTTCGGTGGTCGATTATGAAGGCCTCGAAGGATATCTGGAATATCAATGGCACCGGCAGCCTCACCTCTATCATCATGCCTTCTATTACATCGAATACGGCATTTCGTTGTTGGGTGCGCTGGAAGTGTTTCGCAATTATCGCCGGCAACCGGCTGAAGCCATTGAGCAATATCGCAGCGCGCTGCAGCTGGGCAACACCCGCCCCTTGCCGGAGTTGTTTGCTGCGGCCGGGGCGTCGCTCGATTTTTCTGAAAGCAAGATCAGGGATATTATCGACTTTTTGAAAGGCGAGCTGACTCGTGTGGTCCCGGAATCGCTTTAAGGGTCTGCTGCTGGGCGGGATGCTCGCTGCGACGGCGGCTGCGGTGGGGCCGATTTTTCAACCCGTGTGGCCGGTCGATACCGAGCCGGTGCGGACGGCGGGCAACTTCGGCGAAATCCGGGGCAACCATTTTCACATGGGCTGGGACATCAGCACCGGCGGTCGGCGGGGCGTTCCCGTCAGGGCCGTCGAGCGCGGCCGCATCGTCCGCATCAAAGTCTCGTCCGGCGGGCTGGGAAAAGCCCTCTATATCGCCCATCCCAACGGATACACTACCGTATATGCCCATTTGAAAGCGTTTATCCCGAAAGTGGAAGCCGTGGTGGCCCGCCGCATGCGGTCGCTGGAAAAATATGAAGACGACTGGTGGCTCAAGAACAGTATTCCCGTGGAAAAAGGGCAGGTTATCGCCTATTCGGGCAATACGGGCGGCTCCCGATCGCCGCATCTCCATTTCGAGGTTCGGGAAAGCACCACCGAATGGGCCGTCAATCCCGCCATGGTCGGGTTTCGCATCAAGGACATTCGGGCGCCGTTTTTTTACTCCATCGCGCTATATCCGCTCGACTCCCACAGCGTCGTCAGGGTGACCGCCCTCGACGGCCATGTGCGCACGGCCACCCACGGCCAAAGGCTGCGCCTTCGCGTGCACACCCGCGGCGGAAAGGCCTTTTACCTGCCCAATGTGCAAAGCATTCAGGCGCGGGGCCGCATCGGATTGGCATTTGCCGGATACGATTATCAAGAAGATAAGTTCAACCGCTTCGGCATCTTCGAGAAAAAACTCATCGTGAACGGCAAGCCCGTCTTTGTCATGCGGGCCGATCGACTGCCTTTTTCACTGTTTCGTTTTGTCAACGCCCATATCGATTATGCGCTGAAAGTGCGCGAGGGCAAGGAATACGAACGACTCTTCCGACTGCCTCACAATCGCCTTCCTTTCTATAAAAAGCTGGTCAACCGGGGCATCCTGACCCTCGACAGCACCCGCGCCCATGTGACCATCGCCCTCAAAGATGAGTTTGGGAATGCTTCGCAACTGGCTTTTTCCATCCTGCCGTTGTCGGCCGATTCGGCCCAAACCCTGGCCCGCCCGATGACCCCGCCGGACAACCTGCTGAAAGTCATGGCTCCCGCCGATGAGCTGACCCATCGCACCGAAGGCCTTTCGCTGTATGTGCCGCCTTATTCCGTTTATGACACCACGGCCCTCACTTTCTCGGTCGATTCGGCATGCGCCGATTGTTACAGCCCCGTCTATCGAATCGGGAACCCTGACATCCCGGTCCATCGGCGTTTTCTGCTGCGCATCACACCTGAGAGGCTTCCGGATCGACTGCGTCCCTATGCTTACGTGGCCCGGCGGGAAGGAAAGCGATGGAGCTATGCCGGCGGTACATGGAAGGGCCCGGCCCTCAAAGCCCGCCCCCGTACCTTCGGTGCTTATGCGGTGCGCATAGACTCCCTCCCGCCCACCATGCGCTTCCTGACCCGACAGCGTGAGATACGGTTTAATCGACCCCGTCAGCTGCGGGTCGCCCTCAGCGACCGACACACCGGCATCGCATCCTATCGGGTGGAGGTGGACAGCCAATTCTATTATCCCGCTTATTGGGATGCCAAAATCGGCGTATTAAAAATCACCCTGGATACGTTTCTTACAAAGGGACGCCACCAACTCACGGTGAAAGCCACCGACCGGCTGGGCAATCAACGGGCGGTTTCCATCCCCATCGTCCGACTACCATAAATAACTTACTTTTCACGCATGAAACGCATTATCGTTTTCCTCTCGATATGGGGCATGCTGACGGTGGTCCGTGCGCAGTCGGGTGGCTATGTGATTTCGGGTGTGGTGACCGACGCTGTCAGCGGCGAGCCGCTTATCGGCGCCAACGTCTATGATACGGCCACATGGCAGGGCACCAGCACCAACAAATACGGCTTTTTCAGCCTGCGCCTGCCGCCGGGGCGGCACACGTTGCGGGTCTCCTTTGTGGGCTATGACCCGGTCGAACGCACGTTCAGTCTCACTAAAAACGTCCGCTGGAACGTTCGCCTCCGCGGCCAGCTCGAGCTCGAAGAAGTGACGGTGGTCGGGCGGCGCCGTAAGCGTCCCGCCGAGACCATCCAGATGAGCAGCCACACCATCTCGCCCCGGCGGCTCAGCAAACTGCCCACCTTGCT
>Ga0256832_1001542_pt1 | contig 15651 bp, 14 predicted proteins | sample 134614metaG_FD_190534 | JGI IMG/M metagenome (GOLD analysis project Ga0256832, IMG submission 190534) | Hydrothermal vent microbial communities from Lau Basin, Pacific Ocean - 134-614 | ecosystem: Environmental > Aquatic > Marine > Hydrothermal vents | place: Pacific Ocean: Lau Basin | collected...
CTTCCCCATGCCTTGCCCAGTCGATTTCATATCCATTCTTCTGCAGATACTTCTGTAGTGTTCTGGCAAGGTTGGGATCATCTTCGAGTAGGAGTATTTTCATGATGCAACATCCATAGGCTAAGTCTTTCCATAATAGTAGCATGCTTTGGCTAAAACGTATGATTCTAACGTTTTGCTAACTTTGTTAGGATATCATTACATATGTTATAACCCTATAACAAACAAAACGATGGCAGAAAGGAGCACAAACTATGATCAAACTCATACTAAGTATAGTAGCACTTGTTTTGATCGGACTTTCGCTCTATGTCTACATGGACAAAGAGAGTACGCCATCAACCCAACCGGCGGCGCACAAAGCTGTTGCAGTAGAGCAACCATCTATCAAAGATGAGCCTACCAAAACAGCGAGTGTCAAAAAGGTGGAGCAGGTCGCTCAGGCAAAAGCAACACAGAAGAGCGTACCGGCAGAGAAGCCTTCTGTAGCATCTTCAAGCAGCGAAGATACTGCACAGGCAGAAGCGGAAATTGGCAAAGGTCTCACACTCGAAAGCATCGAGAATGCTGATGTGAGTGATGAGGAGAAAGAGCGGATGAAAATGGATATTGCATATCGTAAAATAAAGCATGCAGAAAAAAGATCCGTAATGACCAGAGAAGAGCTTATGGATTTATTTCGTAACGATGTAAAGAATGGGCTCATATCAAAATAAGGAGAAATCAATGAAAAAGTTTTTAGTAGGAATGGCTATATTTAGCTCATTTATCTATGCAGATTGTAGTAGTGGAGGATGCTATGATGTTGAGATCACACGTATTTTTGCGACGGATGCAGGTGTTATTTGGGTAACTCCAAGTGGCGATGTTTCTCAATTGAATTGTACACCCGCAGGAAATACAAGTCTTACACTCGAAGATACAGCAGGCAAAAATGCTATTTATTCATTTTTGCTTACCCAGATGACAACCAAAAAGCATGTTAACCTTAGGGTTCATGAAGGTACAAATGGTTGCTCTATTGCTTATGCATATTAATGTTTAGGTCTTATCTAGCATTTAGAGAATTTCCTACGAATTTTTTGTAGAAAATTCTCTAATCCCACTGTATATCTTTGAGTAATAAATGTGATTTGCTGTTGTTCTTAGTAACTATGAAAATACTTACAGGATATTTTGCGACATTCTTGAGCAGGTCTTAAAATGTGAACTATATGTTCTTATTCCTTTCCTCGATCGTTTAGATTTAAAACTATAGAAAAATTCTTCACGTCTTCCTGATGAACCCCGGTAATTTAAATGGATATAAGTTGGTTACGCATCTAGTGAAAGACCTTAATGAGCTTTATAGAGGTTATTTAGTATAATTAACTTTATAGATATTATTATGATATCGAGCTATTCTAAGGAAATTATATCGTGCAACAAAAAATAGCAATTATTGGTTTAGGGTATGTAGGCTTACCTTTAGCGCACGCTTTTAGCAAGAAATATGAGGTAGTAGGTTTTGATATTGCGCAGTGGCGCATTGATGAACTCAATAGTGGCATTGACCGTACTCAGGAGTTGAGTGAAGCACAAGTTAAAGAAGCAATCGCCAATAAGATGAAATTTACAAATGTCTTGGATGATATTGCAGATTGTAATGTTTATATAGTAACTGTTCCTACACCGATAGACAAACATAAAAAACCGGATCTCACACCACTAATAAAAGCTAGTGAATCTATAGGCAAGGTACTCAAAAAAGATGATATCGTCATATACGAATCGACTGTTTATCCAGGTGCCACAGAGGAAGTGTGTGTGCCTGTACTGGAGAAAGTGTCGGGCTTGAAATTCAATGAGGATTTCTATTGCGGCTATTCGCCTGAGCGCATAAATCCAGGAGATAAGGAGCATACAGTTACCAAAATACTGAAAGTAACATCAGGTTCCACTCCCGAGGTTGCCAAAATCGTTGATGACCTTTATGCTTCAATCATCACAGCAGGTACGCATATGGCACCTTCTATTAAGGTAGCTGAAGCGGCAAAGGTGATCGAAAATTCTCAACGGGATATCAATATTGCCTTTGTCAATGAGCTCGCTATCATATTCAATAAGCTTGGCATAGATACTGAAGCAGTGCTGAAAGCAGCAGGAACTAAGTGGAATTTTTTGCCCTTCCGTCCTGGTCTTGTAGGCGGGCACTGTATTGGCGTAGATCCATACTATCTCACACACAAAGCACAGGAGGTTGGACACAATCCCGAGATCATTCTTGCCGGTCGACGCCTTAATGACAATATGGGGATTTATGTCGCTAACCAAGTTGTCAAACTGATGATCAAAAAAGGTCATAAAATTGAAGGAGCCAATGTCTTAGTACTTGGTATTACCTTTAAAGAAAATTGCCCCGATATTAGGAACTCAAGAGTGATAGATGTCATCAGGGAGCTAGAAGAGTTTGGAACAGATGTAAGCGTTTATGATCCATGGGCGGACAAAGAGGAGGTTCAGAGAGAGTATAGCATTGATTTGCTTGGGTCACTAAGCGGGAAATATGATGCTATTGTCTTGGCCGTTGCGCATGATGAGTTTACCAGCATAGAAATAGATAACTTGAAAGCCGATGATAAAGCTATAGTGTATGATATAAAGTCAAAATTGAAAAGAAGTGATGGGAAATTATAGTGAACAAACTTGAATCATTAAGAGAAGAGCTCAAGCAAGAGCAAAAAACTTGGTTGGTGACAGGCAATGCTGGATTTATCGGTTCCAACCTAACAGAATTTCTGCTTGAGAGCAATCAAAAGGTGGTGGGGCTTGATAATTTTTCTACAGGATACAGACACAACATTGATGATGTCTTAAGCAGCGTAGGAGAAGAAAAGGTAGAGAACTTTACTTTTATAGAAGGTGATATCGCAGATATCAAAACGTGTCAACGGGCCTGCGAAGGGGTAGATATAGTTCTGCATCAAGCAGCACTTGGGTCAGTACCTCGTTCTATAGATGACCCTATTACCTCCAATAGTTCAAATATCACAGGTTTTCTCAATATGATCACTGCGGCGAAAGACGCAGGAATCAAACGGTTTGTCTATGCCAGTTCTAGCTCTGTCTACGGTGACTCAAAAGAGCTTCCAAAGGTTGAAGAGCGAACAGGTAGTGTTCTGTCGCCTTATGCTGTTATGAAGGCGACAAACGAACTCTATGGTTCTGTTTTTCACAAAGTATATGGGATGGAAACATTGGGGCTTCGTTATTTCAATGTCTTTGGAAGAAGACAAGACCCTAATGGTGCTTATGCGGCAGTCATTCCAAAATGGGTGGCATCGATGCTCAAAGGCGAGGATGTCTTTATCAATGGTGATGGTGAAACCAGCCGTGACTTCACTTACATAGACAATGTTATACAAATGAATGTTTTAGCAGGGCTTACTGATAACCCTGAAGCTTTTGGAGAAGCTTTCAATGTTGCAGTGGGAGGGAGAAATACTCTTAACGAACTTTTCGGGATAATAAAAGATCAACTCAATAAAAAAACAAAAAACTATGGTTTAAATATTATTAATAAAGACCCAATTTACAGAGACTTCCGACCCGGAGATATAAGACACTCCAATGCAGATATCTCGAAAGCGAAGAAGATAGTTGGTTATGCACCTACCCATGCTATCGACGAAGGGATGGAAGAAGCTATAGAGTGGTATATTGAGAATATAGGGGAGAAATAAGGTACCATAAAAAACATGACTTTGTTTTCTATAATTTTCATACAGAAAATAAGTTATGCACCATATGGCATATTAAAGATATGAACAATAAAAGGCAATCCAACTGATAGATGAAAAAGATAAAAAAATATTAATATCAAACTTTTTTTCCTTGTCAGTTTTACAAGGAGCCAACTTTATATTGCCACTATTGGCAGTGCCTTATCTAGTCCGTGTTTTAGGAGTTGAACTATATGGATTACTAGCCTTTGCGACAGCAATGGTCATGTATTTTTCAATTTTAAGTGATTATGGATTTAACCTAACTGCAACAAGAGAGATTTCTATACATAGAAATTCTCATGAAAAAATTATTGAGATTTTTAGTGCAGTCATGATGATTAAAATTATTTTGATGCTTGTAGGACTGCTGATCTTGACTATTATGGTATTCTCCTTTGAAAAATTTAGTGAACATTGGTCTATTTATTTTTTATCATTTGGAATGGTGTTGGGTCAGGTTTTGTTTCCAATATGGTTTTTCCAAGGAATGGAAAAAATGAAATATATATCGATATTAAATATCTTAGCAAAAAGTATCGCAGTTATAGCAATTTTTCTATTTATCCATAGTAGAGGGGATTATTACTTGGTGCCGATTTTTAATTCTTTAGGTTTTGTTGTAGCCGGAATCATTTCGCTTTATTATGTAAAAAAAGAGTTCAATGTATCTTTTAAAATGCAAAACGTAGATACACTGAAAAAATATTTTATGGATGGATGGCATATCTTCATATCAAGAATTGCAGTTGTTTTATATACATCAAGTAACATATTTATTTTAGGTCTTTTTACCAACAATACTATAGTTGGTATTTATTCTATTGCTGAACAAATAATTACTGGTATTGCATCATTAGGTTCCATTGTAAATCGTGTACTATTTCCTTATTTATCAAAAATATGGAATCAAAGCAAAACAAACTATTATCAGAAATTCAATACAATTCTAAAAAAAATTATATTAGGTATGCTTATAATCGCAATAATACTTTATATGTCATCACCATATTTAATCCATCTGTTTGCAGGGCACAACATTGATGAAGCAACGATGGTACTTAGAATTTTAGCCATAACTGTTATTCTTTTCCCTCTAGGTGGTCTTTTTACACAAAGCTTTGTTGCCCAACAAGAAAATATATATGTAACTAAAGTTACAATACTCACAACATTGGTTAATTTATTATTGGTTTTTATATTAATTTATTTATTCGGAGTTTTTGGTTTGGCATATACTGTATTGTTGACTCAAATATTTCACACTTTACTTAATATTTACTATTATTTGCACATAAAAAAGAAGCGTACTATATATGCCTAATATTCAAACAAATCATATAGTATTTGTCAGTACAAATATATTTAGAATAGATAAATTTATAATATATATTGTTTTTTTTACAATGTCCTTTGTTTCTATACTTCCTACGCAGATTTCATTGGGGGAGTTATTATTTTGGCTATATATATTTATTTCGTTTAAAATTTATTTTATTGTACAAGATGCTTGTGATATTCGTAAACATTTTATTTTCTATTTTATTTTATTTGTTTATCTTTTTTTACAACTTATCAATCAGATCGAGTACTCTATAAAGGACTTCCTAAATCCAATATATTTTATGGTTTTCCTGTATTTTGTATATATTTTTGTCTACAAAAGCAGAAACTACTATTATATTATTATTAAATCTTTTCTCTATAGCATTTATATACATTTTATCATTTCTGTGCTGCAGTTATTGTTCCCAAATATATTTTATTTTGGTTTAGATGCTTCGCAGTTAAGTCCTCTAGGTAACTTTTATAGGGTTACTGGTCTTTTTACTAATCCCAATGACTTAATGTTGTATTTAAGTCCTATGATTCCTTTTACATATTTATTTAGATTTCATATAACAAGATATGTATTGCTTACAACACTTTTATTAACTTTTTCAAAGGTCGCAATGGTTGTTGTATCAATAACAATATTGTATGATATATTAAAATCTAAAATAAGAACAAAATTTATATTATTTATAATATTTTTTTTACTCTCTAGTTTTTTCTATGAATATATCGATAATGCTATTATGACTATAACACATGCAATTGAGTACCGCTTTACAAATGCAAATAGTTTGGGTGATAGGTTAAATGCATTTTATAAAGTCATTCAATCTATTGATGATTGGTTGTTGTTTGGGGCTGGTCCTATGGGGGATCTAAAATTTTCAGAGGTGAGAATTCATAATCTATTTTTATCGCTAATTGTTCAATATGGCATTATTGCTTTGATAGTGGGCTTAGCAATCTTTTTATATATATGGCTTCATTATATATACGATTACAGGTTTGAAAAAAAATACTATATTGTAAGTTTAATGATTTGGATTGCTGGGGAGTTTGTTAATACCTTCACATACATAAAAGCACTTTATATATTGCCAATAATATGTTATATAGTAATTGTAAATAACAAGAGAGTTAAATAAATGTGCGGTATATACGGAATAAATAAACAAAAAACAAAAGAATCTATACTTGCTATTATGAAACTAGCTAACTTTAGAGGTCCAGATTTTACAGGAACATCTCTAAGCGAAAACTATTCTTTTGGACATAATCGTTTGGCTATCATAGATCTTGAGAGTAGATCAAACCAGCCTTTAAATTGTGATGGATTTGAGATAGTTTTTAATGGAGAGATATACAACTATCAAGAGATCAAAGAAGAATTAGTCAGAGAAGGTTATAGCTTTCATACGAGCTCAGACACGGAAGTTATACTACAAGGTTATAGACATTTTGGAGAAGAAATTCTTCAAAAACTAAACGGCATGTTTGCATTTGTCATCTATGATCCTGTAAAAAATATTTTTTTCGGTGCAAGAGACAGAGTTGGAAAAAAGCCATTTTATTATTATAAAAAAGACGATATTTTTGAGTTCGCTTCGCAATTGAAACAGATAGCTTACGCAAAAGATTTAAAAATAGACAAAAAAAGCGAAAAGCTTTATTTTCGATATGGATACATTCCCGAACCTTATACTGTATTTGAAAACGTATATAAACTTGAAGCCGGCTATAGCTTTCATTATGACTTGAATACTCATACGTTTAGTAAAAAACGGTATTGGGACATATCTACAAAAGAGGAATATATACATGATTCATACGACAATATCAAATCTCATCTCAAAACGCTTCTGATAGACTCCGTTAGATTGAGACTGCATAGCGATGTCCCTGTCGGTGTGTTTTTAAGTGGTGGGGTGGATAGTAGTCTTGTCGCTTCCATAGTAGCTAAGGAACTTGGAGAAAAACTCGATACGTTTTCTATAAAATTTTCCGATAGTGAATTTGATGAATCAAGCATAGCAAAAGAGGTTGCAAGTTTGCTCGGTACCAAGCACCATACATTAGAATGTAAACCTGAAGATATGATCGATCTAATAGAAGATTTGCCTGAATATTATGACGAACCTTATAACGACTCTTCGGCACTTGCAATGATGATACTTTCCAAGGAAACGAGAAAGCATGTCACCGTAGCACTCTCCGGCGATGGAGGAGATGAGCTGTTCTGGGGATATAACAACTACTTTAGAATGGCTCAAGTAGCACCTTTATATAAATACCCTAAAGCTATTCGTGCATCTATAAGGTTTTTGTTGAGTCAATTGCCGAATTATAGACTAAAAAAAATAGCAGATGGACTTAAAATAGATAGCTTAGAAGAGCTGTATCTATATAGCAATAGGTTGTTTGACTTCGAAAAGCTCTTTAATCAACCGAATATCTCTTGTCAAAAAGAATATGAAAAATACCTTTACGGTAAAAAAAACTTTTTTGAGCGGATCTGCGACTATGACATAAAGACATATCTTAATGGCGATATATTTACAAAAGTGGATCGAGCAACTATGGCTTACAGTCTGGAAGCAAGAACACCGCTTGTGGATTATCGTATAGTTGAGTTTTCACAAAAGATACCTTTTGAGTACAAATATAGCAAAGGAAGCGGTAAAAAGATACTTAAAGACATACTTTATGAGTATCTGCCAAAAGAACTTTTTGATCGACCAAAAAGTGGATTTACAGTACCTCTTAAAAACTGGTTTAGACACGAACTCAAAGAGTATGTCTATACAACTCTGTCGGAAGAAAATCTAAAGAAGATAGACGATATAAATATCGACTATGTAAAAGAAATGATAGATAAACATATGAAAGGTACTGAAAATAATTATCATCAGATATGGACACTCATTATGTATATAAAATGGATGGAGAAGTATGGCATCAACTAAAAATATTCTTATTCTTGCTGCAACGATGCGAAAAGGTGGAGCAGAAAGAGTAATATCCTTGCTATTAAAAGAGTTGGTTGATATACCAAATATAGATGTTCACCTTATTATGCTTGAAGATGGTATTGAGTATGAGATGCCAGAAAACATAAAATTAAAAATTTTTTCGGGTGCTCAAAAAAATAGCATCATAAAATTTATAGAATTGCCATATAATGCCTGGAAACTTAAACAATACATAGATAACAACTGCATAGATACTGTGGTGTCTTTTCTATATAGACCAAACTATGTAAATATACTAAGCGTTTTGTTAGGTGGCAAGCATAATAGTATTATAAACATAAGGAGTACGACTTCACGATATAAAAAAGAGGGAATATCTGGAAAGATTAATTTATTCTTAATTAGATTATTGTTTAATAAAGCAGATCTTGTTATTTCTAACTCCAAAGGAGTTGATGAGGATTTAAAATCACTAATGAGGATAACAACGAAAACAAAAGTGATATATAATCCCGTAGATTTAAAATATATAAATAGCAAGAAAAGCAGTTGTGAAGATATGCCATTTTATTTTTCGGAAAATAAAAAATATATTATTTCTGTTGGCAGACTCATACCATTAAAACGCAACAGTGATTTAATTGAAGCATTTTATGAGCTTCAAAAAGATGATGATGGCTTGGAGTTGATTTTTTTAGGTGATGGGGTTTTAGAGAATGAACTGGAAGAAAAATGTAAACAGTATAATATAGATTCTAAAGTACATTTTTTAGGAAGCGTATCTAATCCTTTTTATTATCTGAGTAGGTCGGACCTTTTTGTTCTCACTTCAGAGACAGAAGGGTTTCCCAATGTCTTAGTTGAAGCAATGGCATGTGGACTTCCTGTGATATCTAGTGACTGTAAAAGTGGACCTCGAGAGATACTAGAAGACGAGAAGTATGGACTTTTATACCCCGTTGGAGATGTCAAAACATTAATTAAAAAGATGAAAACAAATTTGTATAGTAATCCAGATAAAGATAAAATAAAACAGATGAATTTAGAGCGAATTAAAGATTTTGATATAGATAAAATTATAAAAGAGTTTGAGAAGGTTTTGCTGGATGCGTAAAAAGATATTATTTATCGTGAATGTGGACTGGTTCTTTGTTTCCCATCGACTACCCTTAGCATTGGAAGCGTTAGCTAAAGGTTATGAAGTCTCTATTGCTTGTGCTGTAACCGATAAACAAGAATATTTAGAAGAAATTGGTATACGGGTCTATCCACTGAGTATATCCCGAAGCAAGAAGGGGCTCTTTGGTGAACTGCAAGATTTTATAAGTATATATAAAACTTTGCGACAAGTTGCTCCTGACATAGTCCACTTTGTGACGATAAAACCTGTACTTTATGGTGGCATATCTACACGTTTTTTGCCCGTTATAAAGAAAAAGGTATTTTCTATTTCTGGATTAGGCTTTGTGTTTATTAAAGAAGGATCAAGAGCCGCTTTGATCAAAAAAGTTGTGAAATTTTTGTATTTTATAGCATTGCATGGGGAGAAGTCACATGTTATTGTTCAAAACCCAGACGATAAGGCAGTTATACAATCTATATGTAAGGTTCCCATTACTCTTATAAGAGGCTCTGGTGTAGATTTAGAAGAATATAATTGTAGTGACAATAGTAATGAAAATGTAACTATAGTGATGGCATGCAGGTTGTTAAGAGATAAAGGAGTTTTTGAATATGTAAAAGCTGCCGAGATTGTCAGTAAGAAAAACAGTAATGCTAATTTTGAATTATATGGAGATATTGATCAAGATAATCCTGCCAGTCTTACAGAGAAAGATATTAAAAAAATAGAAGCTGATAGTATTGTTAAAGTTTATGGTTTTAGTAAAAATATTTCTACAGTATTTGAAAGAGCTGATATTGTTGTTCTCCCTTCGTATCGTGAAGGGCTGCCAAAGGTACTTATAGAGGCTGCAGCATGCGGAAGAGCTGTTGTAACAACAGATGTGCCGGGATGTCGAGATGCTATAGAGGTACATAAAACAGGTTTGCTTTGTAAGGTAAAAGATGCACAAGATTTGGCAAAAAAAATTAAACATCTGATTATCAACAAAGAGTTAAGAAAAAAAATGGGAAAAGCAGGAAAAGAGCTTGCCCAAAAAGAGTTTGATATTAAAAAGGTAGTTGATAAGCATTTTGAAATTTACGAGGATGAAAATGAATAATATTTTGCTTACCGGCGCAAATGGTTTTGTGGGAAGTTATTTCAAAAATATTTATGATGACAAATTCAACATTCAAACATTTTCATTCGTAAAAGATGATCCTGAGTCATTATGTTTGAATGATATAGATGTTGTTGTGCATTTGTCTGCGTTGGTACATCAAATGGGTGGAGCAGCCAAAGAAGAGTATGAGAGAGTAAATTTGGTTCAAACTTTAGAGCTTGCTCAAAAGGCAAAAGAAAGTGGTGTAGAACATTTTATATTCATGAGTAGCGTAAAGGTTTATGGGGAAGAGACTGATAAGCCATATAGTGAAACAAGTATCTGTAAGCCTGAAGATGAATATGGAAAAAGTAAGTTAAAAGCTGAAAATGAGTTGAATAAGCTTGAGGATGAAAAATTTAAAGTTTCCATAATTCGAACACCTGTAATTTATGGACATGGAGTTAAGGCAAATATCAAAAATTTGGTTCGATTGGTTCAAAAAATCCCTATCTTACCTTTTGGAAAGATTGATAACAGAAGAAGTATAATTTATGTAGGCAATCTTTGTTTTTTTATAGATGTAATTATTGAGCAACAGAAGAGGGGTATATTTCTTGTTGCAGATGAAAAGTCAGTCTCTACTACTGAATTGATAGACTTAATCGCTATGACATTAAATAAAAAAGTTTATTTGATGCGAGTACCTTTTTTTGGGAAATTTTTGAAGATGGTAAAACCCTCCTTTTACAAGCGTTTGTTTGAGAGTTTGGAAGTTGACAATCGTGATACGTTGATAAATCTTTTTGGAAATGAGAAAGTATCTCTTCCATATAGCATAGAAGATGGGATAAAGTTTATGATATATGGTGAAGCAAAATGATTTATATTGTGTTGCTTGTATTGTCTTATTCTTTGACATATTTTATAAAAAACTATGCTATTAAAAAATCGCTTGTTGCTGCAATAAATGAACGAAGCTCCCATACTGTTCCCACACCGCATGGAGGAGGGGTAGCGATTGCCGTTACATGGTGTATAGGTCTAGTTTACCTTTGGGTGCATGACCTTATAGACGATCGGCTATTTGGGGCTTTGGCGACAGGGCTTATCATCTCGGTAGTGAGTTTTTTGGATGATCTTTATGAGCTCTCGGCAAAGACCAGACTTGTGACACAAGCATTTGTTGCTGCTTTGGGTTTGTATTTGCTGGGAGGATTGCATGAAGTATCGTTTGGTATTGTTGAGGTTTCAAATCCGTTGTTAACAAATCTTTTTGCCTTTATCCTCATCATTTGGTATATCAATCTTTTCAATTTTTTAGACGGCATCAATGGTTATGCCGGTGCAGAGGCGGTTTTTCTGGCTCTGGCAGGTTTTGTGCTTTTTGGCGGAGAACACTTTATTGTTTTGGGTGTTGCTGTATTGGGGTTTTTGTTTTGGAACTGGAACAATGCCAAGATCTTTATGGGGGATGTCGGCAGCACGTTGCTTGGTTACACCATCGCTATTTTTACACTCTATTATGCCAATATAAAAAGTGAAAATCTATGGATATGGATTGCACTATTTGCACCTTTTTGGATGGATGCAACCATTACGCTGATTCGACGTAAGCTTAACGGAGAGAAATTGAGTCAAGCACACAAAAAGCATGCCTATCAAAGACTCACTCAAGCGGGCTGGAGTCATTACAAGGTGACCAATATGCTATGCGTTGTGAATATTGTTGTATTTACCTTAATCTTTTTACTTCCTAATATTGCCATAGCGTTTATATTAACAATGATACTCTTATTGGCTATAATGTACTATATCGAACTAAAAAAACCGTTCTTATCTAGAAAGTGACAGCAGCATGAAGCCATTACCGATTGACAAACGTATCCTAAATTATCTTGTAATTATAGTATTGTCACTCATCACATTTGGATGGACATTTTGGATTTTCCATAGACCGTTTGATTGGAGTGTTGTTGCTGTGGTGATTGTAGTGAGGATGGTGATGTCTACTTTGATTTTCAAGGATTATTCACTCTCTTGGAGCAAGGTCTCTCCCAAGACATACTTGATCAAAAGTATTGTCTATATCGCGGCATTTGCGCTCTATATGCCATTTTTTTACGGCAAGGTGCATGTATATTTTTTCGTCAGTGAGCTCTTTGCCTATCTCTTCTTGATCAATCTCTTGATGTATCTCTATTATTATTACATCAACAAAAGTAAAATTAAAAAAAACAAAGAGGTGGTGATATACGGGGCAGGAAAAGCTGGACTGAAGCTTGAAGAGGAGTTCAAAAACTCACCCTATAAGATACGATGTTTTGTGGATGATAAGAGAAGTTTACATGGACGTAGTATTGACGGCATACCTATCCTGTCGAAAAAGAAGCTATGTAAAAAAGGGATAAAATATGATCTCTTGGTTATCGCCATCCCGTCGGCTCCGTCTCGACGTATCAAAGAGATCTATGAGGAGCTGCACGGATGTTTTCATAAGGTCAAGATATTGCCTTCTTTGGATGCAATGCTTTTGGATGAACCCTATGCAAAACAGCTTAAAAATATCTCTGTAGAAGACCTCCTTGCCAGACACCCAAAGGATCTTGATAAGGCAGCAATTGCTGCTTTTCTCAAAGATAAAAGTATTATGGTGACAGGTGCGGGAGGGAGTATCGGCAGTGAGATAGTCAGACAATGTATCAAATATGGAGCCAAAAAACTGATCTTGCTTGATCACAGTGAGTACAATCTCTATCAGATAGAGCAAGAGGTACGTCAAACCGAGGGCGTGGAGATAGCCTGTGTGATGCAGAGTGTGGTAGACAAAGCACTCCTTGCAAAGACCTTCGAGAATCATCGACCCCAGATCGTCATTCATGCAGCGGCATACAAGCATGTCCCTCTTGTGGAAGAGAATATCGAAGAGGCGATTATCAACAATATCATAGGCACTAAAAACTGTATGGATCTGGCGATAGGGCATGGAGTGGAGAAGTTCATCCTCATCAGTACCGACAAGGCAGTCAGGCCGACAAATGTGATGGGCACAACCAAGCGCATCTGTGAGCTCTATGCTCAGAATGTTCCAAGCGATAAGACTGAGATCGTGGCAGTACGTTTCGGTAATGTGCTTGGCTCTAGCGGATCGGTGATCCCAAAATTTAGAGAGCAGATAGGAGCAGGTGAACCAATTACCGTGACACATCCCGATATTACACGTTATTTTATGCTGATTCCTGAGGCGTGTGAACTGGTATTGCAGGCAGGAGCGATCGGTAAAGGTGGAGAGATATTTATATTAGATATGGGAGAACCCATCAAGATCGTTGATCTTGCCAAAAAGATGATCGAACTCAGTGGTAGAGATGACATCGAGATCGTCTTTACCGGGCTGCGTCCGGGAGAGAAGCTCTATGAAGAGCTGCTTATCGACGAGAGTGATATGCACACAGCGTATGAATCCATCACTGTTGCTGCTCCGACACATTACGATATAGACAAATTGCTTCAGGATATAGAAGAGCTGATGATTACATCAAATAAACTTCAGAAGCTTCAAGAGATCGTGCCGGAGTTTCATCACCAAAAGAATGAATCGTAAATCTATGGAAGCACAAACTTCAAGCAGCAGTATGCCATAATGGCGTGATGAAAATCGGAGGATAAGAAAATATGATGACAGAAGAACAAAGATATATATCAGATGATGTGATAGACCTTAGAGAGCTTTTTTTAGTATTGAAAAAAAGAAAAAAATTGATTATAGCTACGACACTCTTGATCACAACTTTGGCAGCACTCTATGCATATGTGATTGCTAAGCCTGTCTATGAAGCAAAAGCGATGATACAGCTTGGAGAGATTGATGGAGAACCGATAGAAAAGCTTGGTGATGTGAAAGCCAAGCTCTCATATCGCTATAAGATAAATGACCGAAAGGTAAAGCTTCCAAAGATCAAGAGTATCACGATCCCCAAGAATTCAAAGAGTGTCTTTGCTTTGACCAGCCATGGATACAGTCAAGAGGATGCAAAAAAAACCATACAGAAAACTGTCGGCGAGATCAATAAAGAATATAAGGAAAAGACGGATGTCTACGTGAGCAATCAAAAAATGATGATTAAAGAGATCGACTCAGAGATGAAGCAAAACGAAAAGAGACTTTCTGAGATGCAGAAAAAGATAGCGGATTACTCCAATAAAATCATTACGTTGAAACATGAAGATGCTGCTCTGGCAGGGATCTATGCAATGCAGATAGGTCAGAAGCAGCGACAGCTCTTGGATATGATCAAGTATATATCAGATTTAAAATCCAAAAAGCAGGAACTAGAACTCTCAATCTCTCCTGTCAAGATCAAACCTACGCAGGTCGTGGGTGATATTGAATCCTTAGAAGATCCTGTAAAGCCCAAAAAAGTTCTTATTGTGATTGTCGCGTCCATTACCGGTGTGCTTTTTGCAGTATTTTTGGCATTTTTTATGGAATTTATTGCCAATCTTCGTAACGAGAGTACTGCCAAGTAGTACGCAAATTTTTTTGATATAATATCGATATGGCATTTAATGTCAATATTTATATAGCAAAGGAAAAAGAATGTTCAAAAAAATCATTGCAGGATTTCTGGTATTGGCGACTTCAACGCTGTTTGGTATGAGTCTAAGCAAGCTCAACAGTGCATCCAAGGCAGAGTTGATGGAGATCAACGGGATCGGCGAAGTAAAAGCCGCAGCGATCATCAAAGAGCGCAGACACGGCAAATTCAAATCGTTTGATGATCTCTCATCCAGAGTCGAAGGTGTTGGGGAGCAGACAGCGGCCAATATCAAGAACGATGTCAAAGTGGGTGAGAAAGTAAAAAAGGTTAAGAAGCGTACCGCGAAAAAAAGCACGAAGCGCAAATCATCCTCTACCAAAGAGACCACAAGCAAAAAATCCAAAAAAGAGACTGCCAAAAAGTCAAAAAAGAAAAGTGAATCTAAAAAAGACAAAGCTAAAAAAGCGGAAAAAGAGCTCAAAAAGAAAAAGAAAAAAACCAAAAAAGAGAAATCCAAAAAAACCAAAAAGAGCAAAAAGTCTAAAAAAGCGGCATAATCCTGCCGCGCGCCTCCCTCTCAACTCCTCCATGCTATAATAATAGGGCACCTCCAATAACCCTAGATGCTCATAACATTGCCAGCTTTGTTCTAGACAAGGCACACTTTTGAAGACCTAGCCGTAGCTAAGTCGAAAAAGTGTAACGCCGTATAGGGCGAAGCTGGCATTGCCCGAAGGGTGGGCTTTGCAGACGCGACCTTTCACAAGAGACCTTCTTCATCTTAGCTTTGGCTAGGATTTGAAAGCCTCTTGCAAAATCTCACATCTGCAAAACCCAT
>Ga0256832_1001543_pt1 | contig 15650 bp, 12 predicted proteins | sample 134614metaG_FD_190534 | JGI IMG/M metagenome (GOLD analysis project Ga0256832, IMG submission 190534) | Hydrothermal vent microbial communities from Lau Basin, Pacific Ocean - 134-614 | ecosystem: Environmental > Aquatic > Marine > Hydrothermal vents | place: Pacific Ocean: Lau Basin | collected...
CTGTCCGTTCATCTGTATGGTTTTATCTGTCTGACCGGCTTGTAACGGCGTGCTGGAATGCGTTGCCAACAAAAGCGTATTGTCTGCCAGAATGCCGGCAATCTGCTTGTCCTCAAGTGCCTTGAGTGTGCGCAGATTAAGCGCATTGGCGTGAATGAGACCCAAAATAGCGGTAGAAAAAATCATGAGAGAGACCAGAACCTCAATCAGGGTAAAGCCTGCCTGCCTGTGTGTCTGTCTGTCTGCCTGCCTGTCTGCCTGTGGGTTCATGAGATCAGCTCCGTACTGATTTTGCCATCAGGGCCAGCATGGATAATATATGTCTGTGCCCCGGCCTCAATCCGCAATTCAAACGGTGTGGCCAGGCCGGTCGTATCAAAGCGGATCAATGGTTCACCCAGCTTCTCCGCTTTCTTCACATCGATCTTAAGCCCGTCTTTGTAAAGGAACAAAGCGGCTCCCTTTGCTTTTGGGTTCTTGTGGCCCACTGATCGCCAGAGACCGTTCTCATAACGGACAATTTCATAGCCGTCCTTGCGCAAAATAAGGCCGAATGGTTTTTGCTGGACAATCGCTGCCTGTGCCAAAGCGCGCAGGTCTGAACGTATAGCCTGCCCGTCGGTGATTAACGGATCCGTCTTAGGTGGCAGGGAGATCACCACAACCGCTGTCATCAGACCGATAATCAATAGGACAGACATGACTTCCACCAGGGTGAAACCGGCCTGGTTGCGCCGTCCCTGTTTGTGCTTATGTCTGTCCGTGCCGATCAAATTTCTGTCCTATTCCTCCGGCTTCCAGCTGGTAATATCGGCATTGTCGCCCTCACCGCCTTCCTCACCATCAGCACCGTATGACCATAAATCATACACTCCATGTTCACCCGGATAGAGATAGTGATAGGGATTGCCCCATGGGTCATTCGGCAAGGCCTTGATATAGCCGTCGGGCCTTGCCTTTTCACCCGCTTCCGAGCCTCCCAGAAGCTGTTCCAGCTTTTCGGGGTAATGATTGGTATCCAGATAATAATACTCTATCGCCTGGCCGATATTGGCAATATCAATGGCGGCTTTCTGGCTGTTGGCCTTGCGCATCATTGGCAAAACCGTGACCACGACAATCGTCGCCATCAGACCGATAATCACCAATGTGACCATGACTTCCACCAGGGTAAAGCCGGCCTGTTTTTTTCGTTTCTTCGCGTCACTCTGTTTCATAGTCTTCTCCTGATAAAATCCTAATACACCATAGTGTTGAGCTGCAAGATGGGCAGGAATATCGCCGCCACAATCACCAGCACCGCCCCGCCGAGCAAGATAATAATAGCAGGTGCCAGCAGATTTAGCACAATATCGGTCTGGGCCTCAAACTCGCCTTCCATATATTCTGCCGCCAATCCGAACATTTGCCCAAGCTCTCCCGCATGTTCACCACCTGCCACCATTTGCACCATAAGCGGCGGGAAACTTTTGGCCTGTTTGAGCGCCGCACTGATGGTTGTCCCGCCCCGTACCTGCTCTATGACCTTGTCCACGCCGTCACGCATAATTAAGTTATTCAATGTGTTACGTGCGGTTCTTAATGATGAGAGCGCCGGTGTACCGCTCTCCAGCAGTCCGGCCATCGTTCGGGCAAAGCGGGCGGCATTCATATCCCGGTTCAGCTTGCCCGTATAAGGCACACGCAAGATGAAAGCATCCACACGACGCCGGAAAGCCTCGATTTTCATGGCCTGTCTGAAAATAAGCACAGCGAAAACCAGCCCGGCCAACAGCCACAAGCCCCAGGCTTTCATAAAATCGGCCAGTCCAATAATCATTTTGGTCAGCGTCGGCAAATCCTGTCCCAGCGCGTTAAACTGGGCCACGACCTTAGGCACAACCACGACCATAAGCAGGCTTAGGACAAGCACAGCGAAGATGGACAGCACAATCGGATAGGCGGTCGCGCCCATCACCTTGCGCCTTACCTTCTGGGCATTTTCCAGATAATTGGCCAGACGTTCGAGTACGGAGGCGAGATGACCGGCATTCTCGCCCGCTTCCACCATGGAGCAATACAGTTCGGAAAACCGACCGTCACGGGCCATGGCCCGGCTCAAACTGCGACCTTCGAGAATATCCGTGCGAATATCCAGAAGTGCCGCACGCATGGACGAGCCTTCAAACTGTTGCGCGGTCAGGCTTAGGGCTTCGGAAACCGGCGTGCCGGATTTGACCAGCACGGCCAGCTGTCGGGTGGCCCGGGTCAGGTCTTTGGGTTTGAGCTTGCCGCTCTTCTCTTTGCCGGAACCGGACGCAGACACCCTGGCACGTTTGGCCGCTCCCGTTTCCTTCATTTCGACCAGGGTCAGCTGTTTGGCTTTGAGCTCACTTCTGGCCGCGCGGGCCGATGCGGCCATTAGTGTACCTTTTATCTTTTTACCGCTGGCATCTATTGCCTTATAGTCATAGGCCTGCATGGGCGAGGCCCTCCCCGTCCGCGAGACTGTCTGAGACACCGTCTTGTGCTTCCACCGATTGACAGACGCGTAAGACTTCTTCCGCACTGGCTGTACCCTGGGCGACCAGACGCGCCCCGCTTTGAAGCAAAGTGTCGGAATCACGGAAAGCATAGGCGGCCAGCTCCTGCTCGCGCGCTCCGTCATGAATCATGGTCTTGAGCTCATCATCCATAACCACCATCTCGTACAGACCAATGCGCCCGTCATAGCCGATCCCGTGGCAATGCGCACACCCTTTGGCCCGGTAGAATGTGTGGGTGCCGGACAGACCAAGAAGTTTCAGCTCTGCCGCCTTTGGCGTGTAGGGCGTTTTGCAATGCGCACACAGACGTCTGACCAGACGCTGGGCGACAATCGTGCTGACGGTTGAAGCCAGCAGATAGCGCTCAACACCCATATCACGCAGGCGGGTTATAGCAGCAACAGCAGAATTGGTATGCACGGTCGAGAGCACCAAATGCCCGGTCAGGCTGGCCTGCACGGCAATCTGGGCGGTTTCATGATCGCGGATTTCTCCGACCATGACCACATCCGGATCCTGACGCAAAATCGCTCTGAGCCCGGCGGCAAAGCTCATGCCGACCTTGTCATTCACCTGGGTCTGGCCAATCCCGTCCAGCGCATATTCAATCGGGTCTTCCACCGTGAGAATATTGCGCGAGGCATCATTGAGCAAAGTCAGACCCGTATAAAGTGTCGTCGTTTTCCCCGACCCGGTTGGGCCTGTGACCAGAATAATCCCATTGGGTGCAGAGAGTGCCTGGCGGAATTTGGCGGCCATATCGGCACTCATGCCCAGCTCTTCGACACCAAACAAAGATTGCTGCTTAAGCAGGAGCCGCAAAACGGCCCGCTCGCCATATTTGGAAGGTAAGGTCGAGACCCGCACATCAATCGACTGGCTGCCAAGACTGAGCGAAAAGCGGCCATCTTGCGGAATGCGCTTTTTGGCAATATCCAACCTGGCCATCACCTTGATGCGTGAGACCAGAACCGGGGCCAGATTGGCCGAAAGCGAGAGGATTTCACGCAAGACGCCATCAATGCGGAAACGTACAGAAAGGCGGCTTTCATGCGGCTCAATGTGGATATCAGACGCCCTGAGTTTGATCGCCTCCTGGATCAGACCGTTAATCATGCGGATGACCGGCGCATCATCATCTGTATCCAGCAGGTCTTCGGTTTGTGGAATGTCCTCGGCCAGGGAATAGAGATTGCTCTCCTCTGCCATGGCGGTCGCAGAACTGGCCAACCCGTCAGAGGCGTAAGTCTGTGTCAGTATATCATCAAACACGCTATGCGTAAGCTCGGTGATCGTAAAGGGCCGCGCCAGTACGCGCCTGGCCTCTAACAGCGCCTCGCGATGCACGCCCGGGCGCACGCCGACGCGCACGTCCGTTCCTTCACCGTCTGTCGGCATTTCGACAATGCCCATGGTTTTGGCAAAATTATAGCTTAAGCGGGGTGTGGCGTGATCTGGCATTTACCGGCCCTTTCGCACCATCCCGGCAATCGCTTCATCCAGCTGCGAAGGTTCACCCGGACTGCGCTGTTGTTCCAATCGCCGGATCACATCCAGTTTTTGTTGAGTAACGGGTCGGGCGTCATCCCCATTGCGAATAATCGTCGGGCGGATAAACACCATCAGATTGGTGCGTTTACTGGAATTATTATGCGATTTGAACAGATTGCCAAGCCCGGGGATATCTCCCAGTACCGGCACTTTTGAGTTGAACTTCTGTTCGTCATTCTGAATGAGGCCGCCCAGCACGATAACATCCCCGTCATTGGCCAGAACCACGGTTTCTATCTCGCGGGTATTGGTGATGATATCCACCGCCCGTGTTGTAGCGTCATTGGCAATGCTGTTGACACTCTGCTTGATATCAAGCTGGATGACATCGCCATCGCTGATTTGCGGGGTGACCTCCAGATGGATGCCTACCTTCTCCCGGCTAATGGTTTGAAACGGGTTTTGATTATTATTCCCCAACGTCTGCCCGGTAACAAATGGGACTTCCTGGCCGACGTCGAATTTGGCTGGCTGGTTATCCATGGTCATCATGAACGGTTTGGAGAGGACGTTGGAATTGGTATCATTTTCCACGGCGTTGAGAATGGCCCCGAACAGGCCGCTATTGCCGCGCCCGCCAATCCCGAATGTGCCGCCTGTCAGGCCGACAAGCTGCGAAATGGCCGCCCCTTGAACTGTGGTACTGGTTGTTCCCGTTCCTGTGGTCGTATTCCCGGTTACGGCTCCGGCCACCGCCAGAAGATTGGGGGCCGTGCGAGAATAATTGGTCGAGATCAACGGCAGGGCACTGTCTTCATTGCCGGCGAGCAGGAATTGCAAGCCGAGATCATCAGCCACATTATCCGAGATTTCGACGATAATCGCCTCGACCAGGACTTGCGGCCTGCGCACGTCCAATCGCCTGACTATATCCTCCAGGGCTTCCTGCGTTTTGGGCGCGGCGCTGATGATAATACTGTTACTTCCCGCCTCGTGTGCCACACTTGGCTTGGGGCCAACATTGCTTTTATCACTGTAAGAGGGCAGGATTTTCTGAAGCACAGAAACGATTTTCTCACCATCAGCATAATGCAGCGGTATGACGCTGACCTGGCCGCGTTGGCGCAGGCTGGCCTGATCCATTTGTTTGACCATCACCTTAAGCTGATCCACAGCCGCCGGGTCACCACGCAAGACCAAAGTGTTGGTGGCATCTATCGCCACAGCCTTGACGGTTTCTCCGATGAGCACATTATTGCGGATTTGCGGTCGTCCCGTTCCCATCAGCTCGCGCACAGCATTCTTGGCATCACGCGCACTGATATTCTTGAGCGCAATCGTGGCAATCGCGGCCTTGTCCACATCCATGGCGGCAATGATTTTCCGGGCCTTGGCCAGGTTTTCGGGATAATCTGTAACCACAAGCACGCGCCCACCCGGCGTTGATGTCAGACGCCCTTGCGAGTGCATGACCGGTTTGATGAGCCGGGCGGCATTGGCCGCGTCCCCGTGCTTAAGCGCCAGGATTTCCGTGACAAACACACCGGACGTGCCGCTTCCGCGTCTTAAGGGGGCATCCTGGGCCGCCCCCTGAATCAGGGTGATACGGTAGGTGCCGTGCCCGGCCGGAACAGCGGTAAAGCCACGCACTCTGAGCACATCAAGGAAAACAGAGAATATCTCGGATTTGGAGAGATGTGCCTGAGAAGACACGGTCACCGTGCCGGTCACGCGCGGATCAACAATAAATGTCTTGCCGGTCAGCACGGAAATGTCTTCGATAAAGGCGCGAATATCGGCATCTTTGAGATTGATGACATTGCCTTCAATCCGGGCTGTCTGTTTGGTTGGGCGTGCCTGTTGTGCATTCACCGGCAGGCCCGGAGCCGACAGGCAAAGCAAGAGCCCAATAGCACAGCCGGAAACCCAGCCAGAAATATAAAAATTTCTCATTGTAAGTTTACCTCTACAGACATGGGTACATCATTTCTGATGATTTGGAAACTGGCATATCGGGCCTGTTTCAGGTTTTTCAAAATGGCCGGTAAATTTACATGACTTTGAGCCAGGTTTTCACCATTGACGGAGACAATGATATCATTGTTCTCAAACCCATATTTTTTCAAAGACCCGCCGCGCCTCGGAATTACTCTGTATCCAATGATCTCACGCCCCTCTCTGGCCGGATAAAACCGGACATTATTGATCAGCTCTATAGCCTTGTACTTCTTTGTCCCGGAGGGCAGAAGTGCGGCAAAATTCGCGCCCGAAGCCTTGCCGGAAGATTGACCGGAGCCTTCTTTTCCCTGCCGGGACAGACGCTCAATATTCCCGTTTCTCTCAAGGATAATATAGTCAATATCGACCTGTTTCAGTTTCACGCCGGGGATAATTTCATCACCAATGTAGTAAGTGGCCTGCCGCCCGTCGGGGGTCTGGATGATGGCACTGGAGCTTTCACCGCCAAAATCGGCCCGCATGCCAAAAACCTTGAGATTGAGATCCGTCTCGGGGGCGTCCCCAAGAGTTTCCGGCGTGGGGAGTGGAGGGATTTCCGTTCGGTCTCTGTGAAAAGGGCTGAAACGCCCCAATATACTGAAATCCTGTGCACCGGCACGCCGGGAGTGGACTGGAGCGGGCGCGGCACTGGGTGGAAGAACCACCTGCGTACCATGCGTAAACAGTGCAAGAAGCGGCTTGCCGACAACAAACAGCAAGATGGCAAGCAATGCGAACTCAAGTATTTTTACCAGAGATATCCGAATCCTGCCTGAAGACAACATCATCCACATTTTCCTGTTTATTGCCATAAAACGTGTCGCTTATACCAACCCGTCGCTAGCCCCCAAATATGACAGCTTTAAGGCAAAGTGCAAGAGCCGAGACCATGTTAAGTTTAGGACCAGTCAACACCCATGACCGCTTTGGTCTCCAGATAATCCTCAAAACCTTCACGGCCCCATTCCCTGCCATTGCCCGAACGCCTATACCCGCCAAATGGCGCATTCAAATCTGTTTGCGCACCATTGACATGCACCATTCCGGCCCGGATTTTTCCAGCCAGTTTCCGGATTCTCTCCGGATCACTTCCGGAGATATAGCTTGAGAGCCCATAGTCCGTATCATTGGCAATCGCTATCGCCTCATCCTCGTTTTTATAGGGGATAATGACTAAAACCGGGCCAAAGATTTCTTCACGGGCAATCGTCATGTCATTGCTGACATTTCCAAACACTGTCGGTCGCACATAATAACCGCGATTTAAGTGCTCTGGTCGTCCCGGCCCGCCGGCCGCCAGCTCTGCGCCTTCTTCTATTCCCTTTTCAATAAGCGCCTGAATACGGTTATATTGTCTTTCCGAAACTACAGGGCCCATATTCATGCCCTCTTCATTGGGATCACAAACATTGATTTCCTTGGCAGCCTGCCGCGCCGCCGCCAGAGCTGTGCGCATACGGTGCAGGGGCACCAGCATACGCGAAGGCGCATTACAATTCTGACCGCTATTCATGGCCATGGTTTGCATGCCGCCATATACGGCTTTGGCAAAGTCCTCTATATCCAGATCATCCAGAATGATATTTGGAGATTTGCCACCAAGTTCCTGTGTCACGCGTTTGACAGTCGGCGCCGCCGCCTGCGCCACCAGAACCCCGGCTCTGGTTGAGCCGGTAAAAGACACCATATCGATGCCAGGATGTGAGGCGATGGCGGCACCAACCCCGGCTCCGTCTCCCTGCACCATGTTGACAACACCGGATGGTACGCCGGCCTTTTCCAATATTTCCATTAAAATAACGGCACTTAGCGGCGAAACTTCACTTGGTTTCCACACCACTGTGCACCCGGTCGCCAGTGCCGGTGCCAGCTTGCAGCCAATCTGGTTCATCGGCCAGTTCCAGGGCGTAATAAAGCCACACACGCCTATCGGTTCTTTCTGAATATGGGTGTTCCCGCGTTGCTCATGGAACTCATAATTCTCCAGCACCTTACGCGCCGTCATCAGATGACCAAGGCCGGAACCGGCCTGCCCACTGCCGGCCAACCATTTCGGAGCCCCCATTTCCTCGGTGATCGCGGCAGCCAGATCTCCCATACGGGTCTGGTATTCGCCAATCACCCGATCAAGCAAGGCCAGACGCTCTTCGCGACTGGTTTGCGAATAGGTTTCAAAGGCTGTTTTGGCCGCCAGAACGGCCTTGTCCACATCCGCAGATGTGCCCGGCACCAGTTTCGCACAAACTTCCTCTGTCGCCGGATTGATGACATCTATTTCTGTTGTTCCTGAAGAGGCCACCCATTGGCCGTCTATATAGTGTTGATCAAGTGTTTTCATCATTCTCTCCCACTTATACATAAATTGCCATTTTGGGTTCAATTTGACCAGTGAAATTCCGGCAAGATAACAGCATGGCTATCCTATCGGGTCGTCCAGACTTTGCGGTGCAGACTTTGTCAGTGGTGTCATCCCGGAGACATCAATACCGGCTTTGAGAGACGTCCGCCTGTTTTGACAAGGTGAGCGGGCTGTCATGACGCCGGCAGAGAGCGCCAGACCATCCCACAGGAATTGACGCCGCCCTAGCCTCACCCGCAGCCTCCGCTGACAAGATTGAAAAATTCCGCCCGTGCTTCAGGTTTCAGGAAATGCCCGTCCAGCGCTGAAGAAATCATGCGGTGCGGAGTCTTGATACCGCGCATGGTCATACAGAGGTGCTCACCGCGTCCCAAAACGGCGACATCATCTGTACCCAAAATTCCCTTAACTTCATCGGAAATATCGGAGACCAGCTGCTCCTGCAAGGTCAGCTTATGAGCATGTTTATGCGCAATCCTGGCAAATTTTGACAGGCCGAGCACCTTGGTATCAGCAATATAGGCGATTGAGATTTCACACCAGAACGGCAGGAGATGATGCTCACACATTGACCAGACTTTCATGCCGGTCACACAGACCATCTGGTCATTCTTGATGCTTTCAAACACGGTATCCAGCTTGCCCGGATCATATTCAATAAATTCGCGCCAGTAATTGGCGACCCGGCGTGGCGTGTCGATCAGACCTTCCCTGTCCGGGTCTTCGCCCAGAGCCACCAACAATTCGCGAACCAGAGATTTGACTTTACCGTGATCAATTTTTTTGCTCATTCTTTTTCCTGTTTTAACATATTTCGTATGGCTTCCACACGTTTGCGGTTGACACCGGCATCACTGTGACCGACGCGTGACGCTGATCTGATCTGAATGGTATCCCCCTCTTGTCTGGCCTCAAAATCATCGACGAATTTGAACATTTTGGATGTAAATTCAGCCGCCAGATAGACATCATCCTGTTTGGTAATTTTTCCGCCTGAGCGTTTTATTGCTGATTTCAAATCAGTCAGAGAAACACCTCTATAGGCCCCAACCTTGTGCCGGGCATCTGTTCCCTCTTCACTTGAGACGCAATTCGGCTTGCCTGAACATGGTGCCAGGCGCCCCTCAATTAGACCGGGCGCATGACCGGAACGGGACTTTTTCCCCAAAACAGCAAATAAAGCCAATACCAAAACAACCAGACCTATCAGTATATACAGAATAACTTTCATACCGCTCTCCCTTTCACAGAGTAAAGCAGAAAAACGGATTTATGCCTAGAAGAAACTCCCGATTGAGAAATACAGGCTGGTATGCCCTTTATCATTATAGCCGATACCGACAAAAACGGGTCCAAGGGGTGATTTCATTCCGGCAAACAGACTGGACGCATAGATTGCCTGGTCAAGGGAAATGCTATCAAAGGATTGATAGACATTCCCCGCCTCCAAAGAGCCACCAATATACAGCGGCAAATCAAACAGCGGGGATTGCCGGTTCAAACGGTAATAATATGTCCCCAGCATCATGGCCCCGTACTGGCCTGAAAGTTCATCCTGGGCAAAACCGGACACAGCGAGAAAACCGCCCAGATTTGATGTGCCCAGCAGATTGGCGTCACGTCCGGCCGCACCTGATAACCGTGTGCCAAGACCAAAAGTGTGCCGCCCAAATGTAAATGGCTTAAAAGCATTGAGGCTGGACTGATTATACTGGGTCTCCCCACCCAGAAAGGTATCGTGTAGCTCATAATCGGCAATCAGAAGCCCGCCTTTGGTGGGAAAGGACAGGCTGTCCAGTGTATCAATGCTGAAGCGCGCCATCAGGAAGCTGTCATCTATATTGAGGGGACTTATGCCCAGTGTTGTATCGCTGAAACTGAGCCTGACACGGGATTTGCTCAAACCCGCTCTTAATTCTCCCCAGCGTCCAAACAAAAGTCCGCCTTGCAGTGAACCGCCCAGTTGTAGCGCCTTGATCGTCCCGCGCCGACGGTCACTCAAATCAAAATAATCATCCTTGACCCGATTAAGAAAAACAGACGGCTCAACAAACAGTCTCTGGCGTGGCCCCAAAGGCTGGTAAAACTCGCTGACAGCCTGTAACCTGTCGCCAAAATTAATCTCGGAACGCCATTCCCCGCCCCATTTATTGAGCATGGGTTTGGTATAGGATACACCAAATTGAAAGGCTGAGCTGTTCTCCAGATTGGAATCCAGCTGGATACCGAATTTATAGAATCCGTCAGAACTGTCTTTCACCTTGCCATTCAGATGTAAAACCGTCCGGCCATGATCGTCTTCAAGGCGGTAGGTAATCCGGTCGTAAATTCCCATCCCGTAAAGCTTGTCAATATCCTGATTGAGTTTTTCCGGATCAAAGACTTCGCCGGGCTTCAAATGCAATCCAACCCGCATGACATCATCACTCAGGCGTGAATTCTGGCTGATTGTGATTTTGCTGATCACCGGTCGGTTTTGCGGCACACGCAGGCGTCCCATCAGATGCTTTTGCCAGTCTTTGTCATTCAGCTGTAATTTTGTCAGTTTTGGCAGGATGGCCTGAGCGGCCTCAAAGCCTCTTTTGCTTAGCTCCGGGGCGGCGCTGAAACTGGCTGCGCTTAAACCTTTCAGGTCCGGCTCAATCCGAATATCATCCGGGCCGAGAGACGCCAGCTGTTTGCGCGTGTTATCTTCGGTAAGCAGGATTTGTGTCTGGCGCAGAACATCAATGAAATTGCCAATCTCTTCAGGTTTTTTCGGCTCTGTACCGACATTGACCACAATGACAATATCCGCACCCATGGCCCTGGCCAGATCAACCGGGACATTATCCACCAGGCCACCATCAATCAGATAATGCCCTTCGCGCTCAACCGGCGGAACAAGACCGGGGATCGCCATGGAGGCAAAAACGGCAGTGGCCAGATCACCGTCTTTCATCACGACCGCCTTGCCGGTTCCCAAATCCGTCGCCACCAGTCTGAACGGGATAGGCAAATCATCAAACCTGCCTATGGAACGGGTGGTTGCCAAGAGACGCGAGAGCTCCAAAAACAGATTTTGGCCCTGAATAATCCCGCGCGGCAGCACGATTTTTCCGTCCTTAAAGGTGATTTTATAGTCGGTCAGAAAGCCAAATTCATCGGCCTTGCGCCGAAACGTAGCGCGTGAGCGTGAGGTTTTGTCATTGAACACATCATGCCAGTCCATCTCATTGACGATGTTTTCAAGTTCATCCGCACTATAGCCCGAGGCATAAAGCGAACCGACAATCGCTCCCATGGAGGTGCCGGAAATGACATCTACAGGAATATGGTTTTCTTCCAAAGCTCTGATCACCCCGACATGCGCCAGCCCCTTGGCTCCGCCACCACCCAGCACCAGCCCGATGGTCGGGCGACCTTTGGCTTTATGGGGAGTTTGCGCCCCGACCGGCCACGGCATCAGCGTGGTCAGGACGATAATCAGTGCAAGAAAACGAAACATGCGCGAATCCCTTTGAATAGAGTTTCGCGCACGTTAAAAAATGGATATTAACGGGGTATTGACTGAGCTGCCCTGTACTCCGCCTAATGCGTCAGACGCAGTTTTAGCAGACTTTGCCCGATATCTTCAAAGGCCTGTTCCAGCCCTGCACTGTCTTTGGCATCAAAGTAATAACTCGGATTAGATGCACAGTTTTTAATTATTTTTTTTGCATTCATGTCACTCACTGCAAAGGCAATGGTATAAACATCAATTTTTTTATTCTTGATTTTCTTGCACAGGGTTGCTGTCAACTTATCTGCGTCCGCCCGATTTGAGTCATTGTGCCATTTTTCCTTGGGCGTGCCATAGTTTTTGGATTTTGTATTAAACCCGTCCGTCATCAGAATCATGACACTGCGTGTGTTGTTTTTGTATTTGGCATTGGCTTCATTAAATGGCTGTCCGCGATCCAGAAGCCGCCAGCCCCACATAATGCCAGCCGGCATATAGGTCTCGCCTTGCGGATTCAACTCATCAATTTTGCTGCTCACCAGCGACAGGTTGTTTGTCAATGGCTGCAGGCTGGCACCGCATCCGGTATTGTAAAGACCGGGAATTTTCACACCCTTATATTTCACACGTTCATGCCAGGGCGTTTGACGTGACCCGACACACCCATACCATTTATAGGTTTTATAAACGGGCTCACAGGTTTGCGTGTTGGCATATATGTTATCACAGGCTTCATAAGAACCACCAGGAGATCCGGACGACCCTCCGCATGAATAGGCAACCCCGTCATTATAACATGTTCCCGGAGGCGATGGTGGCGTTGGCCCGTAAGTTTCAGTACGACAATTGGTCTGGCCTATAACCGGATAGTAGCAATTCGTGCCGGTTTGAACCTTGTAGTCCTGCGTATCATAGATCCATGGCGCATTGCGGTTGTTCATTCCGACATTGACATATTGCGCAAACGGGACAACGCCCATGCGCAGATTTTCATTATCATATTCGGACAATGTTGAGACCAGTTTTTTTGAGGCTTTTTTCAGTGTGTCCATTTTCTGGCCCGACATTGAGAATGTCGTATCCAGAACCAGAACAATATTGGCCGGATCACTGATAGAGAGAGGTGCATCCGCCACAGCAGATATATCCACTTTAGACTTACCAAAAAGCCCCATAATAAATGTCTTGCGTTTTGATGAGACGGTCACCCTGATGATACCGGTTTTTTTGTTGATTTTCAGCTTAACCTTAAGCTTGTCCCCGGTGTGATTGTTGGCTTTGGCCACCTTTCTGGCGATTTTCTGCAAATTATCGCCAAAATCATCTTTGTCTTTCTTTTTTCCCAGGCCCGAACGCGCAGCCGCCAGAACCGCAGCATCTGCAATGCTTTGATACTCGGTTTTTTTCTTGGAGATAATCGAATAATCGACCGCCGCACCAATACCGGTTAACAGCATTGTTGTGCCGATCGCAAAGGTCACAGCCATATTACCTGCTGTGTTACTTCTGTATTCCTTAAACAATTTCATGAAGAGCCACCCATATTTTCCCACAACTAAACTTGCCGCCACATAGCGCATATTCCTTAAATCTCCCTTGGAAAACATGGTTAAGAAAACCTTGGTGTCGTGATATAAACGGCTTCATCACAAACATATTGAAAGCTCCGAAGAACTGTGGAACAAACCTCGCATGACAAAATTAAAATCAGAATTGCTCATGCCGGCCGGCAATCCGGAAAAATTACGCACGGCTGTCCTCTATGGTGCAGATGCCATTTACCTGGGCACGCCGGATATGAGCCTGCGCACCAAGGCCGAGTTTACCCTGGAACAGGTGCGTGAGGGGATTGAATTTGCCCATGCGCACGGCAAACGCATCTATCTGACGCTAAATCTGTTCTCTCATAACAAGGACGTACCCAAGCTCGAAGAATATGTCCAGACCATCAAAGACTTACAGCCTGACGGTGTCATCATTGCTGATCCGGGCGTGTTCAGATTTGTACGTGAACATGCCCCCGACATCCCCTTGCATGTCTCGACCCAGGCCAATGTCTGTTCATGGATGAGCGTCAAATTCTGGGAAGATATGGGCGCGGATCTGTGTGTGCTGGCCCGTGAAGTGTCCTTTGTGGAGCTTTGTGAAATCAGGGAAAAGTGTCCCAATATCAAACTCGAAGCCTTTGTGCACGGGGCCATGTGCATGACCTATTCCGGGCGCTGCCTGTTGTCCAATTTCATGGCCGAGCGCGGCGCCAATCAGGGAAATTGTGCCAATTCCTGCCGCTGGGGCTATAAAGTGCATCTGCGCCTCAAAGACGGCACGGTGGAAGAACTTGAGATCAATGAGCACAACCGGGATCTGTTTGAATTCCTGCTTGAGGAAGGTCACAGGCCGGGGGATTTCATGCCGATTGAGGAGAGCGAACGTGCTGCCTATATCCTAAATTCCAAAGACCTGTGCCTGATGCCGAAACTGGCGGATTATCTGGAACTCGGCATTGACAGTCTTAAAGTCGAGGGTCGCAACAAATCCGTTTATTATGTCGCGGTGGTGGCACGGACTTACCGCGCCGCCATGGATGCCTGGGCCAAAGACCCGGACGGGTTTGATCCCGGGCCCTATATGGATGAGCTTTCCAAAGTGGCCAATCGCGGCTTTACCCTCGCCTTTCATGAGGGCCGTTTGACCAATTACGCCCATAATTATGAGCACACCCAGACGCTCGGCTCCTGGGAATATGCCGGGACGGTCATAGAGCATGACAGGGAGGCGCTCTATATGGCGGTCAAGAACCGCCTCATGGCCGGGGATGTGATGGAGTTTCTCACACCGGATTTTCATGATTCCATTTTGTTGCGCCTGTATGAGTTTGAAAATGTCGCAGACAAACAGGGCCGCCGCATCGACCCGCAATATCCCGGTGTGATGAGTGATGTCCTGCATGCCGGAACCAGGCCTATTTTGCGTATCCCCTACTCCGCCTTCGACCGCGAGAAAGCAGAGAGTTTGAGGGCCCGCCTGCCCGTGGGCACAGTCGTGCGCAAGGAAAGCCTGCTGTCTGAAGCCCAATGGGCACGTATCAGGCTGGATAAAACCGCCCAGACCATTGAAACACACAACCGGACGGACGACCCGGCCAACCCGCTCTATGTCAAAAGACGTGAGACTCTGAAAGTCGCCATTGCGGAAGATGTCAAAACCCGAAGGCCCAAAGTCAACCCCAGGCTCGGCCTGGAGGGGTGTTGCGGGCGGGGCTGCAATGGCTGTCTGATGTTCTGGCACGACCCGGCCTATGCCAAGGCCCGTCAACTCCTGGCCACCAAAAAGCAGGGTGAAATGCTGGAGCGCGACATGCGCGAAGATATAAGTGCGGCGCAATGAGCTTCAAACTTGTCGGTCAATATGACAGCCCCTATACACGCCGCGTAGCCATATCTCTCACGGTTTTGGGATTTTCATTTTCGCAAATCCCCTTATCCCTGTTTGCAGATTTTGAAGACATGAAGGCCATAAATCCTCTGGTGCGTATCCCCTCCCTCATCCTGCCAGATGGAGAAGTGCTTATCGACTCCGGTGCCATTCTCGATTATCTCGACGAACAGGTCGGGCCTGACAAAGCCCTGATCCCGCCTTCGGGCAAAGAGCGGCGTATGGCCCTTAAAATCATCGCCATTGCCACAGGGGCGATTGATAAAGCCATGGCCATCAATTATGAGCGCAATCAACGCCCCGCGAACAAGCAATACGCGCCGTGGACAGAGCGCCTTACCACTCAGCTTCAAGGGGCCTT
>Ga0256832_1001544_pt1 | contig 15649 bp, 17 predicted proteins | sample 134614metaG_FD_190534 | JGI IMG/M metagenome (GOLD analysis project Ga0256832, IMG submission 190534) | Hydrothermal vent microbial communities from Lau Basin, Pacific Ocean - 134-614 | ecosystem: Environmental > Aquatic > Marine > Hydrothermal vents | place: Pacific Ocean: Lau Basin | collected...
ATGACACCGGCAATGCGCACGCCCTCATCGAACGCCTGATAGCCCAACAGCAGCGGCGCGATGCCGCGCGTGATGCCCTCCGTGTCGATCACCAGCACCACCGGCGCATCCAGCAGCCTCGCCAGCGCCGCGTTGGAATCGGCGCCATCCAGCGCCAGCCCGTCGTGCAGCCCCTTGTTGGCCTCGATGATGGAAATATCCGTCCCCGCCGCGCGGCTGGCGAACAGCGCGGCGATTTCCTCCGGCTCCTGGGTATTGAAGTCGAGATTGTAGCTCGCCCGCCCGCTGGCCAGCCGATGCCATAGCGGGTCGATGTAATCCGGCCCCTTCTTGAACATGCGCACCCGCCGCCCGCGTTCAGACAAAGCGCGGGCCAGCCCCACCGAAACCGTGGTCTTGCCCGAAGACTTGTGCGCGGCGGCGATGAAGATGCGCGGCGGATGAGCCATGGATTCCTCTTCGCGGGACGACACCCCTTCCTTACCAGTCAAGCGCGGCGTTGGCCATGCGCTCCAGCTGCGGCTTCACCCGTTCGATGGCCTTTTCGATCAGCCGCCGGTGCTCTTCCGGCAGATCGAGCGACAACGCCTCCTCATGCCCCTTCGGCGACATCTTCAGCAGCGTCCTGGCCACGATGTCGATACGCTTGTCCTCGTCGTAATGCGCATATTTTTTCAGGAACGGCTCCAGATAATGCTCCACGAACACCACGTCCACGACATTCTCCAGCGCCTGGCTCAGCCTGTCCTTCTTCAGTTGCTCCTTGCGCACCAGTTTCTGCACCTCGGCGATTTCGTCATCCGAATAGCCATGCCGCCGCATGATCTCGCCCAGCAGCGTCGCATGATGCTCTCGAGCCGCCTTGCGCCACTGATTGTATCCCTTGCGTCCCTCCGGAAAATCCGCGCGCGGAATGTCGAAACGCCGGATGTGCTGGCCATGGGCGGCGATTTTCAGCGTCTCCGGCGCATCCGGATACATCTTCTCAAGCCGCCGCAGCATGCGCCGCGAATAGACCACTTCGAAAGGCAGCTCCTCGCCATTCAGCGTATCCCGTCGCGGATCGCCGGCATTCGCCGCGTCTATGTCCGCGAATACCTTTTTCAACCGTTCGCTCATGGCCCCGTTCCTCTTGCCGGATATGTTCTCCGCAAAAAATAATGGGCCGCCATGCCCATGGCAGCCCATCGCCATTCGTGTTTCCGGTTCGCGGACGCTCAGGCGGCCTTCTTCATTTCCCGCACCTCGCCGGAAACGAGATGCGGATCGACATCGGCATCCGCCAGCGTGACGGGCAGGATACGCAGCGTCTTGGCCGCCAGCAGCACGATGGCCACGCCCAGCGCCATGCCGCCGATGCCCAGCAGGATTTCCGGCATGCTCGGCGCATAGGGGTTGATCACGCCCTCGAAGAAGCTGCTCTTCACCTCCTTGCCGGGGAACAGCACCAGCGGATAGGCCTGCCCGCCGATGATGACGAAATAGACCAGCGAAATGCCGCCCAGAACCGTCAGGATGGAGGCGAAAATCACCGGTTTGAAGCTGGTGCGGGCGGCATTGGAGAACACCATCAGCATCGGCAGGATGGTGCCAAGCCCGATGAAACCCAGCCAGTAGAGCCAGCTATAGACGTTGCCGGAGAAGAACAGGAACTTCACCACCGGCCGATGCTCCGCCGCATACAGGTCGGTGAGCCACCAGACCACGGTGAAATAGGCCGCCGCCGCCAGGAACACGCCCAGGAGCCGCCCCATGCGGTTCACCAGCCCGTGGCCCAGCGGCCGCTCGTCGCCCCGCATCAGCGCCGTCATCAGCAGGATGAAGATGGCCAGACCGAAGGAGAAGGACAGGGCGATGAACATCGGCGCGAAGATGGCCAGATCGTAAGCCTGGCGCGCCACCAGCCAGCCGAAGATGGAGCCGGTGCCGGTGGTCAGGATCAGACGCCAGACGAAGGCCAGCGTGCCGGCCGGCTTGTAGTAGCGGCGCACGCGGAAGTCCTGGCTCATCTGCGTGTAGAGATACAGCAACACCACGGCGAAGAAGCCGTTGTAGAGATAGATGTTCCAGGCGAAGATGGACTTGAAGTTGTATTTGGTCATGGCCACGATGAGGCGATCGGGTCGTCCCAGATCCAGCACCAGCACGATCAGACCGCCGGCCAGCGCCGCCGCCGCCATCACCGCCGACAACCGCCCCAGCGGCTTGTAGGGCGCGCGGTTGAACACCGTGCCGATGGAGGCGACGTTGAGGATGCCGGATGCGGCGATGATGAGGAACACGGCGAACACGTGCGGCATGCCCCACACGATCTGGTTGGTCATGCCGGTGACCACATGGCCGTGCGTTTCCATGTAAATGGCCGCCGCCAGCCCGATGAGCATGAGCGCGCCCATGGAGAGCAACGCCGTGTAATAGCCCACCCTGGACTGCAGATATTCGTAATGGAAGTGCTTTTTCATGGCGTCCGTCCCCTCAAGGCAACCGCGTGTAGCGAATGCCGGTGTCCGTGCCCAGATCGGCCCGGATCTGATAACTGCGGATTTCCTTCAGCCGCTTGCGCAGCTCCGAACCCGGATCGTTCAGATCGCCGAACAGCATGGCGCCCTCCGGGCAGGCCTCGGCGCAGGCCGGGATTTGCCCCGCATCCACGCGATGCGCGCACAGATCACAGCTCGTCACGCACCCCTTGCCCATCGGCGCGTGGAAGCGCTTGTTCTCTTCCGGAATTTCCTCGTGCACGAAGGAACGCGCCTTGTAGGGGCAGGCCATCATGCAATAGCGGCAGCCGATGCAGATGTGCATGTTCACCTTCACGATGCCGTCCGCCCGCTGCATGGAGGCGCCGGTGGGGCACACGTCCACGCACGGCGGGTTGGCGCAATGCTGGCACATCACCGGCAGCGAGGCCATGAAACCGGTCTTCGGATCCTTCACGTCCACCTTGCGGATCCACTGCACGTCCGTCTGCGACCCCGGCTCCGCTTCCCAGCCATTCTCCTTCTTGCAGGCCTCCACGCATTTTTCGCAGCCACTGGTGCATTTGGACGTATCGATGAGCATGCCCCAGCGCTTCCGTGGATCCAGCGGATCACCGGGCTTCTTGGCGAAAGCCTCGCCGCCCATGGTGTAGAGCATCATGCCGCCGCCCAGCGACACCACGCTGGCAGCCGCGATGTTGCGCAGGAATTCGCGCCGCGCCGCGTCGATCTCCTCGTGACGCGCCCGCTCGTTCCTGTCCCTGGCGCCCTGATCGCTCATTTGCGCCCTCCCTGCACATACTTCATGAGTTGCGCGAACTTGCTGTCCTTCAATCCGGCGCCGTCCTTCAGCAGCGCCTGACCGCCCGCTTCCTCCGGCACCGACTTGTGGCATTCCCAGCAGTCCACCTTCACCGCCGCATAGTCATGGCAGACGCGGCAGAAGTGTTTCGGCGAGGCCACCGTCAGCGGCTTCCCGGTCTTTTCGTCCTTCACCATGTGGCAGCTCAGGCAGGCGGAAAGCGACCTCTTGCCGCCGCGAATGCCCTGATACATCGTCTTGTCACGACGATGCTTGAGGATCTTCATGTGTTCCCGCCGCATCTGATCGCCGGGCAGCACGCAACTGCCCTTGCTCTTGTCGATGGGAATTTTCGGCCCGATATCCCCGGCCCGGGCCACCGTCGTCGCCAGCAGAACGCCGACGCAAACCGCCATGATGGCCGAGGCCCATTTCCCGAATGCGCGCATGGTGCTCGCCTGCCTGTTTGACTGTTTCTCTCTCGCCCCCTGCGGGTTGGCGGGAGCGCCGTTCTCGCGCTCCCGCCGCGTTTCGTGCGGCCTTACTGGCCAAGCCCCATCTTGATGTAGCCCGTCGGGCACACGTCGGAGCAGATGTGACAACCCACGCAACGGGTATATTCCGTGAACACGTAGCGGCCCACGGCCCGCTCGCTCTTCGGCACGCGGTGCACCGCGTCCTGCGGGCAGAAGATGACGCAGTTGTCGCACTCGAAGCACAGGCCGCAGCTCATGCAGCGCTCGCCCTCGTGCACCGCCTGCTCGTCCGTCAGCGGCTTGATGCGCTCGGCGAAGTTGCCCAGCACGTGCTCCGCGTCGATGGGAATCTCCTCGCGCTTCGACCGCGGGTCCTCGGTGAAGTGACCGAGGAACATCTCCTCGTGCGTGATGACGTCCGACGCCGCGCGATCCTCGAAATTGTGCACCGCCCATTCGGATTCGGACGTGCCCGGCAGTTGCCCGCCTTCATACGGCTGCACCGGACGCCCGCGCTGCGCCAGCTCGTTGAGCAGGTTGAAGTGCGTCACGTCCACCTTCGGCCGCTTCTCCAGCGGTTCGCCGGAGAGATAGTGCGCGATTTCGTCCGCCGCGATGCGCGCATGACCGATGGCGGTGGTCAGCAGATGCGGGCGGATGATGTCGCCGCCGGCGAAGTGCTTTTCCTTGCCGGCCACGCGGAAGAAGGCGTCGGTGTCCATGAAGCCGCGCTCGTTGGCCATGTCGTCGAAGCCCTCGAAGTCGCCATACTGACCGATGGCGGCGACGATCAGGTCGGCCTCCACCTCGAACTCGGTGCCCTCGATGGGGATCGGCGTCATGCCGTCCATCTTGCACTCGCACATCTTCAGCGCGATGGCCTTGCCGTTTTCGTCCTTGATGACCTCCAGCGGCATCACGCCACCGATGATGCGCACGCCCTCGCGCATGGCCTCCTGGCGCTCATGCTCCTGCGCCACCATCTCCTCGATGGGGAACAGCGAGGTCAGCACCGCCTCCACGCCTTCGCGGCGCAGGATGCCGGCAACGTCATCGGCGGTGAAGCCGCCGATCTTGCCATCGATGTTGTCCGGCGTGCGCACTTCCGTGATGTGCCCCAGGCGCCGCGCCACCGACGCCACGTCGATGGAGGTATCGCCGCCGCCCACGACGACGATCTTCTTGGCCGTGCCATAGACCCAGCCCTGGTTGAACGCCTCCAGGAACTCCACGCCGGTGATGCAGTTTTCGCAATCATTCCAGCCCGGCACCGGCAGCGGCCGACCCTTCTGCGCGCCGATGGCCCAGAAGATGGCGTCGAACTCGTCCTCCAGCTGCTCCACGGAAATGTCGCGGCCGACGCGCGTGTTGGTGCGCGCCTCCACGCCCATGTCCAGGATGCGCTGGATCTCCGCATCCAGCTTGTCGCGCGGCACGCGGTAGGTCGGAATGCCATAGCGCATCATGCCGCCCAGCTTCGGATGTTCCTCGAAGATGGTGACGTTGAAGCCTTTCTTGCGCAGGAAATAGGCCGCCGCCATGCCCGCAGGCCCGGAACCGACGATGGCCACCTTCTTCACCGCTTCGTTGCCGGCCACCACCGGCTCCTCGAACTTCAGGCCCTGCTCGATGGCCCAGTCGCCGACATAGTGCTCCAGGGCGTTGATGCCCACGAAGTCGTCCACCACGTTGCGGTTGCAGCCGTCCTCGCACGGCGCCGGGCACACGCGGCCCATGATGGCCGGAAACGGATTGGCCCTGGTCATGCGCTCGAAGGCATACTGCTGCCACGGCATGTCCTCGTCCGCCGGCTTGTCCATGCCGCGCGCGATGGCCAGCCAGCCACGGATGTCATGGCCGGACGGGCACGAGGCCGAGCACGGCGGCGTCTTCACCACATAGACCGGGCACTTGTAGGAGTGATCGGCGACGAAGATCTTCTCCTCCAGATCCCAGTCCTTCGGCGTTTCGCCCTCGCGGAACCGGCGGAAGAACTTGCCGTCGGTCTTGGGCAGGCCCTTTTTCTTGATCGGTGCGTTCATTGCTTACCCTCCATCTGCCCGGATGTCCGGACCATTCCTGTTGCTGTTCTGTCAGGCTCTCCTGCCAATTTCTATTCCGCCGCGTCCGCCGCTTCCTCACCTTCCCCGTCCAGCTCCTTTTCCTGAATGGAACCGGGCAGGACGATGGCGTTGGACACGAGCTGATGCACGGACATGATGTCGTCCATCCCGTAGCCGAACATCGGCATGATCTTCGAGAACTGCGTCTTGCAGATGGCGCAGATGGCGGCCATCTTGTTCACGCCAAACTCTTCCGTGACGTGCTTGAGCGCCTTCATGCGCGGGCTGCCGCCCTTCTTGCGCAGCTCCATCAGGTCGTCGGTCAGCAGGCCGCCGCCGCCGCCGCAGCACAGGGTTTCTTCCCGGATGGTGCCTTCGGGCATGTCGTGATAGTTGTTGCACACGGCCTTGATGATGTTGCGCGGAATGTCGAACTGCCCGCCGGGATAGTCGCCCATGCGCGAGGCGCGCGCGACGTTGCACGAATCGTGGAACGTCAGCGTCAGGTGATCGTTCTGCGACTTGTCGAACCGCAGCTTGCCCTGCTGGATGAGATCCCAGGTGAACTCGCAGATGTGCTGCGGGATCGGGTAGTTCTGATCCAGGAAGTCGAACGGCCCGGCCAGCGTGTTCAGGAACTGATAGGCCGCGCGCCAGGCATGGCCGCACTCGCCGATGATGATGCGTTTCACGCCCAGATCGATGGCCGCCTTGCGGATGCGCAGCGCGACGCGCCGCATGTTCTCGTACGAACCGATGAACATGGCGAAGTTGGCCGCCTCCGAGGCGTAGGAGGAAATGGTCCACTTCACCCCGGCCGCATGAAACACCTTGGCGTAACCGATGAGTCCGTCGATATGCGGTTCGGCGAAGAAGTCGGCGGACGGCGGCACCAGCAGGATATCGGCCGGCTCGTCCAGCGGCAGCCGCACCTTCACGCCGGTGTCGTCCTCGATTTCCTCCTCAAGGTCTTCCAGCGTGGATTCCAGCGCCGGCTTCGGCAGGCCCAGATTGTTGCCCACCTTGAACACCTTGCCGATGATCTCGTTGGTGTATTTCATGCCATAGCCGACGGAGTCGAGAATTTCGCGCGCCGCCATGGTGACCTCGGCGGTGTCGATGCCATAGGGGCAGAACACCGAACAACGCCGGCATTCCGAGCACTGGAAGTAGTAGGTATACCACTCGTCCAGCACTTCCTCCGTCAGTTCCCGCGCCCCGACGAGGGAAGGGAACCACTTGCCCGGCAGCGTGAAGTAGCGGCGATAGACGCTGCGCAGCAGATCCTGGCGCGCCACCGGCATGTTCTTCGGGTCGGAAGTGCCCATGTAATAATGGCACTTGTCGGTGCACGACCCGCATTTCACGCAGATGTCCAGGAACAGGCGGAAGGAACGGAACTTGCCGCGCAGTTCCTGCATCTTGTTCAGCGCCACTTCCTTCCAGTTTTCCGGGCGCTCGCCGGGATAGCCCAGCGCTTCCTGGAACTCCGGCGCGGCTGGAAACGACTTGATGTGCGCCGCCGCGCCATCCTTCGGTTCCGGATCGAAATAGAGCGGATCCTCCTGCGCCTCCGGCGGCAGTTCATCCACGGCATCCTGTGCGTTCTTTTCCAGATCAGACACGGCTCTCTCCCGCCTGTTGCAACGTCCTGTTACGTGACCCTGGCCTCGAATGTCCCCGCATGCGCGGCGTCATTTCCCGTGCGGTGGATCGTATTCCACCTGGTCGATAGGCGGCAGCCACGGCACCGGATGATATTCCTCGCGCGGCACGTCGCGCATGTTGCGGGTCGGCGAGAAGAAGACGCCCGGCGCATGCAGCAGCTTGGAGAACGGGAAGATGATCATCCACAGCGCCACCAGTCCGAGGTGCACCATCAGCGGCAGCGACGCCGGAAGCGGCTGCCAGTTGAAAACCATCAGCCCCAGGAAGAAGGCTTTCACGCCAATGATGTCCGGCTTGGCCACGAACGTCATGCCCAGGCCGGAAAGCCCGATGCCGAGGAACAGCACCAGCATCAGGTAGTCCGATGGCGCCGAGATGTAGCGAACCCGCGAGACGAACATGCGCCGCGCCAGCAGCCCCAGCGCGCCGAGCACGAACGTCAGCCCCGCATATTTGCCGAACGGCTGCGCCAGCGCCACCAGCTCCGGCACGGGCTCCAGAAAATAGCGCAGATGGCGGATGATGATCAGCCACAGGGAGGCGTGGAACAGCTGCGCGAAGATCCAGATCCACTTGTTGCCCTTCCACAGGGATTCGAAGACCGTGATCTCTTTCAGCATCCGCCACGCCACGCCGGCGTAGGTGATCGGCGCCGGCGTCGTCGGAATCACCGCGGGCTTGGGCGTGTTCCAGTATTCCCAGATGCGATAGGCGATGCCGCCGACGAAAATCGCGAAGGCGACATAGAACAGAAGCGCATACACGGTCGTCAACACCGGACTTCCTCCCACCTTTTCGCCAACCGGACGGCACCGACACGGTTCGCGAAGGAACCGGACGCGGCCGGCCGCCTCACCTCCCCCCGACGGTGGCGGATGCCAGCCCAGGGCCTCCGCCACAAGGCGACAATTTTGCGCAAGCCACCTCCGGGAGCCTGCCACTCTGAAAACCGGCGCCCCGAGACGCCGATCATCACAGTGCTTGCGCCCGCGCTCCCCAAACCGACGCTGTGTCGGCGGTCAATCAAGGAAGCGGTGGGCAGGACGCCCTGCCCACCGCGCGAACCATTACACGCAGCCGGTCGGCTTCGGCAGACCGGCGATCTTGCACGCCTGCTTGGCCGGCCCGTAGGGGAACAGCTCGTACAGATACTTGTTGTTGCCCTTTTCCGGACCGAACTTCTTCTTCATGGCCTTCACCAGCACGCGGATGGCCGGCGCGATCTGATACTCGTCGTAATACTCGCGCAGGAAGTTCACCACCTCCCAGTGCTCGTCGGTCATGTCGATGCCTTCTTCCTTGGCGATGACCTCGGCCAGCTCCTTGCTCCAGTCGGACAGGTTGGTGATGTAGCCTTCCTCGTCGTGCGGAACCTGCTTGCCGTCAACCTCGTAGTAACCGGACATATCGCTTCTCCTCTTCCGTTGACACCTGGGAGCCGCAGATGCGGTCTCGTACGTATATTATGATATATTCATATAGTCCAGAGGCTTCTGCGTCCTCCTGTGGGACCTTGCGGGAGCCTTTCCACATCTGGAACGCTCCCGACACGGCGCCGAACGCCACCATGCCGCCGACGCCATCTCTCCTCGACGACCCGCCCGTAGCCGGCGAATTACAGCCAGGCCTGGGTCTTGTCCGTCTCCACCACCAGATCGACGAAGCCGCCATAATCGACCACTTCCACTCCGTCGATCAGCTTGCCCTCCAGACCACGCGCCTTCACGTCGGCGGAAAGCACGCAGATCTTCACACCATTGGCATTGGCGATCAGCTCGGCCGCCTTGCCCCCCTTCATGGCGGCATAGACGCCATCCTCGATCAGCAACACCACGTCGCCGTCGCCCACGTGTTTCAGGCAGCTTTCCAGCGTATCGCACTGGTAGGGCGACTTGTTCACCGTATGCAGCATGGCCATAGCGCTCGCCCTCCTCAGAAGCTCAGAATGACGTCGGAATCGCGCATGATCTGCGCCATTTCCTCACGCGAGACGATGCGGATGGAGGACTTCTCCGCCCAGTCGTCGTCCTCGTCCTCGTAGGTCATCTCGATGAGGTCGTCTTCCGTCAGGCCGCGTTCCTCCAGCGACTCGCGCTCGACATAGACCTTGCTGATGTCGTAATCGCCAAGCGCCGTATAGGCCGGCTGGAAGTTCTTCACGCCCAGCTCGGACGTATCCCAGCCCTTCACCAGCTGAAACACGCCGTCATCGAGAAAGGCCAGCGCCACATCCTGCTCGAAGGCCGCGCCGATGAGCACCACTTCCAGCGACTCCAGCGCATAGATGGTGCCGTGCGGCGCCTTCCGGTTCACGTAGAGAAAATTCTTCACCTCGGACATCTCCGCCTCCCGTCAGTCGCCGAAAAACACCACGCGATCGCACTCTATCTCCGCCTCGATGAGCTGTCCGAGGCCGGAAATGCGAAAGCCCGGCGCGATGTTGTTGGCGTCCTTGCCGTGGCGCTTCATCTCATCCTCGTCCAGGATGCCGCGCCGCTGCGCGGCCGCGACGCACACCACCAGGTCGAGATCATGCTTTTCCGCCAGCTCGCTCCAGCGCTGCTGGATGTGGCGGTCGTCCTGCGGCGGCACCATCAGGCGCGTCGCGTTGTTCACGCCATCGTGATAGAAAAAGATGCGAAAGATCTCATGCCCCTTTTCCAGCGCCGCCACCGCGAAATTGTAAGCGGTGTCGGAAGCCTCGTGCTGATAGGGTCCCTCGAGCACGCAAATTCCCAGTTTCACCGGTTCATCCCCTGCCAGATCGGAGTTGCCACATATCCTTGTTGTTCTTGCGCGCATGGCTGGCGGGCCGGCAACATTTCCGGCCCGCCGCTCATGACGTCAATACTGGATATGCGTGGAGTGGTTGTGCGTCAGACGCGCATAGGTCCACGTGTCGATGTGATGCTTCACGAACGGCACGTCGATCAGCTCGAAGAAACGCGGCCAACCGATGCGCTCGATCCAGTCGCCCATGCGCTCCCAGTCCTTCGCGTTCTCCTTGTAGGCGCGCAGGATCTTCATCACCACCTCGCCCACTTCCGGCCAGCGCGGCGGATTGTTCGGCAGCCCCGCCATCACCAGCTTGTGGAACTTCGGCTTGGAGCGGGCGTTGGAGTGCTTGCCGCCCACCCACACGGCGATGCGCGTCTCTTCCTTGCCGTTGATCTGCATCGGCGGACACGGCGCGTAGCAGGCGCCGCAGCACACGCACTTCTTCTCGTCCACCTCCAGCGACGGCTTGCCGTTCACCAGCGCCGGCCGAATGGCCGCCACCGGGCAGCGCGCCACCACCGCCGGACGCTCGCAGACGTTGGCCACCAGCTCGTGATTGATGCGCGGCGGCTTGGTGTATTGCACGTTCACCGCGATGTCGCCCTGGCCGCCGCAGTTGATCTGGCAGCACGAAGTGGTGATGCGCACGCGGTTCGGCATCTCCTCGTTGATGAACTCCTCGTGCATGAGGTCCATCAGCGATTTCACCACGCCGGAAGCGTCCGTGCCCGGAATGTCGCAGTGCAGCCAGCCCTGCGTGTGCGAGATCATGGACACCGAGTTGCCGGTGCCGCCGACGGGGAAGCCTTCCTTGTTCAGCTCCTCGATGAGCGGCTCCACGTTCTCTTCCTTGTCGAGCAGGAACTCGATGTTGGAGCGCGTGGTGAAGCGCAGGTAGCCGTCGCAATACTTGTCGGCCAGATCGCACAGCTTGCGGATCGTGAACACGTCCATCTGCCGCTGCGTGCCGGCGCGCACCGTCCAGATCCTGTCGCCGGACTTGGCCACGTGGCACAGCACGCCCGGACGCGGACGGAAGTGATAGTCCCACTGGCCGTAGTTCTTCTTCATCACCGGATGCATGTAGGGAAACGGATCGGGCACACCCGTTTCATCCGGCATCCGCGGCTTCTTCGCCGTCTCGCTCATTCTCTTCCCTCCGGATTACGCCTGTTTTCATTGGCGGACGCAGGCGAAACCGCCTGCGCCCGGAAAATTGCGTGACAAGATGGAACTGCCGATTATTCGGCGGCCTCCTTCTTGCCGGCCTTCTTGGCCCGCATGCGCTCCAGTTCCGCCTGGAAGTCGTCCGTGCGCACGAACGAAACCTGACGCGGATGCAGCACCATGTTCGGGTCCGGATCGACGCCGATGCCTTCCAGGAACGCCGGCAGGCCGATGCGGTCGATCATCTCGCCGGTGCGCTCGTGCTCCAGCGCGTTCTCGGCGAAGAAGTCGATCACCTCGCCGGCGAACTCCACCAGCTCCTCGAAGTCCTCGTCCGTCTCCAGCTTGATGAACGGCTTGATGACGGTGCCCATCAGGTCGCCGATCTTCAGCGTGCGCTTGCCGCCGATGAGGATCACCGCGCCCTTGTCGTCGCCCGGCGACAGCGCCTTGGTCATGACGTTCAGGCAGTGCATGCAGCGCACGCAGGCCTTGTTGTCCACCGCCAGGGTGTCGTCGTCATTGAGCTTCAGCGCGCGGGTCGGGCACATCTCGATGACGTGCTCCTGGATGTAGTCGCGGCCCAGCTCGGCGACGTATTCCTTCACCTTCTCCTGGTCCACCTTCATGTCGTCGCGCCAGGTGCCGATCACCGCGAAGTCGGCGCGATGAATGGCGTTCACGCAGTCGTTCGGGCAGCCGGAGAACTTGAACTTGAACTTGTAGGGCAGCGCCGGGCGATGCATCTCGTCGAGATACTCGTTGATGATCAGCCGGTGCGCCTTGATCTCGTCATAGCACGACATCTCGCAGCGCGCCGCGCCGACGCAGTTCATGGAGGTGCGAAGCGCCGGGCCGGCACCGCCGAGGTCGAAGCCCATCTCGTTCAGCGCGTCGAAGGCCGGCTGCACGTTCTCCGAGGAGCAGCCCTGGAACATGATGTCGCCGGACTGGCCATGGAAGGCGATGAGGCCGGAGCCATACTCCTCCCACACGTCGCACATCTTGCGGATGATGTCGGTGGTGTAGTGATAGCCCGCCGGCGGAATGATGCGCAGCGTGTGGAACTCGCTGGATTCGGGGAACTTGTCCGCGACCTCGGAGAACCGCGGGATGATGCCGCCGCCGTAGCCCACCACGGTGATGGTGCCACCCTTCCAGAAGCCCAGACGCTCCTCGTAGGAGTGCTCCAGCTGGCCCAGCAGGTCGTTGATCATCGGGGAATACTTCTTGCCCGCATCGCGCAGGCGCTTCAGCCCGGTGATGAAAGACGGCCACGGCCCCTTCTCGAGCTCGTCGAGCAAAGGCGTCGGGCGCACGTCGAAATCCTTGTTCGCCATTTTCACTCCCTCTGTCATTCGTTGAGCGATACCGTCTCCCGCGGACCATCCACGGAAGCGATACGGCCCAAACCGGAATCACCCAGCACGTTGATCGGGACCCTTTTCAGGGCCGGTGACATGATAGGCGTCCCGCTTTCAAGGGGCCAAACCGCCAATGCGTTTTTTGCCACCCCTCGGAAATGTGGAACCGCCTATAGCATATGCATGGCACATATTCCAATATGCATATTTCATGATGCACACAACTTGACGCCTTTCAATGCGCACATGCCGATGGGCGGCGACATTTCCGCCGCTTGAAAAGCGAACGCGGCGGCAGCCCGGATATCGACAAGGAAAAGCTGGCTCCATGACAAAAATCAATCCCGTTCCGCAAGACAGCCCGTTTCACCCTGAAAATGCGCGTGCTTTCGCGCGCTGGCGGGAGTGGAAACTGGCCGCGCATCCGCGCTCTCCGGCCGACATGGTGGTGCCCGTGCGCGATTTTCCCAACCCCACGGAAGAGGAAAGCCGGGCCATCCTGCGCCTGTGCGAGAGCGCCAACATGGCCATCTACGACACCGGCCGGCGCGACGGCGGCGATTCGCCGCACTTGGCGGAAGAGCTGAAAATCTTCGCCGCCCGCTTCGGTCTCATCGACCGCGAACGCCACCGTTCCATGCGCGACCACGAGCTGGTGGACATCCGCGTCGCTTCCCCCGAGGAGCGCCCCCGCCAGGGCTTCATTCCCTACACCACGCGCCGCATTCTCTGGCACACGGACGGCTACTACAAGTTCGGATATGAAGGCGTGCGCCCCATCCGCGCCATGATTCTCCATTGCGTCCGCCAGGCGAAGGAGGGTGGCGAGAACGAGCTGCTGGATCCGGAAATCGCCTATCTTCGCCTGCGCGAGACGAACCCCGACTACATCCGCGCCCTCATGGCCCCGGACGCCATGACCATTCCCGAATTCGTGGAAGAGGATGGAACCGTGCGCCCGGAATCGAAAGGCCCCGTCTTCTGGGTGGACGATCAGGGCAACCTCAACATGCGCTACACCGAACGCAGCCGCAACATCGTCTGGGCCGACGACCCGGTGCTGCGCAAGGCGGTGGATGCCCTGCGCGCGCTTTTGCGCTCCGGCGAGGAACCGTTTCTCTTCCGCGTGCGCATGCGGCCCGGCCAGGGATTGCTGTGCAACAACGTGCTGCACACCCGCACCGCCTTCGTCGACCACGAAGAGCCGGAGAAACGCCGCGTCTATTACCGCGGCCGCTACGCCAACCGCGTGCGCGCGCCGGAAATGGCCGGCGCCTGACCACCAGCGCTTGCCCCGCCACGGCCTTTTGTGCGAATCGTGGAAAGGCCCGCGCCCTTGACCTTGCGCCGCCCTATATGAGTGCGCGACGCAAGGCCCAACAAGCGAGGCAGGAGGATTTGCCAAATGGTCAAGGTCAGCGAACTGATGATCGCCAACCCGCAGATCGAGAAATTCGACGAACTGCGCGAACTGGTGATCGAGGTCGGGCGTTCCGGCGAGGTGTTTCTGGAGTTCGACGTCAAGCCGGACTATCCGGACACGCCGTCGAACTGGCATCTGGAGCTGGAAACCGCCTTCTACTGGGGCGACCGGACGCGCGAGCTGAAACGGAAGATGGGCGAGGAGGGAGACGCCTCATGACGCCGGAGGAGAAGATCGAGACGCTGGATCAGTTCGTCACCGCCTTTCGCCGCGAGCTGAAGGTGGACGCGGTGGACGCCGGCAACGACGTCCATTTCCTGCGCCTGACCTACAAGGAAGGCAAGCGCATCACGCAAGTGGGCCTGGACGCGGAAGACGCCCGCCGTCTGGCGCGGCTGTTCACCGAATGGGCAGACCATCATTACCCGCAGGACTGACCGCAACCGGGAGCCGGGCGCAGCGATGGACTTCCTTCCCATATTCCGCGATGTCAGCGAACGCACGGTCATCGTCGCCGGCGGCGGCACCGTCGCCGCGCGCCGCTGCGAGATAGCCCTGCGCGCCGGCGCGCATGTGAAGCTGTTCGCCGAGTCCATCAGCGAGGACGACTTCGCGGGCCTTCGCGACAACCCGCGCCTTGAGCACCTCCACCGCTGCCCGCAGCCGGCCGACTTCGAGGGCGCGGCGCTGGCCTTCGCCGCCTGCCGCGATTACGAGGACGACCGCAAGATCGCCGACATGGCCCGCGCCGCCAGGGTGCCGGTGAACGTCGCCGACCGTCCGGAACTGTGCGACTTCATCATGCCCTCCATCGTCGATCGTTCGCCCATCGTGGTGGCGGTGTCCTCATCCGGCGCCTCGCCCATTCTGGCGCGCATGATTCGCGCCCGCCTGGAAACGATGCTGCCCGCCGCCTTCGGCAAGCTCGCCGAGTTCGCCGGCGACATCCGCGAGAAGGTGATGGCGCGGCTGAAGAACCCGGAAAATCGCCGCCGCTTCTGGGAGCGCATCCTCGAAGGCCCGCTGGCCACGCTCGTCTTTTCCGGCGACGAGGACACGGCGAAGACGCTGCTGGAGCGCGAGCTGACCGCGGCGGAAGCGGAAGAGCGCGAAGGAATCACCGGCGAGGTCTATCTCGTCGGCTGCGGCCCGGGCGATCCGGATCTCCTCACCTTCAAGGCCCTGCGCCTGATGCAGAAGGCGGACGTGGTGCTCTACGACCGGCTGCTGGGCGATGGCATCCTCAACCTCGTGCGCCGCGAGGCCGAGCGCATCTACGTCGGCAAGCGCCGCGGCGACCACGCCGTGCCGCAGGAGGAGATTTCCGACATGCTGGTGCGCCTGGCCAGGGAGGGCAAGCGTGTGTTGCGGCTGAAGGGCGGCGACCCGTTCATCTTCGGTCGTGGCGGCGAGGAGATCGAGAAGCTG
>Ga0256832_1001545_pt1 | contig 15647 bp, 10 predicted proteins | sample 134614metaG_FD_190534 | JGI IMG/M metagenome (GOLD analysis project Ga0256832, IMG submission 190534) | Hydrothermal vent microbial communities from Lau Basin, Pacific Ocean - 134-614 | ecosystem: Environmental > Aquatic > Marine > Hydrothermal vents | place: Pacific Ocean: Lau Basin | collected...
CCTCTATTCCGGTAAGTTTGCCGCCGAAACGGCCTTTCGCGCCCTGCTGCGCGACGATGTCTCGGAGGAGTCCCTGAAGGAGTATGATTACCATTTATGGAAAAAGCTGGGCAATGAATTGTCTGTGAGTACCCGGCTGCAAAAGGTGGGCAGACACCAGGCGTTGCTTAATTTTGTCATTGGCAAGGCGGAACGCAGTGAGGAGGTGCGGGACATTATTTCGGGCATGATGCGTAATGCCGTACCCAAGAAACAGTTGGCCAATCCCCTGTTTTATCTGAAGTTGCTGTTTAAATAACGGGAGTTTTCCCGGAAGACCGGTAAAAATTTTAATCTGAGGAGTGAGATATGAAATATATGATTCTTTTTCTTTTGGCCACGTTTTTGTGGGGCTGCTCTCAACCCCAATCCACACGGGAGGATGGAATGAACTTAGCTGAAAAAGTTAAACAATTTGCGCCGACGGAAATCCGTTACGACCATAGTCTGTTGGATGATCGTCAAAAAGTGGTTCTTGAAAAGCTGTTTCATGCCGCCCAAATCATGGATACGATTTTCCTGAAACAGGTTTATGACCGGAATGAGGAAATAGCCCGTAAGCTGGCCGCGGATACCACAGCGTCGGGGCGTGCCCGCCAGGCTTATTTTGACATCATGTACGGGCCCTTCGACCGCCTTGACCATGACAAGCCCTTTTACGGCACGGCCAGCAAACCGGCCGGGGCCAATTTTTATCCCGCCGATATGAGCAAGGAGGAGTTCGAATCCTGGCTGGAAAGCCATCCGCAGGACCGCGCGGCCTTTACCTCGGAGTTCACGGTCATCCGTCGCCGGGGTGACAAGCTTGTGGCCATTCCTTATTCCGAAATCTATAAGGATGAACTGACCCGGGCGGCCACCCTGTTGCGTGAGGCGGCGGGATATGCCGACAATCCCTCCCTTAAAAAATATCTCCTGAGCCGGGCTGAAGCTTTTTTAAGCAATGACTATTTCCAAAGCGATATGGACTGGATGGATCTGAAGGATCATACCATCGAAGTGGTGATCGGGCCCTATGAAGTTTATGAGGACGGATTGTTTAACTATAAGGCGGCCTTTGAATGTTTTTTAACCCTGCGTGATCCGGAGGAAAGCGCTAAGCTGAAGGTGTTTGCCGGTTATCTGGACGATATGGAAAAGCATCTGCCCATTGAAGACCGGTATAAGAATTTTAACCGCGGCGGAGAATCGCCCATCGTGGTGGTACAGGAGGTGTTTGCCTCCGGAGATGCCCGCGCCAATATCCAGACCCTGGCTTTCAATCTGCCCAACGATGAGCGGGTACGCGAGGCCAAGGGCAGTAAAAAGGTGATGCTGAAAAACATCCATGAAGCCAAGTTTAAACAACTGCTTAGGCCCATAGCGGAAAGGGTGATCGAAAAGGATGAAGTGGATTGGGTGACTTTTGATGGTTTTTTTAACCACACCCTGATGCACGAAATGAGCCACGGCATCGGTCCGGGAAAGCTGGTGTTGAACGGACGTAAAACGGAGGTGAAGAGCGAACTGAAGGAAACCTATTCCACCATTGAGGAGTGCAAGGCCGATGTGCTGGGCATGTATAACAATTTTTATATGATCGAAAAAGGGGTATTCAGGCCCGAATTCGCAAAGGAGATATGGGTCAGCTTTTTAGCCGGTGTTTTTCGTTCGGTGCGTTTTGGCGTCAATGAGGCCCACGGGGCGGGCAATGCCATTATTTTAAACTATATGTATGAAAACGGAGCCTATGTCTATAACGAGGAAAGCGACCGCATGGCGGTGGATTTTCAGAAGGCCCCGAAGGTGCTGAAGGAACTGGCCACCCGCTTATTGATGATCCAGGCCCGGGGCGATTATGCCGGCAGCAAGGCCATGATCGAGCGCTATGCCGGTGAGTCGGCCATCCTGAAAAAGATGACCGCGAAGCTAAAGGATCTGCCCGTGGATATCCGCCCGGTTTTTCAGATTGAAGAAGAAGCCAGATGATTTTTGCGGCAAACACTTGTTTTGACGGCTTTTTGGCCGAAAGTGCGGATACGATAGCCGTAAATTAAAACCTTAGACAACCATAGAAGGAAAATCAGGGACAATTATGAAAAAGCGCGCCAAGATTATATGTACCATCGGTCCGGCCTGTAACAGCGACGAGATGCTGGAGGCGCTGATGAAAAACGGCATGAACATTGCCCGTTTAAACTTCTCCCACGGCAGCCATGAATCGCATCTGGACAACATGGAACGTATCCGTAAAATATCCCGCCGCCTGAACATACCCATAGCCATTCTGATGGACTTACAGGGGCCCAAAATCCGTATCGGCACCTTTGCCGACGGACCGGTGCGGGTAAAGGCCGGGGAACTGTTTACCATCACCACCGATGATATTCCCGGCGATCAGTACAAGGTGAGCACAACCTATAAAAATCTGCCCAACGATGTTAAACCGGATGACAATATTCTGATCAATGACGGCCTGATTCAGATGAAGGTGCAGAAAACGACGGCCACCGATGTTTTTTGCGAGGTGGTCATCGGCGGCATTCTCTATGACCGCAAAGGGATCAATCTGCCCGGCGTGGAGATTTCCGAAGCCTCCCTGACGGAAAAGGATTTACGTGATTTACAGTTCGGTCTGGAGCATGGCGTGGACTATGTGGCCCTTTCCTTTGTACGGGAGGCAGCCGATATCCGTGATATCAAGGAGCGCATGGGCAGCCGGGCCGTGCCGGTGGTTGCCAAGATCGAAAAGCCGGAAGCGGTGGAAAACATAGACGCCATCATCGCCGAAACGGATGCCGTCATGGTAGCCCGGGGTGATTTGGGTGTTGAAATATCGGCGCAAAAAGTTCCGGTTGTTCAAAAAATGATCATTGAAAAATGCCAACTGGCCGGTTTACCGGTAATCACCGCCACCCAGATGCTGGATTCCATGATGGCCAATCCCGTGCCCACCCGGGCCGAGGCCTCCGATGTGGCCAATGCGATCTTCGACGGCAGCGATGCCGTTATGCTCTCCGGGGAAACGGCTTTTGGAAAGTATCCGCTGGAGTCGGTAAGTATGATGAGCCATATCATCCTGGAGGCGGAAAAAGGCGGTTATTTTCGCATCAACCGGGAGTCCGTATCCGGGCGCCGGCCCATGTCGGCCAGTCGCTCCATCTGCCATGTGGCCAATGTCAGCGCCGATGATATCGGGGCCAACGCCATTGTTGTTTTTACCGAGTCCGGTTTTACCGGCCGGGTGATGTCGAAAAACAGACCGCATGTACCGATTTTAGCCCTGACCAGTCATACCGCCTCCTACCGGCGCATGGCCCTTTACTGGGGCGTTGAGCCATCGCTGATTGAAAAAAAGGTGGATTTGGATACGGATATTGCCGGCTTTGAAAAACATCTCAAAAAGGCCGGACTGGTTAAGAGCGGTGACAAGCTGATCATTGTAGCCGGTTCCTCCATCGAAGAGGGGGCTACCAATATGATGCGCATCCACCGGGTATTGTAACCGGAGGATAGCAGGCACCCAGACATACCGGCCTGCAACGTAAAGTCCTGCCTGAAAAAGACTCCTTATCGTACTGACAACCTTTGCCTAATCCCCGGAATTTATCCGGGGTTTTATTTTATGGAAGAACCTTCCAGTTATTGTCGGGCCGAATATCGATGATTTTTTTCTTTTCGATATATTGCTGCAGAATATTGCGCATGTCTTCATTGGACTTTTTGATGACCGGAGCTTTGGAGGCATGGGCGTAAACCATATGGCCGCCACCACCGCTAGCCCGGTAGCTGTTCATGGCCACGGTGTAGGTTTTGTTCAGATCAAAGGGCCGTCCGCGCATATCCTCCATGTTGATGATCCGCTTACCGACCGGTTTGCGTACGTCAATCTCATAGCGCAGCCCGGCGGCCATGTCATAATTAAAGCCGGGCCATTCCGTGGCGGTGACCACCTGACCGTCTTTATAATCATAATAGCGCGAGGAGTATTCCAGAAAATCCTTTATTTGCTGACCGGTCATTTTCAGGGTGTATAAAAAATTTTCATATTGATACATGGCAAAAACATCTTTTACGCGCAACGGTCCCGGTGGCAGTTGAAAGCCGGGATTGAAGCTGGCGGCAAAGGAGATGTCGGCACCACTGTAATCGAGTTGGGCGGCGTTGATCAGATCCATCAGCGCCGTATCCTTTATTCGCGACTCCCTGGCGTCAAGGGTGGTTTTTAACACACCGATGCGGGTGTTGATATAGTCCCGTGTTTTTTCATGATAGGGACGGGTCAGTTGCAGGATGGCCTTGTCTGCCGGGACCGGGGCCATGGGTTCCAGCCAGGCGCTTTTTCCGGTGATGTGCCGGCCGGATTTATCATCATGGATGATGAAACGGGCCACTCCGAGATTTTTGGCCCAAAAACCGGCATTCAGGCGCAGGGTTTCCTTCTTGCCAAAAGATCGGGCATTTTTTTTACCGGCCTTCATCGGCCCCGGCCGGTGGGAATGCCCGGCAAAAACGGCGTCAAACTCCGGTATCTGTTCGGCGACCAGGCCCGAGGCGTTCTCGTTGGGTATGCCGGCCGCTTCGGATTGTTTTTGTGAATAACCCGCGTTAAAACCGGCGTGGAAGATGCCGATCAGCACATCCACCTGCGGACGCAGCTCTTTTGCGAAAATACGGGCGCGAGTAACCATATCCTGCCAGGTGATGCCGGGGTAGAGCTCCTCATCCAGCCACATGGGGATGCCCGGCGTGGTCAGCCCGATGATACCCACTTTGATACCGTTGCGCTCGATGACGGTATATGGCTTAAAATAGGTGCCGCCGTCTTCCATGACCGAATTGGCCGAAAGCCAGATAAAACGGGATTCGTTTTCGGCCCTGTTATATACAAACAGCGATTGTTCGATATCGTGGTTGCCCACGGCAAAGGCGTCATATTTCATGTAGTTCATGGTCAATATCATCGGGTGCGGCAGTCCCTGGCTGTGCTTGTTGAAATAGGCCACCAGCGGCGTGCCCTGAATCAGATCGCCGCAATCCACCAAAAGCACATTTTTATGGTTTTGACGGTATTCCACCACCTTGGAATATATCTTAGCCAGGCCGCGGGTGGAATCGGGTGTATCGGTGAAATAGTCATAGGGATAAATGTTGCCGTGTACGTCGGTGGTTTGAAGAATGTAGAGCGTATCGGCCCGCTGAGCCAGGAGCGACGCCGTTAAAAAAAAGAGAAAAACAAAAAAACGCATGAATGATCCTTGGTGCGAAAAGGTTAATCTTTAAGCAATATAATCTAATAAAATCCGGACAGTTATTAAAGAAAATATTATATGAAAATAAAACGCAAAAGCCCCGGCTAAAAATTCCGTGGAGGAAAAGAAACGTCAATCCAGGGGACAAATAAAATGGTGTTGGCAAAAAAGGAATGAAGGTCTTATCTTGTAACACTCCGGGATGAAGAGGAGAAGCTGTGACCGGTCAGAAAAGAAAACTGGGCCGTGAAGGGGAAAGACTGGCCGCCCGCGCTCTGATGGATGCGGGCTATGAGATTGTTTACCGCAACTATAGCCATCCGCCCTATGAGCTGGATATCATCGCTGTAAAGGGGGATACCCTGGTGGTGGCGGAAGTCAAGAGCTTTCATTCCCCGCCGCTGGGCGCCGCCGAGTTTCGGATCGGCAAAAAGAAACAACGGGCGCTATATAACGGAATCGACGCCTTTTTAGCTGAAAATTCTCAATTTAGCGATTATAATGTACGAATAGATATATTCATCGTTGATTTTAGCACTTTTCCGGCAAACCTGACTCACTATCCGGGAGTTATCTTCGAATAAACAGTAAAAAGATGGGATTTTTCGATGTCTTTAACAAAATACCGTGCTCTGTTTCCCTTTCTGGTCAATAAAATCTATCTGAATCATGCGGCCATTTCGCCGCTCTCCACCGATGTGCGGGATAAAATGGACTGGTTTATCAACGAGCGCAGCTTCGGCGAGATCGATTTTTACCAGGATATGTTGCAGTTACGGGAGCAAACCCGCGGCAGTGTGGCCCGCTTGATCAACGCCTCCGGGGAACAGATTGCTTTTACGGGCAATACCTCGGAAGGGTTTAACTGGCTGGTTAACGGTCTGGAATGGCGGGAAGGGGATGAAATCATCCTGACCGATGTGGAGTTTCCGGCCAATGTTTATCCCTTTTTAAATTTGGAGCGCCTGGGCGTGAAGGTGGTTTTTGTAAAAAATCGTCGGGGAGTTATCGAACCGGAGGATATTCGCGCGGCCATCACCCCAAAAACCCGTATGCTTTCCATAAGTTTCGTGGAGTTCCTTAATGGCTTTCGCAACGATCTTACGGCCATTGGCGCCATTTGCCGCGAGCATGGCCTTCTGTTCAGTGTGGACGCCATACAGGGACTGGGCGCCATCCCGTTGGATGTGCAGGCCATGGGTATTGACTTTCTCTCCTGCGGCGGACATAAATGGCTGATGGGTCCGGCCGGGGCGGCCTTCATGTATATAAAGCCTGCTTTGTTCCAGCGCTTACGTCCCGCCTTTGCCGGCTGGCTGAGCGTGGAGAATCCCTGGGACTTTTTTGACTACAAGCTGGAGTGGCAGGATGACGCCCGGCGGTTTGAGTACGGTACCCAGAACTTTCTGGGCATTGCCGGTTTAGGGGCCTCGCTGGATATTTTGTTGCGTGTGGGCGTGCCCACCATTGAACAGCATCTGTTGATTCTCGGTCAGCAACTGGTGGACGGTCTGAGCGATCTGGGTTTTTCCTTTTTAGGCTCCCCCGATCCCAAACACTGGTCGGGCATCTATACTTTCCGCCATGAAAAGGCGGAAGATATCTTTAATTATCTGCGGGAAGAGCAGATTTATCCTTCCCTGCGTGACGGCGCCATCCGTTTCGCGCCGCATTTTTATAACAACCGCGAGGATATTCATGAGGCTATCGACGCCTGTGACCGCGCCTTGCGTAAACTGAGTTAAGCCGGTATCAACCATTTTTCGGGGTATGGTATGAAGAAAAATATTAAAAAAGTACTTTATGGCGCTTTTTGGGGCGCGCTGGCGGCTGTCTTTGTCTGGCTGCTGGATAATTATGTTGCACCGGGCTTGATGTATGAATATGAGGCCCGCACCTATGACTGGCGCGTCAGGCAGAAAGTGGCCGATGTACCCGATCAAAGCATTGAAAATATCGTGGTTATCGATATTGACGGCCGCAGTGTTTCGGAACTGGGCAAGTTCTACCAGTGGCCCCGGCGATATTACCCGCAAATCATCGACTATCTGGATGCCGGGGGGGCGGCGGCCATCGGCCTGGATATTATTTTTGACCGGGATATCTGGCGCCCGGAGGAAGACAAGCTGTTTATAAACAGCGTGCGTAACCAGGGACATGTCTATAACGCTCTCTATTTTGGAGGCACGGACAGTCTTAATTTCCGCTATGCCATGAAAAAAGAACCGGCCGCTTTTGACGCGGAAAAGTTCTATTTTCAACTTCATTCAAAATACCGTCCGCGCTTCCGCAAGGAACAGCGGCTGGAAAATGAATTTTTTGAACTGCTCAACGCCAGCCGGGGCGTCGGCCATGTAAACTTTAATGCCGATATCGACGGCGTGGTACGCTCCATTCACCTTTTTACCGATTTTAACGGTCATCTTTATCCTTCACTGGGTCTGCGCATGTATATGGATATGCTGGGGGCCGATTCCATCGCCGTGAATACGCCGGAGTTGCTCAGTCTGTTCGGTGGCGGCCGGGAACTGGCGGCCATTCCCATCGATGAGCGCGGCAATATGCTCATCAACTATTACGGTACCTATAAAACCTTTCGCTATATCAGCTTTTATGACATCCTCAGCAAAAATATCGACGCCGAATATTTCCGCGATAAGATTTTCCTGGTGGGTACCAGTCTGGCGGGCTTGTTTGACCTGCGCAGCACACCGATTCTGCAGGCCTTCCCCGGAGTGGAAATCCATGCCAATATTCTGAACACTTTAGTCAACGGAGATTTTGTCCGGCGTACCTCACCCCATACCGGGTTTATCATCATGCTGCTGATCGGCGCTTTTTTGGGGATAGTCATCAGTTATATGTCGCCGTTCTGGAGCATCACGGTGGTTTTACTTACCGGCGCCGGATATGTTATAACGGCGGCAATGCTCTTTTTTGAACAAAATATGTGGCTGGATATCGTCAACCCGTTGCTGACCATCTTTTTCACATTCAGTTTAACCTATGTGTACCGTTTTGCCACGGAAGAGCGTAAAAAGCGTTTCATCCGTTCCACCTTTTCCCACTTTGTTACCAAATCGGTGGTGGATGAACTGTTGGCCAATCCGGAAAAGATCAAGCTGGGCGGTGAAAAGAAAAATTGTACCGTCTTTTTTAGTGACGTCGCCGGATTCACCTCCATTTCCGAACGGTTGACACCGGAAGCATTGGTCAGCCTGCTGAACGACTATCTGACACAGATGACCAATATCGTTTTTAAATACAACGGCATGCTGGATAAGTATGAAGGCGACGCCATCATGGCTGTTTTCGGCGCGCCGGTTTCCTATGGCAACGATGCCTATAACGCCTGTGCCGCCGCCCTGGAAATGCAGGAAACCCTGCAACGCATGCGCGACATGTGGCGTAAGCAGGGCAAGGATGAACTGCACGCGCGCATGGGCATCAACAGCGGGCCGATGGTTGTGGGCAATATGGGTTCCGAAACCCGTTTCGATTACACGGTGATGGGTGACGCCGTAAACCTGGGCGCCCGGCTGGAACCGGCCAATAAGCAATACGGCACTCTGATCATGATTGGCGATGAAACACGTAAACAAGCCGGGGATCTGATCATTGTCCGTCAATTGGATCTGTTGCGGGTGAAGGGCAAAAACGAGCCGGTCAAGGTTTATGAACTGGTGGGCACGCGGGAGAAGGGCATCAGTGAGGATATGCAGCGGGTACTGGAGCTTTTCCGCGGCGGCTTTGAGGCTTATCTGGGGCAAAGCTGGGGACAGGCGCTCAACTATTTTGAGCAGGCTTTGGCCATTAAACCCAATGACGGTCCGTCCAAGCGCTATGTGCAGCGTTGCCGTCTCTATGTGCAAAAGCCACCCGCGCCCGATTGGGACGGGGTGTTTACCATGACCACAAAATAACTTTTGCTTTAAAAGGGGCCGGTCGCCCGGCCCCCGGAATAAATAAAAATGTGTAAAACGGACAACAGTAAAATTCCGGCGGGCCGCTTTGGCCGGTGGCTTAAGGAAATCATAAAGGCCGCCGGTTCCGGTGGCTCCATGGATGTACCCTGCGGGGAGTGCCGCGCCTGCTGCACCTCTTCCTATTTTATCCATATCCGTCCGGATGAAACGGAAACACGGGCCCACATTCCCAGGGCTTTGCTTTTTCCCGCGCCGGGTTTGCCACGGGGGCACCATGTGATGGGCTACAATGACAAGGGACATTGTCCCATGTTTATCGACAACGCCTGTTCCATCTACGCCTTTCGTCCGCTTACCTGCCGTATCTATGATTGCCGGCTTTTCCCGGCCACCGCCGTTTGGGAAATAGAGAATTCCAAAATTAAGGCCCAGGCACGTCGCTGGCGTTTTGAACTGACCACGGACGAAGAGCGGAAACAGTGGGAAGCCCTGCAAAGGGCGGCGGCATTCCTTAATGAACAAAGCGCCTGTTTTCCCGAGGCTTACCTTCCAGCCCGTGCAAGCCGGCGGGCGATCCTGGCCCTGCGCATCCATGAGATCTTTCTCAAATTCGACGACGACCGCGACATAAGGGATCATCGCCGGGAAATTGCCGGGGAAATCATGACGCTGTTGTCTGAGCATAAAACGGATTAAAGCCTCTCTGGCGTCAATACCCCGGCAAAGTTTTCATTTTTTTAAATATCCCGCGCTATGACTTTTTTCGTAAATATATCGTGGCTTGACATTTTTGTCAGAGTGTTCCAAATCGTTAAATAATTGCTTATAGATGCCGATAGCCCATTGTAGGGATCACCGGGAAAATTTTTTGTGTGAATAAGACAGGCAACCGTTTTGTATAAAGTTTTTCATGCGTCCTGCTAATTAAACTATCCGGATGATAAAAACGAGAGGAAACCGGGAAAACAGAATTTTATGGGCAATCAATATACCATTCTGGCCGTTGACGACAATCCGATCAACGTAAAACTGCTTTCACGAACATTAAGTAACAACAGTTATGATGTGATAACCGCCGCCTCCGGCCCCGAAGCGTTAAAACAGGCCCGGGAAAAACAGCCCGACCTGATTTTGCTGGATGTGCTTATGCCGGGCATGGATGGCTATGAAGTCTGTAAAATCCTGAAAGATGACGAAGCCAGCCGCCATATACCGATCATTTTTCTTTCCGCCAAGAATGAGACGGTGGATAAGGCCCGGGGACTGGCCCTGGGGGCGGTGGACTATCTGACCAAACCCTTTGACCCGGTGGAAATTGTCGCCCGTATTCAAACCCACCTTGACGCGCGCCGCGCGGTACACGAGCTAAGCCAGCTTAATGAAATTCTGGCTGGCGAACTGGATGACCTGCGCAAGCAGAAGAAAGGGGAAAGCAGCGACGGCCGGCTTCATTCTTTTGTTGATAAGTTGCTTCCCGTCAAAACGGTCGCCTCGAATGACTACTTTCAGATGTGCGCCTATACCAAAATCCAGGCCCCTCCGGCCACGACGCTTTTCATACCGCTGTTGCTGGACGGTCAGCACCTGTTGTATATACTGACCGGCGGTTTTCGCAAGGATTATTCCACCAGCCTGGTTCAGTTAATGATGCAAAAATATGCCGAAGGTTTGATGAGTTGCGGCAAGCAGTCGTTTTATAATGAGCAGATATTAATGAATATGCTGGAAAAAATCCTCGATGCTTTTTCACCGGATCATTACGACACTCCTTTTACCATCAGTTTAAACTATATCAATCATTTAAAAAACGAATACCTGAATCTTTCCATTCACCAGCCCTTTCCCTTTATATTTGACGTCAACTGTGACCGCTTTATCGGTGAAGGCTTTCCGCTGGTGGTCGAATCCCGCTATACGGCAATCGTAAGGGCCCGGCGTTTTAACCTGCCCGCTCAGGGTATGATGATCCATTTCCTCAGCGGCAAGGATACACTCAATGTCGATATCGATTTTAAACGGGTAGATTGTATCCCCGGGCACAATACGGATATGGAAGCGGTTACAAAAGCCCTGCTTGATTTGGTGCCCGATTCCAGTAAAGACCGCTTGATGACCCTGATCAAGCTTAAATAAGCGGCCGTTTGCTTTTAGCCCGCAATAGCGCTAACTTTCCCGACTCTTTAAAAATGACAGAAAATTCCAATATGATAAAAATTACAGCCGTAAAAGCGGATAGTATTGCCGCCGAGTTGGAAATAAAAGTGGGCGACATGCTGGAAAGCATAAACGGAAAACCCATAAAAGACCGCCTGGATTACCGCTTTTACCAAACCGATGAACATCTGGAAATGCTTGTCTCCCGGGATGGCGAACAGGTTCTTTATGATATCGAAAAGGATATGGATGAGGATATAGGCCTGGAACTGGAAGAGATGCAGCTGATGGCCTGTGGCAATAACTGCGTTTTCTGCTTTGTCTATCAAAATCCCAAGGGGATGCGCAAGCCGCTCTACTTTAAGGATGAGGACTACCGCTATTCCTTTATGTACGGCCATTATGTCACCATGACCACCATCAGTCAGCAGGATCTGGAACGCATTGTGGAACAGCGCCTGTCGCCTCTGTACATCTCCGTGCACTCCACCGAGGAGCAGACCCGTAAGTTTTTGCTGGGCATAAAAAAAGATGACCATCTGCTGGAAAAGATGAAGTATCTGACCGACAACGGCATCGAACTGCATACCCAGATCGTGCTGGTTCCCGGCGTCAATGACGGGGCCGTGTTCGACCAGACCGTTAAAGATTTGAGCGGCTTTTATCCGGGGGTGACTTCGGTGGCGGTTGTGCCTATCGGGCTGACCAAACACCGCGCCCGCCTGGTGCCCCTGCGCATGCACACTCCGGAAGAGCTCAGAGAGCAGATTGAATTTGTCAATATCCGCCGGGCTGCCTTTAAAAAGGAGCTGGGGGTAAACTTTGTCTATCTTTCGGATGAATTTTTTATCAAGGCCCGCGTACCCCTGCCCGGGGCGGAGTATTACGACGCCTTTTATCAGATTGAAAACGGCGTGGGCGAATTTCGCGATATGATCGATAACTTTAATAAATATTTTAATCCGAACCAGACCCTGGAACAGCGCACGCGCGTGACCATGGTTACCGGAATTCTGGCCCACGGCAAGTTGAATGAAGAGATCGTCAATCCCCTGCGTCGCGTGGGCAACCTGGAGATTGATCTGGTGCCGGTGGTGAATAAATGGTATGGGCCCTCCATTCAGGTTTCCGGCCTGCTGGTGGCCCGGGATATATATGAAACCCTGTCGCGGAAAAAGCTGGGCGATGTGGTGTTGCTGCCACCCCGCGTGCTTAATGACGACGGCTACTTTCTGGACGACTGGACATTGGAGGATCTGCAACAAAAACTGGGCGTGCCCTGCCATGTGTATGATGGCAATCTGGCCCATCTTCCGGAGGAGCTGGCAGCTCTGTCGGTCGCCTCTTAAATCTTTTTAATTCTGAATAAAGGAAACTGAAAAAACATGGCTGAATCAATTGTCGCCATAATAGGACGGCCCAATGTGGGTAAATCGACGCTTTTTAACCGCCTGACGGGGCGGCGGCAGGCCATCGTGGATGACCAGCCGGGTGTAACCCGCGACCGCAACTACGGCAGCGTGGAGTGGAACGGCGTACAGTTTGTACTGGTCGACACCGGCGGCTATATGCCGGAATCGGAAGATATGATGGATATGGCCATCAAGGAGCAGGTGGAAATCGCCATGCACGACGCCGATGTCCTGATCTTTCTGGTGGATGCCCAGACCGGTATCACCGATACGGATTTGCAAATTGCCCGTATGCTGCACCGCAGCGAGCGCCACGTTATCCTGACCGTAAACAAGGTGGATACTTTTGAACAGGAATCGGATGCCGCCGAATTCTACAACCTGGGTCTGGGTGATCCGGTGCCCATATCGGCCATGAAAGGGCGGGGCAGCGGCGATTTTCTGGACATTGTGGTGGAGCGGGTGCGCAAGCACGGCTATACGGAAACCGAATTTGACGGAATTAAACTGGCCATCATCGGCAAGGAAAACGTGGGTAAATCCTCGCTGGTCAATGTGTTGACCAACCAGCCCCGCTCCATCGTGACCGATATCCCCGGTACCACCCGCGATTCCATCGACTCCACCCTGAAGTACAACGGGCGGGACTTTCTGCTGATCGATACCGCCGGTTTGAAGCGCAAGGCCAAAATCAAGGAAAACATTCTTTTCTACAGCAGTCTGCGTACCCATCGCAGCATTCAACGGGCCGATGTGGTTATGTATCTGGTGGATGTCAACGACGGCATCTCCCGGCAGGATATTGCCATGCTGGGCGAGGTGGTTAAACAGCGCAAGGGTGTGATGTTGCTGCTCAATAAATGGGATCTGATCGAAAAGGATGATAAGACCATTTACACCTTTACCGAAGAAATCCGCATGAAGCTGGGCATTATGCAGTTTATTCCCCTGATGTTTGTGTCGGTTAAGGAAAAGCAGCGCCTGTACAAGGCCCTGGATAAGGCGGTAGACGTCTATGAGCAAATCCATCGCCGCATACCCACGCCGGAGCTGAATGAATTTATCGCCGGGCTGTTCCAAAAGACCATGCCCCCGGCGGTAAAGGGTAAGGAAATCAAGATAAACTATGTCACCCAGATTCCGGCGCGCTACCCCCTGTTTGCCCTGTTTTGTAACCACCCCAAGCTGATAACCGAAAACTACCGCCGCTTCCTGGAAAATCAAATCCGGGATAAGTATGGTTTTGAGGGAGCGCCGATCGTTTTGTCTTTCAGGAAAAAATAATGCGCTCCTTATCCCTGCTGATATTTTTGCTACTGTTCCGGGCTCCCGCTTTACAAGCCGTGGATGTGGATTCCCTGACCATCGGGATCATAAAAGATTTTACCGGCGCGGAAACTTTAAGCCCGGAAATGCGCGGCGGTTTTGTGCGCCAACTGGCCATTAGAAACTATCTGCGACGTTTTCCCGAAAAGAGCGCTCTTTTCGCCTCCGCCCTGCAAAAGGTGGCCGCGCCCCAACGGCAAAATCAAAGTTTTTCTTCCTCCGGTCGTTTTGTGCTGCATTATGACAGCGACGGCATCCATGCCGTGCCCCCGGAGGATGTGGCTAATAACGGTATTCCGGACTTTATCGATTCGGCCGCTGTTTATCTGGATCATGTCTGGCAGGTGGAGGTGGAGCAGCTGGGCTTCCGGCCGCCCCCGGATATAGACGGCACGCCCGCCGCGCAGTATCATATCTACTTTACAAACTTTAGCGACCCGGGATTGTACGGGCAGACGGTTTTTCAGGATGAGATTGCCTCCCTTCCCGGAGAAAACTATACCAGCTATATAGAACTGCACCATACCTTTCAGGGCGGTTCGCTTTATACCTTTGGCCTGCGGGCCATGAAAGCGACCATCGCCCATGAGTTCAACCACGCCTGTCAACTGGGCTACCGGCTTTGGACCCAGGGCTTTTTATTTACCGATCTCTTTTTTATCGAGTCTTCCGCCGTCTGGCTGGAGGAGTATGTTTACGGCGAGGTTAATGACTATTACCAGTATCTGCCGGGCCTGTTTGAGGGGATTCAGCGGGTGCCCTTTACCGCCGCCAATTATCCCTATCTTTACGGTAACGGTATCTTCTGGCTGATGAGCGGCCTGACCCTTTCGCCGGGACTTGTGCCCGAAATCTGGGAACAGATTATGCAGGAGCCGGCCTTTGAGGCCATCGGCACGGTTTTTAGGCGCCATAATACCTCTTTTGCCGAAATGCAGGCCCGGTACGGTCAATGGCTCTACTTTACCGGCTCGCGGGCGCTGCAGGGGCAGTTTTACCCGGAGGCGGCGGACTATCCCATGCTGACCATTAAAGCGGAACAGCACTTCGTCGCCGCCGATACACTTTCCTTCCGGGCCACGGTGGGGCGCAAGTCGCTGGCTTATTTCAGCATCGACGATCTGCCCTCGGTGCGTCAGCGCGGGCAGGTACGGGCGGAGGGCGCGCTGAATACGCCTGCCGGCATGTTCAACCATCTGTCGCTGAGCGATCCCCAAAAAACGGCTGTCGCTATCTCCTCGGCGCAGATCATCGCCCCCTTGCCGGGCGATACGGTAACGGTGCTGGTGACCAATCCGGCCGATACGCTGCAAAACATCTTTTACAGCCTGCAAAGCGATACGCTGATCGCTTCATCCATCGGACCCAACCCCATTTTGTTAAACGAGGGCAGGGACAGGGCCTGGTTTTATAATGTGCCCGAACAGGCCCGTATATTCATCTACAATTTGAACGGCCGTCTGCTTAAAAAAATTACCCGCCGCGGCGAACGGGATATCTCCTGGGATGTACGCGATGAAAACGGCCGGCTTCTTTCCACGGGAATCTATTTTTATATC
>Ga0256832_1001546_pt1 | contig 15637 bp, 10 predicted proteins | sample 134614metaG_FD_190534 | JGI IMG/M metagenome (GOLD analysis project Ga0256832, IMG submission 190534) | Hydrothermal vent microbial communities from Lau Basin, Pacific Ocean - 134-614 | ecosystem: Environmental > Aquatic > Marine > Hydrothermal vents | place: Pacific Ocean: Lau Basin | collected...
GGGCGGCGCTGGCGCGGTTGCAGGCGCAGAAGCAGGCACAGCTGGCGCGGCTGGGCGACGGCGAGATCGACGAGGATCTGCTGGGGGTGGCGGAGCTGGAGATCGAGTCGGCGCGCGTCAAGCTGCAGAGCCTGCGCCTGGAGCTGGACAGTCTGGGCGCGCGGGTGCGCGAGCTGGCGGCGCAGATCGCCACGGTGGAGGAGAAGCAGCGCGAGATCCAGGCCAGGGCGACCACGCTGGACGACAAGACGCGCAGCGAGATCCTGCAGAGCTTCCAGACCACGCTGCAGTCGCTGCGACCGCAGTACGAGCGGCTGAGCGCGCGCCTGACACGGCTGGAGACGCTGCTCAACCTGCAGCGCTCGCGCCTGCAGGTCCTGGAGCGCTGGCGCGATGAGCTGAAGGCGCGCCGCGCCCGCTACCTCGCGGAGCAGTCGCGGGAGAGCTGGGCCGCGCAGCGCCAGCGGCTGCTGGACGAGCGCGCCGAGTGGCAGGCGAAGGCCCGGCGTCTGGAGGAGAAGCTGGCCAGCCCGGGGCTCGGCGAGGCGCGCCGCTATCGCCTGCAGGTGGACAAGCTCCTGGCCGAGCAGGAGGCGGGGCTGATCGATCTGACGCTGCGCCTGCACGACGTGCGCGAGCAGCTCAGCACCCTGCACGAGGCCAGCAGCCGGCCCGACCTGGACCTGACACGCATCGACTCCCTGCAGCAGCAGACGGACAAGCTGCGCCGCCAGATCGGCGCCCTGACCAGCCTGCTGGCCAGCCACCGCCAGCTGGTGGAGATGATGCTGGCCGTGAGCCGCGGCCGCAACGCCGGCCGCGACGTGCAGCGGCTGGAGGCGCTGCAGGCGCGGCTGGCGGAGAAGCAGGACACGCTGCGCCAGATGGACGAGGCGGTGACCGACATCGCCCGCCGCCTGGCCGCCAGCCGCGAGGCGCTGCGCCGCCGGGCCCTGTCCAGCCGCCACCCCTTCCCGCACACGCTGGCGCAGTGGCGGCAGGTGGCGGACGATCTGCTGCGCGTGGCGCCCCAGCACCTGGCCAGCCAGACGCTGCTGCTGGCCGCGCGCCTGCGCGCGCTGACGCCCTGGCAGTGGAGCGGCTTCGCCCTGCTCACGGCCGCCTGGCTGGGGGCGCTGGCCTGGCTGCGGCGCCTGCTGCGCCGCCACCTGCGCCAGCCGGACCGGGCCGTCATGAGCTTCAGCCTGTGGGTGCTGCAGCTGGCCGGCCAGTGGCTGCTGCGGCTGCTGTGGCTGCCGGCCCTGGGCGGCGTGCTCTACGGCCTGCTGCGGCTCGGTCAGGTGCCGCTGCGCGAGGTGTCGCTGCTGGTGGGGCTGTTTGCCGTGGCGGCGGTGTTCGCCCCGGCGCTGGTGCTGAACCGCCTGCTGTTCGCGCAGCGCCTGCACGGCATGGCCTGGTACGACCGCCCCCTGTTCGAGGGACTGCGCCTGTCGTTGCTGCTGGGCGCGCTGCTGGTAGGCCTGGACGTGATGGTGCACCAGTCGCCGGTGGACGCGCTCACGGTGGACACCATCGACCGCCTGCTCATGCTGGCACTGCTGCTGCTGTCGGTGGTGCTGCTGTGGCGGCGCGCCACCCTGCTCGCCTACCTGACGCCGGTGCTGGAGGGCAGCCCGCGCCTGCTGCTGTTCGCGCGCCTGTTCGGCTGGCTGCTGCCGGCCTCCGGCCTGGTGACGGCGGCGGTGGGCTTTCTCGGCTACACGCTGCTGGCCTGGCAGATCGCCGCCTACGAGGGCAAGTTCCTGCTGGTGTTCGCCCTGTGGCTGGTGCTGCGCGCCAACCTGATCGACTTCTTCCACTGGCTGGAGCGGCGCAGCCTGCGCCACCTGCCCAACGGCTGGATCCTGTCGCAGGCGGTGCTGCACCCGCTGCAGCTGGTGGCGCGCATCGCCCTGCTGCTGGGCGCGCTGTGGACGCTGCTGTGGCTGTGGGGGCTGCCGGCCAATCCGCGCTTCCAGGCCTGGCTGCGCGGCATGGTGCACTACCCGCTGTTCAGCGTGGGCGGCACCACCATCACGCCGCTGGCGCTGCTGGTGGCGGCCATCGTGGTGGGGGTGTTCATGTGGGCCACGCGCTGGAGCCGCGAGTTCGCCTACCGCTGGCTGTTCCGCCACGTGCGCGACCACGGCGCGCGCAACAGCCTGGCCGTGTTCACGCAGTACACGGTGGCGGTGATCGGCATCTTCACCCTGCTCAAGGCGGTGGGCATCGACCTGACCGCCCTGGCGGTGCTGGCCGGCGCCATCGGCGTGGGCATCGGCTTCGGCCTGCAGACCATCGCCAACAACTTCATCAGCGGCATCCTGCTGCTCATCGAGCGCCCCATGCGCACCGGCGACATCGTCAACATCGGCAACGCCGAGGGGCGCGTGACGCGCATCGGCATCCGCTCGCTCACGGTGCGCACCTGGGACAACATGGAGGTGATCATCCCCAACACCGAGGCCATCACCGCGCCGTTCGTGAACTGGACCCATCTGGACAACATCGTGCGCGTGGTGGTGATGGTGGGCATCAGCTACGACGACGACCCGCACCGGGCGCGCGAGCTAGTGCTGTCCATCCTGCGCGCCAACCCGGCGGTGGTGGAGCGCCCCGAGCCGGAGGTGTTCCTGTACAACTTCGGCGACTCGTCGGTGGACCTGCGCGTGCAGTTCTTCGTGGACGTGTCGCGCCACAGCCGCCTGCAGGTGCAGTCCGAGGTGCTGTTCGCCATCTGGGACGCCTTTGCCGAGGCGGGCATCGAGATCCCCTTCCCGCAGCGCGACCTGCACATCCGCGACCTGCCCGCCGGCATCACGCCACCGGCCCGGGCTGGACACGGCGACGGCGCCACGCAGGCGCCGCCGGAGGAAGAGGACGATCAGGCCGGGCCGGCCGTCAGATGAAGTCGATGCACTTGCCCTTGTACATCATGGGGCCGCTGGGCCGGTCCATGTCCTTGCGGTCCATGGGCTCGGGGGTGACGGCGAACATCTTGGCGCCCTCGATGCGCCGCCACTGCGGCTTGCTGAGCTTGAAGGTGGCCTCCATGCGGTCCACGGGCACGGCGGCCACCGGCACCATGTGCCCGCCCGGCTCGTGGATGGCCCACAGCTGGAGCTTGCGCCCCGGCGGCACCTGCAGTTTCTGGGTGAGCCGCACCACCAGCATGCGCTTGCGCTGGTCGCCCAGGGTGACCAGCATGGGCTGGTTGGCGCTGCTCTCCAGCACCGCCACGTAGCTGGGCAGCGGCATCTGCGGGTTCAGGCGCGGCCACAGCAGCACCGCCACCAGGGCCGCGCCCAGCAGGGCCGTGGCGCCGCGCCAGAAGCCCAGCGCCTGCCACCAGGGGCGGCGCGCGCCGCTGTCGGCGAAGGCGCCCGTCTCCGGCAGGCGCTCGCGGATGGCGCGCCACACGGCCGGGTCGGGCCGCTCGGGGGGCACCGCCTCGGCCAGCGGGTTGAGGCGCGCCTCCCACACCTCCACGGCGTAGCGGATGTAGGGCCGCTCGCGCACCAGCCGCTCGAAGCGGGCCCGGGCGCGGCCGCGCAGAGTGCCGAGCACGTACTCGGCGGCCAGCCGCTCGTACAGGTCCGGGTTCTGGTAACGCCTTACTCCAGACATTTTCTCAACCTCTCGATGCCGCGCCGGACCCACGCCTTGACCGTGCCGAGCGGAGAGCCCAGCTTGCGGGCGATCTCCTCGTGGGTCTGGCCGTAGTAGTAGGCCATCAGGATCGATTGCCGCTGCTTTTCCTGCAGCGTCTCCAGGCAGTCCATGACACGCCGTGCGGCGAGGCTCAGCCCGGCCACGTCACTGGGCGACAGGTCGTCGCTGGCGAAATCCATGCCCTCGTATTCCATGTCCACCTCCTGCGGCCGGGCGCGCCGCTGACGCAGCAGGTCCAGGCAGCGATTGCGCATCACGGTGGTCATCCAGGTCATGGCCGTGGCGCGTCGCGGATCGAAGCTGGCGGCACTGCGCCAGATCTTCAAGTAGCCGTCCTGCAGTGCCTCCTCCGCCAGTGAGCGGGTGCGCAGCAGCCGCAGGCAGACCGCGTAGAGCCGGGGCGAGGTACGTTCGTAGAGCCGCGCGAAGGCCTTCTGGTCGCCTTGCGCGCACAGGGCCAACAGCTCCGCGTAGGGATCGGCATCGGACATGCCACCATCCTTCGTTGGGGGTTGCCGGGACGCCTGCGATGTTAGCACGCGCGTCACGGACCGACGGTCTGGCTGCTGCAATGTCCTGATCTCTCGTACCGCTACCGCTCCACTGTCCTGTACGGGGTGGCACGGGGGCAGGATGCAGCGCCCGGAAACAAAAAGGGGGCCGATGGCCCCCTTGTCACTGCCTGTGTGGCGCGGCGCGCTACTCGTTGACGGCCTTCATGCTGAGGCGGATGCGGCCCTGGCGGTCCAGTTCCAGCACCTTGACCTTGATGATGTCGCCCTCGCGCAGCTTGTCGCTGACGCGCTCCACGCGCTCGTCGGAGATCTGCGAGATGTGCACCAGCCCGTCCTTGCCGGGCAGGATGGTGACAAAGGCGCCGAAGTCCATGATCTTGCTGACCCGGCCCTCGTACACCTTGCCCACCTCGATGTCGGCGGTGAGCTGCTCGATGCGGCGCCGCGCGGCCTCGCCGGCGGCCGAGTCCACCGCCGCGATCTGCACCGTGCCGTCGTCCTGGATGTCGATGCTGGCGCCGGTCTCCTCGACGATGGACTTGATGGTGGTGCCGCCCTTGCCGATCACGTCGCGGATCTTCTCCGGCGCGATGTGCATGGTGATGAAGCGCGGCGCGTGCTCGGAGATCTGCTCGCGCGGCGCCTCGATGGCCTCCTTCATCTTGCCCAGGATGTGCAGCCGGCCTTCGCGGGCCTGCTCCAGGGCCTGGGCCATGATCTCGCGGGTGATGCCCTCGATCTTGATGTCCATCTGCAGGGCGGTGACGCCTTCTTCGGTGCCGGCCACCTTGAAGTCCATGTCGCCCAGGTGGTCCTCGTCGCCCAGGATGTCGGTGAGCACCGCGAAGCGGTCGTCCTCCTTGACCAGGCCCATGGCGATGCCGGCCACCGGCGCCTTGAGCGGCACGCCGGCGTCCATCAGCGACAGGCTGGAGCCGCACACGGAGGCCATGGAGCTGGAGCCGTTGGACTCGGTGATCTCCGACACCACGCGGATGACGTAGGGGAACTCCTCCTCGCTGGGCAGCACGGCCTTCACGCCGCGCTTGGCGAGGCGGCCGTGGCCGATCTCGCGCCGCTTGGGCGAGCCGATGCGGCCCGTCTCGCCCACGCAGAAGGGCGGGAAGTTGTAGTGCAGCAGGAAGTGCTCCTTGCGCTCGCCCTCGATGGCGTCGATGATCTGCGCGTCGCGGCCGGTGCCCAGGGTGGTGACCACCATGGCCTGCGTCTCGCCGCGCGTGAACAGGGCCGAGCCGTGGGTGCGGGGCAGCAGGCCCAGGCGGATGCTGATGGGCCGCACGGTCTTGTGGTCGCGCCCGTCGATGCGGCGCTCGCCGGCCAGGATGCGGCCGCGCACGATCTCCTTCTCCAGCTTGCCGAAGGCGGCCTGCACCTGCTCCGCCGCGGGGCCGCCCTCCTCTTCCGGCTTGGCCAGCTGTTCCACGGCCTGCTCGCGCAGCTCGTCGATGCGCCCGTAGCGGGTGAGCTTCTCGGCGATCTGGTAGGCCTCGGCCAGGGGCTCGGCCATGAGGGCCTTGACGGCCTCGTAGGTGGCGGTGTCCTCCTCCGGCGGCTGCCAGTCCCAGGCCGGCTTGCCGGCCTCGGCGGCCAGCTCGCGAATGGCCTGGATGGCCACCTGCATCTGCTCATGGCCGAACATGACCGCGCCCAGCATGACGTCCTCGGGCAGGATCCTGGCCTCGGACTCGACCATCAGCACGGCCTTGTCGGTGCCGGCCACCACCAGGTCGAGCTGCGAGTCGGCCAGCTGGCCGATCTCCGGGTTGAGCACGTACTCGCCGTCGATGTAGCCCACGCGCACGGCGCCGATGGGGCCGTTGAAGGGCAGACCGGACAGGGCGATGGCCGCCGAGGCGCCCAGCATGGCCGGGATGTCGGGCGAGACCTCCGGGTTCATGGACTTCACGGTGGCGATGACCTGCGTCTCGTTGGTGAAGCCCTTGGGGAAGAGCGGGCGCAGCGGCCGGTCCATGAGGCGCGCGGTGAGGATCTCCTCCTCGCTGGGCCGGCCCTCGCGGCGGAAGAAGCTGCCGGGGATGCGGCCGGCCGCGTAGGTGCGCTCCTGGTAGTCCACGGTCAGGGGAAAGAAGTCGCGCCCGGGCTGGGGCTTCTTCTCCGCCACCACGGTGACCAGCACCACGGTGTCGCCCATGTTGACCAGCACGGCGCCATCGGCCTGGCGGGCGATCTCGCCCGTCTCCATGGTGACGGTGTGCTTGCCGTACTGGAAGGTCTTTCTGGTGATCGTCACGTCGGTGTCCTCGTTCAGCGGCGCAGGCCCAGGCGCGCGATCAGTTCCTGATAGCGCTGCTCGTCCTTGCGTTTCAGGTAGTCGAGCAGCTTGCGACGCTGGTTGACCATCTTGAGCAGCCCGCGCCGCGAGTGATGGTCATGCTTGTGCTGTTCGAAGTGGGGTGTGAGGTCCTTGATGCGTGCGGTCAGCAGAGCCACTTGCACCTCCGGGGACCCGGTATCGGTGGCGGAGCGCTGGAATTCCTTCACGATCTCCGCCTTCTTGTCGCTGGTTAATGCCATTCGCCAAAGCTCCAGAGAGTGGGTGTGCAAAAGGTGAAAAATATTACCATATGCAAAGGTTGAACAAAGGCCGGCGCAAGCGCGCCGGACCCGCCGAAGGCCGCCCGCGGACAGTCCTCCGCGGGCGGCGCAAAGCCTGTCAGAGATTCATCAGCCGGCGCGGCTGCAACTGGCCGCGCACCAGCTCGGCCACGCCGATGAAGCCGCCGTCGGCGCCGTACAGCCGCCGCCAGGTGCCCTGCCCGGGATCCTCCGGCCAGCGCAGCGCCTGTCCCTGACGGATGCGACTCTGCTGCACCGGGTCCAGGGCCACCGGGGGCAGGTGGCTGAAGGCGGCGTCCACGCCCACCAGCAGGCGGTCCAGCCCGGCCGCGCCGGACTCGGCGGCCACCCGTTCCAGGGTGTCCAGGGTGACCATCTGCCCGGCCGGGAAGGGCGCCACGGCGGTGCGGCGCAGGGCGCTGACGTGCGCGCCGCAGCCCAGGGCGCGGCCGATGTCCTCCACCAGCACGCGCACATAGGTGCCCTTGGAGCAGCGCACCGCCAGGCGCAGCCGGTCGCCGGCCTGGTCCAGCAGGCGCAGCTCGAAGATGGTCACCTGGCGCGGCGCGCGCTCGACGGTACGCCCCTCGCGCGCCAGCTCGTACAGCCGGCGGCCGTCCTGCTTGAGGGCCGAGTACATGGGCGGCACCTGCTCGATGGGACCGCGGAAGCGGGCCAGCACGGCCTCGATGGCGGCCGCGTCCAGGGCCGGCACGGGGTGCGTCTCCAGCACCGTGCCGTCGGCATCGCCGGTGTCGGTGACCTGCCCCAGGCGGGCCTCCACCTCGTAGCTCTTGTCCGCCTCCAGCAGGAAGGCGGAGATCTTGGTGGCCTCGCCCAGGCAGATCGGCAGCATGCCGGTGGCCAGGGGATCGAGGCTGCCGGTGTGGCCTGCCTTGCGCGCCCGGTACAGGCGCTTGACGCGCTGCAGGGCGGCGTTGGAGGTGAGCCCGGCCGGCTTGTCCAGCAGCAGCACGCCGTGTACCGGCCGGCCGCCGCCGCGCCGTCCGCGCCGGCTCACGCCTCGCCCTCCCCGCCGTGGCGGGCGGCGTCCTCGGCGCGGGCGCGGGCGATGAGGTCGTCCAGGCGGCGGCCGCGCTCCTCGGTCTCGTCGTAGATGAAGTGCAGCTCGGGCGTGACGCGCGTGTGCAGGATCTTGCCCAGCCGGCCGCGCAGGAAGCCGCTGGCCTTCTCCAGCCCCTCGCGGGTCTGCTCGCGGGCCACGGCGTCGCCCAGCACGGTGTAGTACACCTTGGCGTGCGCCAGGTCGGCGGAGACCACCACGTCGTTGATGGTGACCATGCCGATGCGCGGGTCCTTCAGCTCGCGGTCGATGAGCTGGGCCAGCTCGCGGCGGATCTGCTCGCCGAGGCGCAGCGTGCGCGGATAGTCCCTGGGCATGGCCTTACAGCTCGCGCTGCACTTCCGTGCGCTCGTAGTTCTCGATCACGTCGCCCACCTTGACGTCGTTGTAGTTCTTCACCGCGATGCCGCACTCGGTGCCGGCGCGCACCTCGGAGACGTCCTCCTTGAAACGGCGCAGGGACTCCAGCTCGCCCTCGTAGATGACCACGTTGTCGCGCAGCACGCGGATGGGGTTGCCGCGCTTGACCACGCCTTCCTTGACCAGGCAGCCGGCCACCGCGCCGAAGGCGGAGGACTTGAACACCTCCAGCACCTCGGCCAGGCCGATGATCTCCTCGCGCATCTCGGGGGCCAGCAGGCCGACCATGGCCTGCTTGACGTCGTCGATCACGTCGTAGATGACGCTGTAGTAGCGCAGGTCCACGTCGTGCTCCTCCACCAGGCGCCGCGCGGCGGCGTCGGCGCGCACGTTGAAGCCGATGACGATGGCCTTGGAGGCCATGGCCAGGTTGATGTCGGACTCGGTGATGCCACCCACGCCGGCGGCGATGATGTTGACCTTCACCTCGTCGGTGGACAGTTTCTCCAGGGCGTCGCGCAGCGCCTCGGCGGAGCCCTGCACGTCGGCCTTGATCATGATGTTGAGCTGCGCCTGCTCGCCGGCCTTCATCTGGCTGAACAGGTTCTCCAGGCGCGCCGCCTGCTGCGAGGAGAGGCGGCTCATGCGCAGCTTCTCGGCCCGCTCCTCGGCCACCTCGCGCGCCTTGCGCTCGTTCTTGACGGTGATGAAGTCGTCACCGGCGTTGGGCGTGCCGGACAGGCCCAGCACCACCACCGGGGTGGACGGCACGGCCTCCTTCACGGGCTGGCTGTTCTCGTCGAACATGGCGCGCACGCGGCCGTATTCCTGGCCGGTGAGGATGACGTCGCCGCGGTGCAAGGTGCCCTTCTGCACCAGCAGGGTGGCCACGGGGCCCTTGCCCTTGTCCAGGGTGGCCTCGATGACGGTGCCGGAGGCCAGCCCCTCGTAGGGCGCCTTCAGCTCCAGCAGCTCGGCCTGCAGCAGGATGGCCTCCAGCAGCTCGTCGATGCCCTGGCCGGTCTTGGCCGAGACGTTGACGAAGATGGTGTCGCCGCCCCACTCCTCGGGGATGACCTCGTGCTGGGCCAGCTCGTTGCGCACCCGCTCCGGGTCCGCCTCGGGCTTGTCGATCTTGTTGACGGCCACGATGAGCGGCACGCCGGCCGCCTTGGCGTGCTGGATGGCCTCCACGGTCTGCGGCATGACGCTGTCGTCGGCCGCCACCACCAGGATGACGATGTCGGTGACCTGCGCGCCGCGCGCCCGCATGGCGGTGAAGGCGGCGTGGCCCGGCGTGTCGAGGAAGGTGATCTTGCCCTGCTCGGTCTCCACCTGGTAGGCGCCGATGTGCTGGGTGATGCCACCGGCCTCGCCCTCGGCCACCCGCGAGCGGCGGATGTAGTCCAGCAGCGAGGTCTTGCCGTGGTCGACGTGGCCCATGATGGTCACCACCGGCGGGCGCGGCAGGCGCTCGCGGTCGTCCTCGGCGGTGGCGATCTCGGTGAGCTGGGTCTCCAGGTCGGCGGCCTTGCGCTCCTTGACCTTGTGGCCCATCTCGTCCACCACCAGGGTGGCGGTGTCGATGTCCAGCGGCTGGTTGATGGTGGCCATCACGCCCATGCCCATGAGGGTCTTGATGACCTCGGAGGCCTTGACCGCCATCTGCTGGGCCAGGTCGCCCACGGTGATGTTGTCGTACACCTCCACCTCGCGCACCACGGGGGCGGTGGGCTTGGCGAAGCCGTGCCGCGTCTCGGGCTGCACGGCGGCCTGACGCCCGGCGCGCGCCTTGCGGCGGCCGCCGCGGCTGGTCTCCACGTGCAGCTCCTTGCGGCCGTAGCGGGTGGACTCGCCCTTGCCGGCCTTCTTTTTCTTGCCGCGCGGCTTCTCGGCGGCCGGCGGCGGCACGGGCGGGGCCGCGGCGGCGGCCACCAGGGCCTCGGCCTCGCGGCGCTTCTTCTCTTCCTCTTCCTTGCGGCGCGCCTCTTCCTCTGCCTTGCGGCGGGCCTCCTCCTCGGTGCGGCGGCGCTCCTCGGCCTTGCGGCGCTCCTCTTCCTCCTTGCGACGGGCGGCCTCCATCAGGGCGCGGCGCTCGGCCTCCACCTGCTTGGCCAGCTGCTCGGTCTTGCTCACCGGGCGGGCCGGGGCCTCGGCCGCGGCCGGCTTCGCCTCGGCCGCCGGCGCCTCGGGCTGCGCCTCGGCCTCGGCGGGGCGCTTGACGTAGGTGCGCTTCTTACGCACCTCCACGGCCACGGTCTTGGGCCGGCCGGTGCCGCTCTTGACCTTCAGCTCAGTGACGGCCTTGCGCTTGAGGGTGATCTTGCGGGGCTTGCCCGCCTCGCCCGCCTTGCCGTGGGCCTTGCGCAGGTGCTCCAGCAGGCGCAGCTTGTCCTTGTCGGAGATGGGGTAGTCGGCGCCCTGCGCCTCGATACCCGCCTCCTTCATCTGTTCCAGCAGGCGCTCCACCGGGGTGCCGACCACCTCAGCCAACTGTCTAACGGTCACTTTGCTCATGGTCTACTACCTCTTCGGCACTCTGCCTTCTCAACCCGCACTTTCCGCAAACCAGGGCTCACGGGCCTTCATGATCAACTGCGCGGCGCGCTCCTCGTCCATGCCCTCGATTTCCAGCAGGTCCTCCACGGACTGCTCGGCCAGGTCTTCCATGGTGACGATGCCGTGGGCGGCCAGCCGGTGGGCCGTTTCCTCGTCCATGCCCTCCATGTTGAGCAGGTCCTCCGCCGGCTCGGCGGTCTCGATCTGCTCCTCCAGGGCGATGGCCTTGGTGAGCAGCGCATCCTGGGCGCGGCTGCGCAGCTCCTCCACGATCTCCTCGTCGAATTCCTCGATGGCCAGCAGCTCCTCGGCCGGCACGTAGGCCACCTCCTCGACGCTGGTGAAGCCCTCCTGCACCAGGATGGCGGCCACGTCCTCGCCCACGTCGAGCTGCTCCATGAACATCTCCATGAGCTGGCGCGCCTCGGCCTCGCTCTTCTCCTCCGCCTCCTCGGCGGTCATCACGTTCAGCTCCCAGCCGGTGAGCTGGCTGGCCAGGCGCACGTTCTGGCCGTTGCGGCCGATGGCCTGCGACAGCTTGTCCTCCGGCACGGCGATGTCCATGCTGTGCTTTTCCTCGTCCACGACGATGGACACCACCTCGGCCGGCGACATGGCGTTGATGACGAACTGGGCCGGGTTCTCGTCCCACAGGATGATGTCCACGCGCTCGCCGGCCAGCTCGTTGGAGACGGTCTGCACGCGCGAGCCGCGCATGCCCACGCAGGCCCCCACCGGGTCCAGGCGCGGGTCGTTGGACTTGACGGCGATCTTGGCGCGCAGGCCGGGATCGCGCGCGGCACCCAGGATCTCGATCAGGCCCTGGCCCACCTCCGGCACCTCCAGCTTGAACAGCTCTATGAGGAACTCGGGCGCGGTGCGGCTCACGAACAGCTGCGGGCCGCGCAGCTCGGAGCGCACCTCGGCCAGGTAGCCACGCACGCGGTCGCCCATGCGCACGTTCTCGCGCGGGATCATCCACTCGCGGGGGATGAAGGCCTCGGCGTTGCCGCCCAGGTCCAGGAACACGCCGCGCCGCTCGACGCGCTTGACCAGACCCATGACCAGCTCGCCCACGCGGTCCTTGTAGGCGTCCACCACCTGCTGGCGCTCGGCCTCGCGCACCTTCTGCACGATGACCTGCTTGGCGGTCTGCGCCGCGATGCGGCCGAATTCCACCGACTCGATGGGCTCCTCGATGTACTCGCCCACCTGGATGTCGGGGTTCTTTTTCACCGCATAGCTGTACAGGATCTGCCGCTCCGGCGATTCGAACTCGGGGTCCTCGTCGTCCACCACCTGCCAGCGGCGGAAGGTACGGTATTCGCCGGTCTCCCGGTCGATCTCCACGCGCACGTCGATGTCGCCGCCGTATTTCTTGCGCGTCGCCGAGGCCAGCGCGGCCTCCAGCGCCTCGAAGATGACTTCTTTGTCGACGCCCTTCTCGTTGGAGACGACATCGACGACTACGAGAATCTCTTTGTTCATCGCTGCTTGCTCTGTCCTGGCTGAATGTCCACGAGCAACCGGCCCCGGCCGATGGCGTCCCAGGGGATCTCCACCACCTTGTCCGCCGTCTCCAGGGTGAGTCGCTCGTCGTCTGCGGCGCGGATGATGCCGCGGTAGTTGCGTGCGCCGGCCACCGGCCACTTGAGGCGCAGCTTGGCCTGCTGGCCCAGGTATTGCCGGTAGTGAGTGTAGTCCAGCAGGGGACGCTCGATGCCCGGCGAGGACACCTCCAGCGTGTAGGGCACGGCGATGGGGTCCTCCACGTCCAGCACCCCGCTCAGCTGGTAGCTCACGTCGGCGCAGTCCTCCAGCGTCACGCCGCCCTCGGGGCGGTCGATGAACACGCGCAGCAGCGCGCTGCGCTTGAAGGGGCGAAACTCCACCCCCCACAGGATGCAGCCGAAGCTCTCCACCACCGGGCGGATGATGTCCTCCAGATGCCGTGTCTCGTTGGTCACGCAAATATTCCGCAAACAAAAATGGGCCCCGCGGGCCCAGTGAACTCGTCCTTGCCGCCGCTCCCGGGCCGCCGGCAATAAAAAAGCCCCTGACGGGGCCTCTAATTTGGTAGCGGGGGCAGGATTTGAACCTGCGACCTTCGGGTTATGAGCCCGACGAGCTGCCAGACTGCTCCACCCCGCATCAGAGGTGGCGAATAGTAAGGGCCGGGCGGGAAAATTTCAACCCCCGTCACGGGCCCGGCCGGTCAGCGGAAGGCCGACAGGCACAGGGCCATGAGGGCGGAGGGGAACAGGCCCAGCAGCAGCAGGGCGATGCTGTTGGCCGACAGCAGCACGTGGGCGTCCAGGCCGGAGGTGATGGGCGCCTCGCCCAGCGGCCGGTCGAAGTACATGAGCTTGACCACGCGCAGGTAGTAGTAGGCGCCCACCACGCTCATGAGCACCGCGTACACGGCCAGCCACACGTGGCCGGCATCCACCACCGCCTGCAGCACCACCAGCTTGGCGTAGAAGCCCACCAGCGGCGGCACGCCGGCCATGGACAGCATGAGCAGCATCATGAGGAAGGCGAACCACGGGTGGCGCTCGTTGAGGCCGCGGTAGTCGTCCAGCCACTCGGCCTCGTGGCCGCGGCGGCTGAGCAGCACCACCATGCCGAAGCCGCCGGCCGCCATGAGCGCGTAGGTGAGGGAGTAGAACATGGCCGCGGCATAGCCCTGGCGCGAGCCGGCCAGCATGCCCAGGAAGATGAAACCGACGTGGGAGATGGTGGAGTAGGCCAGCATGCGCTTGAGGTTGCGCTGGGCGATGGCCACCACGTTGCCGAGGCCGATGGACAGCGCCGCCAGCACCACCAGCATGTCCTCCCAGTGCGGCTGCAGGCTGCCCATGCCCTCCGCCAGCAGGCGCACGATCATGGCGAAGGCGGCGATCTTGGGCGCCGAGCCGACGAACAGGGTGACCGCCCCGGGGGCGCCCTCGTACACGTCCGGCACCCACATGTGGAAGGGCACGGCGCCGAACTTGAAGGCGATGCCCACCAGCAGGAACACCAGGCCGAACACCACGCTCACGTCGGGGGCGCCGCCGGCGCGGACCAGCTGGGCGTGCACGGTGGCGATGTCCAGCGAACCGGTCAGGCCGTACAGGATGGACATGCCATACAGCAGCATGCCGGAGGCCATGGCGCCCAGCACGAAGTATTTCATGGCCGCCTCCGAGGCGCGCGCCGAGTCGCGGTCGAAGGCCACCAGCGCATACAGCGACAGGGCCAGCAGCTCCAGGCCCAGATACAGCGACAGGAAGCTGCCGGCGGAGACCAGGATCATCATGCCCAGCACGGCGAACAGCCCCAGCACGTGGAACTCGCCGCGCCACAGGCCGCGGTCGCGCAGGTAGGGGCGCGCGTACAGGAAGACCCCGGCCGTGATGCCGTAGATGAACAGCTTGAGCACATCGCCCAGGGTGTCGCGCAGGAAGGCGCCATCGAACAGGCGCTGCGGCGCCTCGCCCAGCCCGGCCAGGGTGAGCAGGAAGGCCACCGCCAGCGTGAGCTGGGTGAGCCAGTAGGTGACGGCGCGCCGCTCGGCCGGCAGGTACAGGTCCACCACCAGCACCACGCAGGTCAGGCTGAGCAGGGCGATTTCCGGCAGCAGGGCAGACAGATCGGTCATGACGAACCCGGGTCGGTCAGAGTTTGGAGACGGCCGCGTGCTGCACCAGCTGGTCGATGCTGGCGTGCATCACCTGGAACAGCGGATCGGGCCACACGCCCAGCAGCAGCACCACCGCCGCCAGCAGGGCCAGGAACAGGAACTCGCGGGCATTGATGTCGTCGAGCTTCATCACCCGGTCGCTCTCCACCGGCCCGTACAGCACGCGGCGCACCATCCACAGCGTGTAGGCGGCGCCCAGCACGAGGGTGGTGGCGGCCAGGAAGGCGATCCAGAAGCTGGCCTTGAAGCTGGCCAGCACCACCAGGAACTCGCCCACGAAGCCCGAGGTGCCCGGCAGGCCGGCGTTGGCCATGGCGAACAGCACCATGAAGCCGGCGAACAGCGGCATCCGATGCATCACCCCGCCGTAGTCGGCGATCTGGCGCGTGTGCATGCGGTCGTACACCACTCCCACGCACAGGAACATGGCGCCGGAGATGAAGCCGTGGGAGATCATCTGCATCATGCCGCCCTCGATGCCCATGCGCGCGCCGCCGTAGTCGCCGGTGCTGCGGTAGATCTGGAACATGATGAAGAAGCCCAGGGTGACGAAGCCCATGTGGGCGATGGACGAGTAGGCGATGAGCTTCTTCATGTCCTGCTGGGCCAGGGCCACGAAGCCGATGTACACCACGGCCACCAGGGACATGAGGATGATCAGCCAGTCCAGCTGGGCCGAGGCGTCGGGGGTGATGGGCAGCGAGAAGCGCAGAAAGCCGTAGCCGCCGATCTTGAGCATGATGGCCGCCAGGATCACCGAGCCGCCCGTGGGCGCCTCCACGTGGGCGTCCGGCAGCCAGGTGTGCACCGGCCACATGGGCACCTTGACGCCGAAGGCGAGCAGGAAGGCGAGGAAGATGAGCACCTGCTCGGTGAGGCCCAGCCTGAGGTGGTGCAGGTCGAGGATGTCGAAGCTGCCGCCCTTGCTGTACATGTACAGCAGGGAGATGAGCATGAACACCGAACCGAAGAAGGTGTACAGGAAGAACTTGATGGTGGCGTACACCCGTCGCGGCCCGCCCCAGATGCCGATGACGATGAACATGGGCACCAGCATGGCCTCGAAGAACAGGTAGAAGAGGATGGCGTCCAGCGCCGCGAAGACGCCGATCATCAGCCCCTCCAGAATGAGGAAGGCGGCCATGTACTGCGCCACCCGGTACT
>Ga0256832_1001547_pt1 | contig 15635 bp, 17 predicted proteins | sample 134614metaG_FD_190534 | JGI IMG/M metagenome (GOLD analysis project Ga0256832, IMG submission 190534) | Hydrothermal vent microbial communities from Lau Basin, Pacific Ocean - 134-614 | ecosystem: Environmental > Aquatic > Marine > Hydrothermal vents | place: Pacific Ocean: Lau Basin | collected...
CGCTGCGGCATCAACGAGCGCCGCGCCTGCCGCGCCCGGCTGGTGATCATCCCGCCGGTGCGCTGAAGCGGCGGGAAAAATTAATCGCGCCGCCCGCCAGAATGCGCTTGCAAAGCGCCCCGCGCTGGACTAGATAGAGCCCGTCCCGCCGCGCGGAACAGCCCGCGCCGCGCAGGATTAAGCGCCGGTAGCTCAGCTGGATAGAGCACCAGACTACGAATCTGGGGGTCGGGGGTTCGAATCCTCCCCGGCGCGCCAATAAAATCAAAGGGTTATGCGTAATTTCATTAGCCCGAAAACAGCCGGAAAAATTGCAGCTAACGCATAGCTAACGCTTGGAACGCCGTTTTCGAGCCGGTGTGTGCAGCGCTTGAATCCCGCTTTCGTTTCCGGTCTCGCGCCTGGCGGCCTTGAATGTCGCAAGGGTGGCGTACCCTGTCCAAGCCGCCAAGCCCCGCACTTTTCGTTGCGAAAAGCCACGCCTTGCGGTTTCAGGGCGGCAGCCTGACCCGATGCTCCGCCCCCTCTCCTGCGACAAGGCCGCAAGTCAGGCGGTCGGCAACAAGCGGGAGATCAGCAATGACCAGCACACCGAAGCCCGGCAAACAGGCGCTCTATCTCACCACGCCGGAAGCGGCCGAATTTCTCCGCCTGTCGCCCAAAACCCTCGAGCGCATGCGTGTCGATGGCACCGGCCCGACATTCCTCAAGGCCGGCCCCGGCCTTCGCGCTCGCGTCCTCTACCGCCAGAGCGACCTGGTTGAATGGCTGGAAGCCTTCGCCTATGGCTCGACGTCAGAGATTCGGGATGCGTGAACGCGTCCACCCATCATCGCTTCAGAGAAGGCACCAGCACCGTCTGTTCGCCTCTGGCGTTGATCCACACATCGCCGAGCGGGGAGTGTTGCATCAGCTCGTCGTAATCGGCAAACAGGAACGCCCCCGGTGGGATGAGCCGACGGGCATGTTCGTCATAGGCATCGATGATGCCGGCGATGCGATCATGCGCCGGCTGCCGGCCGCTGGCGCGGATGACGAACAGGGTGCGGAAGTTCCGGTAGCCGAAGCGGTGGGTGTGGAGCTTGCGCCTGTAGATGTCGGCATAGCCGAGCATCTTCTGCACGATTGACGACTGGTTCGCCGTCTTGCGCACGATCGGCATGGTGCTGCCGTCGTATTCCAGAAAATGGAAGGCCTTGCGCTCGGTCGCGCCCCGGCTGTCCACCAGCGCAAATATGCCGTCCGACACTGTCGAGCGCTTGACGAGCACGCCGTCAAACCAGCGATAGCGCGTCGGCATGGACAGCGGAAAGTCGAGGCGCTGGGTGGCCGCCGGGCTCTGGGCGATGACGCCAGCCTGATCAACTAGCCGGATGTCGTCAACATCTGTCAGTGCCACATGAAGCGAAACGAAAAAGTCGGCAACGCCGAGCGTGTGCAGCAGAAAGTCGGCGCTCTTGACCTTGCGGTTCTTATCCGTCCAGTAGACCGTCTTGGGCAACTCGATGCCGAGCGCCTCTTCGATGTAGCGGGCGCCCTCATTGCCCAGCGCATGCACCAGCGGCCGCTTGTCGGCATAGGCGAACAGACGATCCTGAATGATCGGCCGGTCAAGATACTTGGCATCGAACAGGTGCTTGAGGCGTTTGTTGAGCTTGTCGCGGCTTTTCGAGGCGGTGATGGTCTGGATGTGGTCGGTGGTCAGGAAGCGGTAGCGATAGACCCATTCGAGAATCACCCGGTCGCGCTCAGTGAGTACCAGCGGCGCGGGCATTCTTCGGATCAGCTTGCGGGGAAGTCTGGTCATGGTCAATGATGATTGGTATACCATGCCGCGAGCCGTTTTTCGACCTTGGCGCGCGGGGTGGCAAAGCGCGTGCGCGCGTTGTTGACCACCCGCGCATGGCTGTTGTGCAACAGCGCATCGGCGGGCGGCAGGCCGTGCACCAGGCACGGCTCCTGATACGCGCCGTTCTTGCGGTAGCGCACCCAGAATGCGCCGCGCGGCGAACGCATGAGCTGGTCGGCAGCCACCGGAGCCACCTCGGCGGCGAGGGCTTGAGCATCGCCGGCGGCCAGCGAGAACATGACGAGCGTTCCCACATTGCCGGTGATCGCCTTGAGAACCACCGGATCGACCTGATCGAGATATTGATGGGCGACCGTCAGGCACAGCCGGTATTTGCGCGCTTCCGAAAGAATGCTTTCGAACTCGCGGGTGGTGAAGTTCTGGAACTCGTCGATATAGAGGTGGTGGTCAACCCGCTGGCGCTCAGGCAGCGCGGCGCGCTGCATGGTCAGGTGCACGATATGGGACACCAGCAGCGAGCCGAGCAGGTTGGAATTGTCGGCACCCAAAAGTCCCTTGGAGAGATTGACGATGAGAACCTGCCGGTTGTCCATGACGCGCTTGAAGTCGATGCCGGATGCGGGCTGGCCAAGGATGTTGCGCAGGGTGGGGGAGAGGGTGAGCTTGCCGGCCTTGTTGAGGGTTGAGGAAACCCGCTCCAACTCCTGGCGCTGATCCAGTTCGCCGAAGAAATTCTCCCAGAAGCGGCGGGCCTCCGGATCGTTCACATGTCTTGTGACCGTCTCCCGAAACGGCGCATCGAGCAGGAAGCGGGGGAGTGCGGCCAGCGAAAGCCCGCCTGGATGCTCCAAAATGGCCATCAGGGCGTTCTTGAGCAGGTATTCCAGCCATTCGCCCCAGCTGTCGGCCCACAGCCCCTTGAATGCCGCGACAATGCCGGAAGCCACGAGTTCGCGATGGCCGTCGCCGACGCCGGCGAGGGGATTGAAGCCGATGGGAAAGTCGCGGTCGGCGGCATCGAAATAGATCGTGTCGTTGAGACGGGCGCGCGGAATGGCGTCGGCAACGCGATAGGCGATGTCGCCATGCGGATCGATGAGAGTGACGCCGCGCCCGGCATGGATGTCTTGGAGTATCAGGTTTTCCAGCAGCGTCGTCTTGCCGGTGCCAGTCTGGCCGATGGCATAGACATGCCGCCGGCGTTCGGCCTGGCTGAGTGTGAATTGGCGCCAGGCAATCGAAACCGAGCCAAGCTCTTCGTAGGCGCCAAATACCAAATCCTGTGTGTCATCGAAAGTTGCCATGTCCACCCCAGCCAGCCGTTATCGCCCTCACGCTATGTGCCTGGTAGCCCGGAGAGACGAATTACAAACGGGCTGGGATCGAAAGAGCAGATATTCAGTATATCACAATGAGAGACTTGCTTATTGAGCATACATTGCCCGCCAGCATTTTGAGGCATTTTCCACAAAAAAGAAGCCCTCAGAAAGGGCTTCTTTGTGTTGTTCTCATCTATGGAGCTGAAACCTTTTGCTTCTTGCGGGCTTTATCAATTATAGAGCCCACGGTATCAGGATTCACCTCGATCATCCGCAATACCATCGAAGCAGCTTGTTCTGGAGTTGCGCGTCCCTGCTCCCATTTCCGCAAGCTTACAACGCTTAATCCATAACGAGCTGCGAATTTTGCTTGTGATAATCCAACACTCTCCCGAATGCGGCGGATTTCATTGCCGGTTGGAGCCCTCCACTGGCGAACTCCTCTGCGACCATCACGGTCAATATATTTGAGTGCAGCAGCCAAGTTGCTCTCCGATTTGGGCATAGCCTTCTCCTATTGCTGGTTGAATGAAGGCATAGCAAATCCGTCGTGCCGCACGGCACGCGGTTGCTATGCCGTACGAAATTAGGCAGGAGCACCATAGCTATCTACCATCCTTTGTGCCACGATTTCAGCCACTTCCATGTCAGATCGTTTCAAATTCGAACAGGATTTCGAGGGCCAGATTTTACAGAGGTCAAACACGAAAACTGGCAGAGTATGATCGACATACAGGTAGCTTATTTGAGCAAGGATTGGGATGCCAAGGCAGTCCCGGAGTTCAAGGTACATTCTGTAGATACCAGACTTACGAAATCTCGTTTTAACCGAAAGAATTGGATAAATACACTCCCCTTTTGTTGGCGAAAGAAGTACTTCAGAACGTACTCGTTTCTGCTGCAATGGAGTAAGCTTAAGTGCTTTTCTTTCCTCCCTAACAACAGGCAGAAGATAAACTTTGGCGCGTAACATCTTGCATATCCACCAAACATGGTCTCTAAGACTAGAGTAACCTCAGAGACCACGCTCTGTCAATAGCCTAATCGCGTGCTATTCCGTGCAATGGCAAAAGTCATAACATACTGGGACACTGGCATTTTTTCATCGTTCTAGTATAGTATGCATATGGTCTACTATGCAACCGTTAGGAGAAAGAGATGGCAAAATGGATAGACTTCAAGCGGTTGAGAGGGGAATTGTCCTTCCCGACTGTTCTTTCACACTACGGCATCACGCATAACGCGAGCAAAACCCAGGACACGATCCTGTGCCCGTTCCATGACGAAACCGAGCCCTCATGTTCCATCAACAAGGCCAAGGGGGTGTTCCGCTGCTTTGGCTGCGGCACCCAGGGCAATGTGCTTGATTTCGTCTGCGAAATGGAAGGCCTCGATTGCGCCGACAAGGAAGCGCTGGCCAGGGGCGCCGAGATTGCCATCACCGACATTCTCGGCAAGTCGCTTGACGACTTCGGCCGCAAGACAAAACGCCAGCGCGGCGCCCGCAAACAGAAACCGGAAAAGGGCGAAGCTCGGGCGGTAAAGCCGAAGCCGGCGAAAGCCGGGGCGCGGTCTTCCGGCCTCGATCCGTGGGAAGCGCTGGCGGCGGCGGAACAGGCCCTTGCCGATCTCGAGGTCTCGAAACGAAAGGGATATCTGGACGCCGCCAAGGCCAAGGTGTTCGCCGCCATGGATGCACGGCGCGCGACGACACACGGCACCGAACCGGTTGACCATGCGTCGCCAGCGACGGCGCAAACCGGTCGCCGGACAACCGCCGAGAAAGCCAACCGGCCATTGACCTTTGCCTTGAAGAACCTGGTGCCGGAGCACCCGTTCTTCACCCGTCGCGGCCTTGGCCGCGATACCGTCAAGACCTTTGGTCTTGGGCTGTGCGAGCGCGGCATCATGAAGGGACGCATCGTCATCCCCATTCACAATGCCGATGGCGAACTCGTCGCCTATGCCGGCCGCTGGCCGGATGAGACCGTGCCGGAAGGCACGAGCCGCTATCGTTTTCCCAACGGCTTTCGCAAGGGCCTGGAGCTTTTCAATCTCCACCGCGCCCGCGAACGGCTCACCGGCGACAATGCGCTCGTCATTGTCGAAGGCTTCTGGTCGGTCATCCGCCTGCATGAGGAAGGCTTCGCAGCCGTCGCCGCTTTCGGCCATGTCCTGTCCGAACAGCAGGCCGCGCTCATTGCCGCGCACACCGACAAGGCCATCCTCGTCTTCGACGGCGATGAGGCCGGGCGCAAGGGCATGGAGAAAGCCGCCCTGCTGCTTTCCCGACATGTCTATACCCGTTGTCTGTTTCTCGCCGATGGCGAGAAGCCGGACACCATGAAGCTCGATGCCCTGCGCGCGCTGTAGCGCGCACCACTCCGGCGCAGCACGTCTGCGCCAAACCCCTGCTGGCACCGGCAGGGGTTTTTCATGCAACCGTGCACTACCGTTGCGAACCGGCGCACGGAAAACAACCGGCACGAACATGGAACGCCGGCATCGTCCCCGCTTGCGAACATTTTGCGCGGACGCGCCGGTTCAACCCGTCGCCGTCGCTCCGGGGTGGCGCTTTGCGGCACCACGGAGAACCGTTGTGGTAACCGTCGTCCGGTCTGGCGCGGATGCGCCAGGCAACACGTTCCCCCCACCTGTTGCCCGCCGATATGCCCCACATTTCCAAGCCCGCAGGACGTCGGAAATGTGGTCGGCATAACGAGCGAGGCGACCGCAAGCGCTCGCACGGTGTGACGTCAGGAGCAATTCCGGCGGCATATACCCCTTTGGGAAACAGGATATGCCGTTGGAATAGTGTGAGGGCTTGCGGTCGCCTCGTGAGAGGCGGCAACAGGTGGGGGGAACTGTCCCGTGTTTTCTGGTGCTTACAGAAAACGCGGGGGGTCGTTGTTAGGAACGACCCCTTGACGCCCCCGGTCACGGGGGCAAATCGGGCGTGCAAATGCCCTGCCTCGGGCGGTTGCAGACGGCCATGCCACAAGGCACAATGAACCCGGCTGTCCTCCCGGATGTCCGCCAGCGCCAATTCCGGCGCTGGCGCCGCATCCAGGAGACGATCCCATGACAGCACAGCTCTTTACCAAGGCGCAAATGCAGGCGCTGCTCGACAACGGTCGCAAATCGAAACAGGCCAGACGGCGCGGGGTGCGGTTCGACCCTGAACCCGTCGTGAAGCTGTTCATACCGGACGCGGCAGCGACATGGCTGCTTTCGGAAATCGATCCCGATACGCGCGATATTGCTTTCGGTCTTTGCGACCTCGGGCTCGGCTTTCCCGAACTCGGTTCGGTATCGCTCGCTGAAATCCGCGCGCTGCGCGGCCGCCTCGGCTTGCCTGTCGAGCGCGATCTGCATTTTGTCGCCGACCGGACGCTGTCGGAATACGCCAAGGCCGCCCGCGCGGCCGGGCGAATCACGGCGTGAGAACCGTGCATGAAAACCCCCGCGTTCGCTGGCGCGGGGGTTTGTTTGTGGTTCTGCAGAAATCGTAATCGTGCATCGGCTGAAAATTCGCCGAGCTGGCGAATTTTTCAAAACTTGACGTTGCCCTTGTGGCGACGGCCATCAACGATGTGCAGGAATCGAACTTCGTTATCGTCGTGGTCAAAGAAAATCCAATTTGGCCCGAACACGAAACCCTTGAGGGGTGTCTCATATCCATGGCCGGACAGTCCCATATCGGGAAAGCTGGCAATGTGTGAACACGTCATCATCAGATCGGAAACGAATTGCTCGCGAACAGCCGCTCCGAATCGCTCCTCGATATATGCGCCGATGTCTTCGACATCTTGATCGAACGACGGCGCAAAAACAATCCGCCTCATGTTCGGGAGCGTTTGCCCGCCACGCGTTTGGCGATGCGACGATTGAGCTCCGAAAAGTACTCCGGTGTCATCGCGATGCCTTTGCCCTGGCGAATTTCCTCGCGCGCCTGCTCGATCCGGGCCCGGCCGGCGGGGCTTTCCGCATAAGCAAGCATGTCGCGCGTCTCGGCATCAACCGGGATAATCGGCGGCATGCCGACGGTATTTGCTTTCGTTGTCATGGTGGCATCATATCACAGATTTCCGATTTTGCACGTCCGCCGCCGGGGGGCAGGGGAGTGTTCAATATCCCATCTTCAAGCTGGCGCTTTGGCGATGCTTTCTGGCCGTGTGGTTGTAGCCTTCGGTGGTGGTGATCGAGGCGTGGCCGACGGTGCGCTGAATGTCTTCACCGGGCACGCCGGCCTCATAGGCTTCGGTGATCATTGTGGCACGGGCGACATGGGGGAACACCCGTCCCGGAATCCCGGCCTTGCGAGCATATTTGTCGAACAGGTTGTGGAATTGCCGGCGGGTGAGCGAGCGGCCGGTGCGGGAGTTGGTGACGGGTTGAAAAAGAAAGGCATCCGGGTCGCCGCCATGTCCGGCAACCTCTAGATAATCGCGGATCGCCTGGGCGCATTCGGGATGAACAGCGACGGTGTTGCGCTTGCCACCCTTGATGGTGAAATCGAGCACCGTGTATTCGCGGTCAAAACGCACATCCTTGACCTTGAGATAACCCGGCTCGGAACAGCGGGCGCCGGTGTAGAAATAGACATGCAACAACGCCCGGTCGCGAAGTCCTTGCAAGGTGTTCCTGTCGGGCGCATCGAGCATGGCGCGCACCTGCTTGGCCGTCAGCGACGGCGACTTGCCGGCGCCGATTCCGGCGTTACCGGTTTTTGGCCGCTTGACGGCGGAAACCGGGTTCTGGGCAACCAGCCCGGTATCCATGATATGCTTGAACAGCGATGACAGGGCGGACAGGCGATTGGCAATGGAAGCCTGGGACAGCCCTGCGTCCTCCATGGCCGTGCGCCAGGCAATCACATGGGCTTGGGATGCCCGGTACAACTCGTCGGGTGTCTCGATGCCGATGGTGGCGATGAATGAGGCCACGGCGCGCTTGTAGGCGTCGCGGGTGTTCGGCGATGAGAAATTCGCCAGCCAGACATTCTCGGCGCTGATATGGGCGAGAACATCGAACACACGGCCGGTCGTCAATTCTCCGACCCTGGGCTCCTTGAGGCACAGGCGCCGGTTGCTTTTTTGCGGTGATTTCATATAGAAAATTGTATCATGAAAGTATTCACATAAAAAAGGTTATGAGAACAGTTCTGGGGATAAAAAACGGCAGCGCTACGGAGTCGTTTGTGTTCTTGCTGAATAAGCAAGATCGGCAATGTTGCCGCGAACATCCGTAGAGCTGCCGGAACACAAAGAGCGGAAAAACCATGCTGACGCCCAATCCGGTGTCGGCCTATCAAGCCCGCCGACCGTTTGCGTAACCGGACTGAACTGGGTCAAGTCGAGCGCCGGGGCTGCCGGCGGGAATGTCGCCTTCCTCGCACTTGCCTTTGCAAGATGCATGGGGTACCGAGTAAATCGTACCCCTGATTGCAGGAAAGTCAATATTGCGACTGTCGCGAGTCCGCTGGGGAGGGTGACCATGCGAATGGTGCTGCGATATGTGATCTGCGTACTTACCGCTGTCTTGATTTCGCGAAACCCGGCTCGGGCCGCCTCGTACCGCTATGAGTCGCCGAGCTATTGCAATGGTGCGGCGGTTCTCGACTGGAACGGCAAGTCCCGCTACGCCTTTTCCACCAGGGTCTATGACTTCAGTGTTCATTGCGGCGGCAAGCGCTGGCACATCATGGATTTGTTTCTCGCAAGCGCCGATCCTGACCGCTACCAGAAACGCGGCGCCACGCTCTACAAGCACACCGGCGACCAGCGCGAGACAGTCAAGCTGCGTGACCGCGAATGCACGCTGGTGCCCGAGACGATTGAGGTCAGTCCACCTGCCGACAACCCGTGCTATTCGGACATCTTGCACCCGGATTGCGACCCGGACAAACGCTACTACGCTACCCGGATGGTCAAACGCTGCACGCGAGCCCAATACAGCACCCGCTATGTGCCGCGATGGGAGCCCTTCCCCACCGGCTACTCTCCCCTGCCCCCCGGCGCGCGTATCGTCAAGGCTGCGGCAACCACGGTTGTGCCGGCGCGGAACAGCACGGACAATTCGAGTGATTCAAACGCCGGCACGATCGTCGGCTGGAGCATTCTCGGCATCGTGTTGGTCGGCGGTGTTGCCTATGCATGGAAACCTGTCGCCCGCTTCTACTACACCGCCTTCGTGCCGCATCCAGCAAAGAAAATCCTCGATGCCAGCATCGCCAGCAACACCGCGCTCGACACCGAGGCCTTCGAGCGCGCCATAAATGAAGCCGCGCGCGGGCCGTTTCCCGACATCATGGCGAACAAGGCCGCCGAGCTGCGACAGATACTTAACGAACACACAGCAATGATGCAGGCCGTTGAGGAACGGGAGCGCGCCCGCATGCGGGCCATGGCGAGCGCCCATTTCGGCAAACAGATAGACAAGGATTTGTCATGAGCGATGATGACAGGCCGGTTGTGCCGCACCCCATGCACGGCGAGGTGCTGCCCTCACAAACCGGCATCGAACGCGACATCCCGCTGGCTCGCGCGCGGTCGCCGCTGCGGGGCGTGGCGTTCCAGCGCATCTATCTGGAAATCACCACCCGCGCCTGGGAGGCCTTCAACGATCTGGCGAACGAATATCGTCGCACCTATCAAGTCCACGCCGAACTCATTCGCTCCAAGGAGAACTACGAACGCGCCCTTCACCGCTTCCGCCACCTGCCTTCCATTCTCCACACCGACACGCAAATCCTCGCCCATGAAATGCAGGCAAGCCTGCTGAGAATCCAGGCGGAAGCTCAGGAAGCCCGGCAGCGCATGGAAGAACGCCGAGCTGATCACGAAATCGCCATGGCGAAGAAACGGCGCGAGCTCGCCGCCATTGTTGGTGACGAAAAGGCAGACGAGCAATTCCGCCAAATCCGCCGGGAAACCGGCCTCAATGAAGCCAAATTCAAAAAGGCCATGTCGGAAGCCGAGGTTCTGGAGGCTCAAGCCGTGCTCGACGACATTCGCGAGAACGCCCGGAACATGGCATCGGCACTGGCGGCCGGCGGCAGTCCCCTCGCCAAATCGCCGCAAGAGATATTCGAAACCGCGATTGTCAGCGGCCGCGACAGTTTCGTTGCCGAGTTCGTGCGCAGCCGCGGCGGTTATGACAACCTCAGCGCGGATGACAGGAAACTCATCGAGAACATCGACGCGCTGACGAACTGGATTCGATTCAACAAGGCGGATGATGACGACTCCGCGGCGCCGGAAATATCAGGCACTTGACAGCACAGCGAAGTTGTGGCGCGGTCGCCGTTCGATTTTGATTGAAAATCTTTTTCTGAGTATTTTTTATATGTTTATTCTTTATTGTGTATTCTTATATAGAAAGAAGTGCCAATTTGGCGCGTCTGGATGCGCAATTCTGGCACTTCCTGAAGTGCCAAATTGGCACTTCAGGGATTGCCGCCGGCCCGCGCCTTCGCCTTGATGCGCAGATGCAGGGTGTAGATGTTGGGCTTTCCCAGCCCCTGACGCCTGATGGAGATGCACTTCGCCCGTTCGAGCTCGTCCAGATAGCGCACAATGCTGCGCTTGCCCGAGCCCATGTCGGTGGCCAGCGTTTCCTGGCCCGGAAAGCAGAAGTCGTTCTGCCACGCATAGGACAGCAGCATGGCGTAGGTGAGCTTGGCGCCGACGCTCAAATCCTTCGACCGCAGGATGAAATTGGGAACCTGGGTGAAGCCCTGCGCAGACACCGGATCAAAGCCGTCCAGGATGATGTTCTTGTATTGCTTTTCGATGGTGCCGCCGATGTGATCCATTGGCGGAATTATAACATACCACCGCGCTCGTCGCGCTCACTGTCCACATATCCGTCGGCATCGAGGAATGGCGGCGCATGTTCGCTCGCCTCTGCCCTTTCCGGAGCCGGCGGGGCCAGCATGCCGAGCTTGCGCTGAAAGTTCTGGATCAGGAGTTTGTCTTCCCGGCCGCGCTCGATGAGGTCGTCGATCTGGCCGTTCATGCGCTCGATCTGCTTGTCCTTCACTTCCAGCTGGTTTCGCAGCAGCGCATTTTCGTCCTCGAGCTGTTGGATCAAGCGCTCATCGGCCTTGCTGTCCGGTGCCGGTGTGCCCTGTCCCGGCTCGCCGGGGTCTGTCGGGGGCTGACCGGCGCTGTCAAACGGCGTAGTTTCCGGTCCGTCAGCGGCGAGGCCGGCCGGGGCCTGGCCGGTCCTGTCGGGGTGCATGTCATAGTGTGTCGGGGCCTGTGGCGGGCGCACGAAACGTTCGCGTTCGAGAATCTCGGCGATCAGCCGGTGAACGGAATCCTCCGAGACGAAATACTGCTCGCCATGCATCGTCTCGACCTTGGTGCAATCGAGCTTGCTGTTTTGGCAATAGCGCAGCAGGGTGCGGCGGGAGCGGGGGAGCTGGGCGGCATCAAACAGCGCCGAGACCTGGTTCAGGTCAAGGCTGTACACCGGCTCCGGCGCGGCAACCGACGCTGGCGCGCCCTGTCCCGGCTCGCCGGGGCCTGTCGGGGTGTGTCCATATCCATCCTCCATGCCCCAATTGTACCAAACCCCCGCCAAAGCGCATGCGGGTTGTCCACAAGACAATCAGATGAGTTTGGGGGTGATACGGATGGCATTGTCTAAACCACTGTCCTCCTTGTTGATTCGTTCAAGGAGGCCGGAAGGTGAGCCAGATGCAGGATTGCCATGAAGGACAACCTGAGCCGCCTGCGCGAAGATGTCGGGCTCTTCTTCGAGGAGCAAATTGACATCCGTGCGCACAAATAGAAGCGCTGCTTGGCATTGGTTACAATTCCGCCCAGCGGCACAAAAAGAGAGTACCAATACGCGCCGGTCATTTGTACAATCATAGTACAGGGAACCTCGAAAAAAGTTCCGTATTCCTTTCCGCATGGCCGATGGGCGATTTTTTTCGCCAATCAGCCTGAGCAGCGTGGATTGTTATCCGGATTTCACGGGTTTTCAAGCCGTTTATCCGGAATCTTCGCATACTTCACCCGTGCCATTCATCCAGGGACCGCCACACCGCTCTCGAACTGAACCAGACGGCTCATGTTGTAGATCAGGTTCATCATGCCGATCCTCGCCTTGGCGCGCGCCATGCCGATGGAGCGGATGAACTTGCCGCCCATGGAGCGCTGTTGAAAGCCGAATACGTGTCAAACAGACTCTTGACCTTCCCCGCCCGGGCCAGTTTTTCGCGATACAGCCAGACTGTCTTGGCGTCTGGCGCCCGGTCCTCAATCCCAAGATCGAGAAAACGCATGAACGACAGCCGGTCACGGATCTGGTACTCGATCTGGTCGTCCGACAGGTTGTAGAGCTGCTGCAGGACAAGCACCTTGAACATCAGCACTGCGTCCCATGGCTTGCGCCCGGCCTTTGATTTGCGCTTGTCTGCAGGCAGACGCCACACCGCCTCCAGTTCAGACCGGAAAAGCTCCCAGGGAATGGTCTTCTTGAGCAGCACAAGCGGATCACCAAACTTGTCCAGCCCCGCATACCGGTCCCCAAGATCGAAAAAGCCCATCTGTCCCATGAATCACTCCGCAAAACGAATCATCCGCGACCTTGGGTCAATTCTATGCGATTGGCCCGGAAAAAGGGGATTTTTCGAGGTTCCCTACAATCAAATGACTGCGACAATATGTCTCATGCCGAGTCCAGACAGAATAGCTATACATCTATCATGCTTGCATGTTCGGTAAGATATGATATCCGAAGCTAAAAATGAGAAATGAAAGCGAAGTAAGTCCGCTTTCATAATATCATATGACTCCGTATCTAGGGGGGCGGTAGTGAGAGTTCTGGTATTATCCACAGTGCCAGATAGAAAACTGCGCATAGTCATGTTATGCTACCAGAAGGAAGTACACAATTATGTGCCGGATAGAGCAATCTTAAACAAGGAGGAGACCATGGCGACCTCTTCTGAGAAAGAGAAGTTTCGCGAAGTGCGCCAAATTATTTTGGAAAAGCTTGAGAGGGAGGGCGAACGGTGCATAGAGCCAAAAAATAGCGGGCCAAGACTAGAAACCTTCTTTGAAGTTGTGTCGGGACTTAGCGAAAATATCCGCGCAAATGGAATGGTCTTGCGACCACGAAAAAAGTAAAAATAGGGGGGATGCTGATAACCCCCTTTTTTTTGTTTGCGATTATTTGATGTTAGGGTCATGTTTCATATACCGCATTCACAAGTCGCTTTTTTAGGGGCAGAGTGTCATAGGGTTATCAACGCGATACTTGATGAAATAAATGCAGATGCAGATGTTAATGTAGAATTGATAGCCGATTTAACTCAATTCTTTTTACGAGATATATATCGCATAGATCAGCAACAAAGGGGTGCTGTATCTCTTGCCAAACTTGTCGGGTATTGGGCTTTTTGGATCAGAAAACTCAAGCCCATATCTAACGTTGTTTTGAGAGGGGAATCAAGGGTATCTAATCTTGAAGCGAATTATATCAACGAAATTGTCGCACTTGAATTTGCGATTGAGTTGGCTGCGCAATATCGTGGTAATGGTGGTTTCGAAGATGTGGTTATGGCACATTGCAAAACATCTGGGAAAGAGCCCTGTCCGAGTGGGGAATGTTTTAAACGTTATGCACGCTTTTATTTTTCTTTCTCAGATGGTTTCTATTATAGATATATCATTTATTCTATGAGAAATAGAACATTTGGCCCACACCATTTTGCACTACTTATTGAAAACCTATTGTTCGGAGCTTGTCAAAACCTGTACGGGGGACAAAGATGACTAGCTTAGGGACTCATATTGATGTAATTGCGGAAAATATACGCATTTGGTTCAAAAAAAATTCAGATGTGAATAAATATTTTGATCAAGTATACATTTTTGGGAGTGCAATAAATGATGATGGGAGATTTTTTGTTCCCAATAGTTTATTTGGAAGCGACATTGATCTTCTTATGAGATTTTCTGAAAATTGTCAAGGTGCTGTGGAGAGGGCTCAAGCGCTCAGAAATCTCCGAGAAGCGAAAGGTGATCTTGAAGCAAGAATATGCACAACGCTATTAAATGGTAGGCGTGAAAAATCGCTTGTAAGCGTGCTGGCCATTACTGATTATGAGCTATATCACAGTATACACAAAGGATTTGATCCAAAAATATTTACGATGAACATATTTCATGATGCTCTAACTGGAGAAAACAACAGTGGCGGATTAGTTGACTACATTGACTTTGCATATCATCTCGAGAATATTGAAGCATTTTCGGTAATTCGGGCATGCCAGAATGTAAGGAATGCATATCTCGATGTTTCTAGAAATGGTGAATCCCGCTTGAAATCGTTTGATGGGCCAGACGTAATACCCAAGGAAGTGATGCGGGCGGGTGCATTGCTAAATTATGTTTTGAATTCTCCTCAAGACAAAGACGCACGAACTCGATTGATTGATGGCTTAACCTTTATAAACAAAGTACTAGAAATTCGAAAAGAATGCGAACGCCTTTTTGAGATTTTGAGGCAGAGGCAATTCGGGAGGTTGGCGAAGCGTCCTTGTTTAGAGGTGGATGATATTATGTTGTTATATGAAGTGTTATTTGATATAGCGCGCGGCATTCCTAAGAAAAGCATACGTGAAATCATTGACGGCTTTATTGAAAATAAGTAACGGTTAAATTAGTCCCCCGTGAATTAATCGCAACACTCTGATTTTACGGGCGGAATTTGTGCTTCGAGGTAATGGTTATCGCAGGGAATTGGCCCATCCGGGCGGTTTCCCTGCAATTTGATCAGGCGGGATTTTTGTGATTCACTCCTCCCGGGGCGTTTCTTCGGGGAGGAGATCATGAAGCCGAGAGAGCCTTTGGATGACGGCCGGCAGGATTTGTTCCGCGCCCGGCTGGATCAGATCATCGACATGAAACATCCGAAGGTTGTGCTGGCGCGGGCCATCGATTGGGACTGGCTGGCCGGGGAAATCGGGGCGGTTTACAAGGACGGCCGGGGTTATCCGCCCTTGCCGGCGCGGCTGGGGGCGGCGCGGCCTTCGGACTTCACGCGGGTGATCGTGGATACGACGGTGCAGGAGAAGAACATCACCCATCCAACCGACGCGAAGCTGATGGACACGGCGCGGCGGCGTCTGGTGAAGCTGGCGAAGACGCATGGCGTCCGGCTGCGCCAGAGCTATGCGCGGGTGGGCAAGCGGGCGCTGATCAAGCATCAGCGCTATCGCCACGCCAAACAATACAAGCGGGCCAACCGGGAAAAGCGGCGTCTGTCCACATATTTGGGGCGCGTCATCCGGGACATCAGGCGCAAGATCGCGGGCAATTCGGCGCTGGAGGACATCTTCCGGGCCGAGCTGTGGAAAGCGGAGCGGGTGCGCACGCAGAAGCCCCGGGACGGGATACCGAAAAAGATCTATTCACTGCACGCGCCGGAGGTGGAGTGCATCGGCAAGGGGAAAGCGCACAAGCCGTGGGAGTTTGGCGTGAAGG
>Ga0256832_1001548_pt1 | contig 15632 bp, 13 predicted proteins | sample 134614metaG_FD_190534 | JGI IMG/M metagenome (GOLD analysis project Ga0256832, IMG submission 190534) | Hydrothermal vent microbial communities from Lau Basin, Pacific Ocean - 134-614 | ecosystem: Environmental > Aquatic > Marine > Hydrothermal vents | place: Pacific Ocean: Lau Basin | collected...
GTTCTTTTGCTCTATTCCATCACAGGGCTACGACTTACTTTCTTTTGCGTCGCCAAAAGAAAGTAAGCAAAGAAAAGGCGACCCAGCTAACCGCTTCCTCCTACGCTTTACCCGAGAGAATGGGCAGTGAAAAAACTCACTCCGTAAACTCCGCTCAAACACTTTCACTGCTGATCCATTCTCTCGGGCAAATGCTCGTGCGGTTAGAATGAGAGTTTTAGCTCCGCCTCGCTAACGCATCGGGCGGAGGGAAAAATATGTAATATTTTTCTTAATTGCGTAACATCAGTAACTAATAACACCTTAGTGTGATGGTGTTATTTAGTTTCACATAAAAAATAATCATAACTACTCAGCATAATAAGGCTAAGGATAGCCCCGTTGCGATAACCAAGGAGAAAATATGTCTTACAATATACTGGCATTAAACAATATTTCAGAGAAAGGTTTATGTCTATTACCTCAATCCGAATATAGTATTTCTGAAAAAGATGATAATCCTGATGCAATATTATTGCGTTCAAATAATATGCATGACTATAAAATCCCCAAATCATTAAAAGCAATAGGACGTGCAGGCGCAGGAGTTAACAATATTCCACTCGATAAAATGAGTGATGCAGGAGTGGTTGTTTTTAATGCACCAGGGGCAAACTCTAATGCTGTAAAGGAATTAGTTATTGCTAGTATGTTAATGGCTTGTCGTAATTTAATTGCTGGGCATGATTTTGCAAGAAGTCTTGAAGGGACAGATGAAGAAATTCACAAACAAGTAGAAGCGGGTAAGAAAAACTTTGCAGGTTTTGAACTTCCTGGAAGAACTCTAGGCGTTGTAGGTTTGGGGGCAATTGGTGTAAGAATTGCGAATGCTGCAAGGCTTTTAGGCATGAGGGTTGTTGGTTTTGATCCTCGTATATCAATCGATAATGCTTGGGGCTTAGATTCAAATGTTGAGAAAGCAAAAGATCTAAACCAAGTCTTAGAAGAGTCAGACTTTATTACGTTTCATGTACCTCTAATTGAAGCAACAAAGAACATTATTAATGAAGAAAGTCTACAAATAATGAAAGATAATGTCATTATTATGAATTTTGCACGTAATGGCATTGTAAATGATGAAGCAGTATGTAATGGTTTAGACAGTGGTAAAGTCTATGCTTATATGTGTGACTTTCCGTCTAATTTACTCAATGCACATGATAGAGTCGTTACATTACCTCACTTAGGTGCATCGACACGAGAGGCCGAAGAAAATTGTGCCATTATGGTCGCTGAGCAAATTAAAGACTATCTAGAAAATGGCAATATTAAAAATTCAGTCAACCTACCTAATGTTGAAGCACCACGCAAAGGTGTAGCACGCATAACGATTATCAATAAGAATGTACCTGATATGTTAGGTCAGGCATCACGTATTTTAGGCAAGGTAAATATAAATATTAGTCAGATGATTAATGATTCCCGTGGAGAGCTTGCCTATAGTATTTTTGATATTGATTCAACTCTTTCTCAAGAAGTAGAAAGGGAATTAGCAAGCATTAAAGGTGTATTGAGGTTGCGGGTTCTTTGATGAAAACTAAATCGTAACGACCTCTATTTTTTTATCTAAATAACCGAATCCGCGACTTCACTACGACACAATGAATTGAATAAGCTATTGATTCATTTCCTCTGTTATCTTATTGAAGTCACGGATTCAGGTAATAATAAAGTGATAAATCGGTCACTAAAAATCTTTAGTTGAAACTGTTACTGTTAATAATCGGCTAAATCCATATAATCAATGATTCTTTATTTGTAATAACTCAACTTTATCTATAAATGAGTTGTTACCTTTATTTTTCTGCGATGATGCAATATGGGTGGCTATAAATGAGTGATGGTGCTCCATCTACAACACTATTAGATATACGTAAGCGTATCGATTCTTTAGATTCACAAATTTTAGAGTTACTCACAAAACGTGCTGAATGCGCGGAGCAGGTAGGGGAAATAAAACGTGCAGCAGGTGAGGAAGATATTGGTTTTTATCGTCCTGAACGCGAAGCTCAAATATTACGTCGTATGATAGCCGATAATAAAGGTCCCTTGCGTGATGAACAAATTACTCGTATTTACCGCGCCATTATTTCCTCTTGCCTTGGTTTGGAACAATCTTTAAGTGTTGCTTATCTTGGTCCTGAAGGAACTTACACCCAAGCCGCAACCCAAAAGCATTTTGGTGATGGTATAAAAATGTTGCCATTAGCCTCTTTGCCCCAAGTATTTCGAGAAGTTGAGGCAGGCACCGTTGATTATGGTGTTGTACCTATTGAAAATTCAACAGAGGGCGTTGTTTCCCATACTCTCGATTTATTTGTGCAATCTAGCCTAAAAATTTGCGGTGAAATACATTTGCCTATTCATCATAGCTTGATGTGTGCATCAAGCGATTTAAGCTTAGATAGGATAAAGGTGGTTTACGCCCATCCTCAAGCAATTGCACAGTGTCGTCAATGGCTAGATGTTAATCTTCCAGAAGCAAAAAGAGTGGCAGTATCAAGTAATGCCGAAGGTGCACGGATGACGAAAAATGAGCCAAATTCGGCTGCAATAGCAGGGCAGGTTGCTGCTGAATTGTATAAGTTGCATATCCTCCAAGAAAATATCGAAGATAATGTCAATAATACCACTCGCTTTTTAGTCATTGGTCATCAAGAAGTCTCTAAAAGTGGAGATGATAAAACCACCTTACTCCTTTCTGCACGCAATAAGTCGGGGGCGCTATATCATTTGTTAGAACCACTTTCTAACTATGGTTTAGATATGACACGTATCGAATCAAGACCTTCAAAAAACATGAATTGGGAATATCTATTTTTTATGGATATTGCAGGTCATATCGAAGATGAGAATGTTAAATCAGCTTTACTTGAGTTAGAACAAGAAGCCGAGCTTTTTCGTGTTTTAGGTTCTTATCCAACTGCTATTCTTTAAAAATAAACATAAACTTATGAGTAAAAAATTTATCGACCTTGCTGTTGCAGGTATTCGGGGACTAAATCCATATTTACCAGGAAAACCGATTGAAGAGCTAGAGCGCGAACTAGGTGTACGTAATATCTTAAAGTTAGCCTCTAATGAGAATCCAATAGGACCAAGCACCGATGTTCTAAACGTGCTAAATGGAGACTTAGAAGTCAGTTTATATCCTGATGGCAATGGCTTTGCTCTTAAACAAGCGTTGGCGAAAAAGCTAAAGATAGATCAGGAAAAAATTACCTTAGGCAACGGTTCTAATGATATTTTAGATATGATCGCGAGGGTGTTTTTATGTGAAGGTAGAGAAGCTATCTTTTCACAATATGCCTTTGCCGTATACCCTATCGCCACACAAGCAGTTGGTGCGGTTAGTAAAATTTCCGCAGCATTACCCGTTGATCATCCCAGTATGCCTTATGGTCATGATCTTGATGCGATGTTGTCACTCTTAAGCAGTAAAACGAGTGTTATTTTTATTGCTAATCCAAATAATCCTACAGGCACATGGTTATCTAAAGAAGAGCTAAGAGGTTTTATAGAGAAAGTACCGAGTGATGTTATTGTGGTGGTTGATGAAGCTTATTTTGAATATGTCGATAAGGCAGAGTACCCCGATACCTTACAGTGGCTAGATGATTTTCCTAACTTAATTGTTACACGTACTTTTTCAAAAATATATGGGCTAGCGAGTTTACGGGTAGGTTATTCCGTTTGCAGTGCTGAAATAGCCGATTTATTAAACCGTGTAAGACAACCTTTTAATGTTAATACCCCAGCATTAACAGCAGCGACAACGGCACTGGCAGATGATGGTCATATTCAATATTGTGCTGATATTAATCGAGAAGGTTTGGCTTTTTGGAAAGCAAGTTGCAAAGAACGTAATCTCCCTTTTATTCCAACGGTGGGAAATTTTATAACCGTTGATATGAGGCAAAATGCTATGCCAATTTACAATGCATTATTAAGAGAGGGTGTTATCGTTCGTCCTGTTGCAAACTATGGCTTAGACCAGCATTTACGTATTACGATTGGTACAGCCGAACAAAACAAACGTTGTCTCGATGCATTAGATAATGTGTTATCACAACAAAATACTAACAGCTTATGATCCGTCAATTAACAATATTTGGAGTTGGTCTCATCGGTGGATCACTGGCTTTGGCTTTAAAAAAAGCAGGCTATTGTCAGCAAATTGTAGGCTGTAGCCGTAGTGCTGATCATCTCCAAAGAGCCGTTGATTTAGGCGTGATTGATCGTTATACACTTGATCCCGCAGAAGCAGTAAAAGGTGCAGATATGATATTGCTCGCTGTACCAATGGGCGCAATGCAAACCGTTTTTGAAAGTATTGTGAATCACTTAGAAGATGATGCTGTTATCACCGATGCAGGAAGTGCTAAAGGTAGTGTTGTCGTCGCAGCTAAAGCGGCATTTGGAGAAGTGCCTCGCTTTTTTGTACCAGGACATCCTATTGCAGGGCGTGAGAAAAGTACGGTAGAAGCCGCTATAGACGACTTATATATTGACCATAAAGTTATTTTGACACCACTAGAGCAAACCAGTAAAGAAGCACTTCAAAAAGTACAAAAAATGTGGGAAGTAGCAGGTGCAGAAATTGAGATGCTAGATGTTAGTGAGCATGATGCGGTATTAGCGGCTACTAGCCATCTGCCTCATATATTAGCTTTTTCATTTGTGAATAGCCTATCTGAGTCGGCAGTAAGTGAAAAAGTATTTCATTATATTGCGGGAGGTTTTAAAGATTTTAGTCGTATTGCCTCTAGCGATCCTGTGATGTGGCGTGATATATGTCTTGAAAATAAGCAGGCTGTACTAACAGCTTTAAATGATTTTCAACAAAATTTATCTGATTTGAGTGATTTAATTATTGATGAAGACGGTGATGCCTTGCTAGAGGCATTTGCACATGCAAAAGCAGTACGTGATAAGTATGTCAATCAATAAAACTTTAGTGTTAAATAAAATATACCTACTACAAAAATTAATACAGAGACTTTCAAGTATGAGCAAGCAAGTTACTTTTAAAACAGAACCTAAAGGAAAATTAACGGGATCTATCCGTGTGACGGGTGATAAATCAATATCGCATCGTTCAATTATGCTAGGTTCGCTTGCACAAGGAACAACGAATATCACTGGTTTTCTAAATGGTGAAGATTGCTTGGCAACAATTAAGGCATTTCGAGCAATGGGCGTGACGATTAAAGGACCTGAAAATGGCAATGTGACCATTCAAGGAGTGGGGCTTAATGGCTTAAAAGCACCTACTGATCATCTTGATATGGGCAACTCTGGTACGGCAATGCGTTTATTAACGGGTGTGATGACAGGGCAGTCATTTGATTCTGTACTTGTTGGTGATGCCTCTTTATCAACACGTCCGATGCGACGCATTACCAAGCCGTTATCTCAGATGGGAGCAAATATATCAACAGGTGATAATGGTACTCCACCCTTATCAATTAAAGGTAATACACCACTTAAAGGAATTCATTACGATTTGCCTGTTGCCAGTGCTCAAGTTAAGTCCGCGATATTATTGGCTGGTTTGTATGCAGAGGGGGAAACTTCGGTAACAGAACCTGCGGTAACGCGAGATCATACTGAGCGTATGCTATGTGGTTTTGGTTACGATGTATTAACTGAAGGCAATAAAATGTCATTACAAGGTGGGGGAGAATTAACTGCAACGAATATTGATGTACCCGCAGATATATCATCAGCCGCTTTTTTTATGGTCGGTGCAAGTATCGCAGAAGGCTCTGATTTAACCCTTGAGCATGTTGGAATAAATCCAACACGCACAGGTGTTATTGATATTTTAAAACTCATGGGTGCAGATATTAGCTTACTCAATAAAAAGGAAGTAGGGGGGGAGCCTGTTGCGGATATTCGTATTCGCTCTGCAAAATTAAAAGGTATTAATATACCTGAAGCATTAGTGCCTTTAGCTATTGATGAATTTCCCGTTTTGTTTGTTGCAGCATGTTTTGCCGAGGGAACAACCGTTCTAACAGGTGCAGAAGAGTTGCGGGTAAAAGAAAGTGACCGTATTCAAGTCATGGCAGATGGCTTATTAGCTTGTGGGGCAGATGTAACACCAACAGCTGATGGAATTATTATAAAAGGAGGAGGACTAAGTTCAGGTGAAGTGGATAGTCATGGAGATCATCGTATAGCAATGTCCTTTGCAATGGCTGGCTTATGCGCAAAAGGTAGTATTATTATTAATGATTGTGAAAATGTTGATACATCATTCCCGCATTTTATTGAGATAGCATCTAAAGCGGGAGTCGGCGTGAAGATCATCTAATCATCCAATAGTCAGATTTATACCTCAAAATATCGTAATTATATAGATTATATAAAATTATGTTATAGTCGCTTTAGAGTATAGAATATGTATAAATAATGGACTAGTACATTTATTTGAATACCATATGATGAGTTATTGCACTGATTATTAATTTTCACGGATGATTAAGTAAGTATGAAAAAGAAAAATTTGGGTGTTGCTTTATTATTATCAATATTTTTTATGTTATCTATTCCTGCTGTATACAGTGCACCCGTTAAAGCGGATGAATGGGATGAGATGTTAAAACAATTATCAATATCAATGCCTGAAGTGTTTGATGATAATGTTTCTAGCACTAAAAAAATCAAAAAGAAAAAAAAGAAGAAATGTAAAGGGAAATCAAAGCGTTCTAAAAAATGTAAAGAACCAGAGTTGACTAAGGCAGAAAAGGCTCAATTAGATAAAGAAAAAAAAGAGTTAGAAGAGAAGAAAAAAATAAGAAAATTAACAAAAAGGCTTTATAAAGCAGTACGAAGAGGTGATGTCGAAGCGGTTAAAAGCTTAGTTTTACAACGCGCTGATACGACTTACTCTAAAACAGACAATGTGACCTTGTTACATATTGCATCAGCAAGAGGTTATTTTAATATAGCTAGGATACTGGCAACACATGGTGCTGATGTAAATGCAAAAACATCAAAAAACTGGACTCCACTGCATCATGCAGCACGTTTTGGACATCTTGATATTGTTAGATTTTTAATGAGTAAAGGCGCGAATATGCATTTAGCAAACTCAGATGGAAAAAATCCTTATGCTTTAGCACGACAATTAAAGCATACTGATATAGAGCATTTCTTTAAGCTTTGGCAGCGATATCACTGAGTAGTTAAATTCTCGAGGTATTTTTAAAAATATCCCTAAAAATTATATAGAAAGGTATTCAATATTTGTATCTTCATGCCACAACTGCCGCATGGCGTTTTTATGGCTGTGGATATTGCTACTATTATAAAAGTTTATATTTCCTTCTTTATTATTTGAATTACTTAATTCATTTTTTCTTAAAATACGTCGTAATTGTAGTGCTACTGGCTTTCCTGTTTCGATGAGTAATATGTCATCACCTACAATATGTTTGATTGTGTGGTGTAAAAAAGGGTAGTGAGTGCAGCCTAAAATAATAGTATCAGCGTTCTGTTGCAGTAAAGGATAGGTATATTTTTTGATAAGTTGCTTAGTATCGTAGTGATCTAAACGATTGGCTTCTACTTGCTCAACTAAGCCAGGACAGGCTTGCGCTAACACCTTTGTATGGGAAGCATATTTAATTGTTAGGCAATATAGACGTTTGCTCTCAATGGTTCGTTGTGTTGCTAAAACACCAATAACCCCAGTTTTACTCATTTTCACCCCAGGTTTTATTGCTGGCTCTAGTCCAATGACAGGGATTGTTAGTTGTTCTCTTAGTAAATCAACAGCTATTGCTGTTGCTGTATTACAAGCGACAACGAGTACTTTAATATTTTTTTCAAGAAGGAAATCAGCGATTAATGAGGAACGTTGTTGCACATGTTGCGTGCTTTTATCGCCATAAGGAGCGTGTTTTGAATCGGCTATATAAATGAGATTTTCGTGAGGAAGAAGTCGGCGAATCTCTCGTAGAACCGAGAGTCCACCTATTCCTGAGTCAAATACTCCGATAGGATAGGAGTTATTTGCATCTACTCCTAAACTATCGGTTCTTGTTTTAAATTGCTTATCGACCACGCAAGAAGCTAATCAATGCATTATATTTTGGTGATGAATGTTGCTCTACATTATCTAACATACCAAAGTAGCTGTGGTTATTAATGGTAGCAATACCATTGAAGTGCATTAATAAACCTCCCCCCTCTTTTCTCCATGTATTAAGATATTTTTTGTAAGCCTGAGCCATGCGAGGATTTTGGTTTGCTTTAGCAAAGAATTCAAAAATTCTTTCATCTCGTATAATGTGAGGACGATCAACACGGAGTAAATGTTGACCACCTTCATAAGCTAGAAGCTTTAATCCGTGCTTACGTGCAAGTGCGACATTTGGTCTGATACGTACTGCTGCTAAGCGTTCCATTGCTCCACCAGGATACTGATCTTTTATTAAGCCACCATGAAGTAATTCTGTGAAGAGATTGTTCATCCCTCTTTTCCCCTGACGGGACCAATTGCGTAATATATTACGGTTTTCAATGCGCGCTATATAGTCTCCAAAATAAGGACCTACGGCATAAGCATCGATACTTTTTGAACAAGCACCACCACCAACAAGTGGGCAACTTAATGCTTCTTCACCTAGAGTTGGACCTCCAGCATATGAGGATAAAACACAAACAACTCTATTTTTTTGTCCTCCAAATGTGCGTTTCCAGATATCACACATTTCACGTGTACGTTTACCAAGGTAATTGAGCGCAAGCTTCATCTTACGTGAGCCAGAATTTAGCTTTGGGTATGCATTCGGCCATAAGCGCATACCCTCACGTGCTGCATAGTTTGTTGCGGGGTACATCATATTCCAAACTTCATTGGAATATTCTACATAAACTTTTTGTCTAGGATTTAAGCGTTGCTTAACAGTACGAGCAAAGTTAGCTATAAACCCATTTGTTGCTTTGTGAGGCATTGAGAACCATGGCGCAGCATTAATTGTATTAACGAGATCAACCATTGTTTCTACGGGCATACCCGCATTATTGTTGTAGTGCGCATTAGCTGGGGTTGTGCGCTCATTCCAATTGGCTAACTCGGTATCTTTCGTATTTTGCCAAGGCATGAATCGTATTGCATTAAAGGGGCGAATTGTACGAATATATTCTGGATTAAATTGTTGGGTTTTGTATATTTTTTCGTATTTTTTAGGAATAACTTTAATATTGCGAATGTAGTTACGAGGATTCACCGAAGCAATATGTATACGTAAGCCTTTCGCTTCCTTCATGGTGAAATCAATACGACCAGGACGCTTGTTTTTTATTGTAATATTTCCATGAACACTAATTTCGCCCTCGCCATCATAAACAACAAAATAGTCACCAAGAGGGAAGTGAGGAGGCATATCCCAAATACTATTTACTGAGGTGAAAATGGGGCTTTCACCGCGTGCAGGCAGACGTGTTACCCAGCCATTTCGATCAAGAGAAACAAGATGAGATTCATTGGTGTTAAAAGCAATTTGTTTAGTACAGCCTGGGTCAATAGGACGATTCTGTTGCCAGTTAAATTCGCAAGAAGTGATCCAACCACGGGACACTTTAAATATATCAATAAAAGGATCAGAAGATGTTAGTTTGTGTAAAGGACTTACATTTAAACCTAAGCGGTTTCCAGGGGCGGCTTGTGAGGCACTACTTAAACCAATAATAGTTAATAATACAAGGACTTTACTGATCATCCATGTGGCGTACTGTGTTGTGCGCATATAGTGTTCCTTTTCTAATATAATGTTACATCTAAAGAGATATTACCTCAGTGTAAACAGAATGCGAAATTGGCGTTCAGCCTCAGTCCTATCAATTAGATGCATCTATTTTATGAAAAATTGATTATGTGTAGACTTGCTAATAATATACTTATTCGTAACAATTCTTCACTTAAGTGTAGCAATAGAGAGACAATTTGCACATCATGATTAGTTGTTTTCATCGGCAAATAAAGGCTGTTTGAGTATTTTTATCATTGTTTCGGTAGATCTATCATCGTTTGTTTAATTATTTAGCAATATAATTTATATTTTAATTATTAAGTTGTTTGTCCTTGGCTTTAATAATTAGTTCTCATTTTTGATCCCTTAGCGCTATATTTAAGCTGGTGGCTATGTTTTTATCAAATACAATATTATTGAACATTTGCTAGATTTCCTTTATTTTCTAACCAGTTTTTTCTGTCTTGAGCGCGTTTTCGCGATAGCAACATATCCATTATTGCATCGGTTGTTTCTGGATCTTCTAGTGTTAACCGTACTAATCGACGTGTGTCAGGGTGCATGGTTGTTTCTCGTAATTGCAAAGGATTCATCTCTCCTAGTCCCTTAAATCGCGTAATTGAAACTTTGCCTTTTAATTTTTCTTTTTTTATGCGCTCTAGTATGGCTTGGCGTTCTGATTCATCCAGTGCATATTCAATCTTTTTACCAATATCGACACGATATAGAGGTGGCATCGCGATATACACATGACCTGCGGCAATTAATGGTCTGAAATGCTTTAGGAATAGGGCGCAAAGCAAGGTAGCGATATGTGCGCCGTCTGAGTCTGCATCGGCAAGTATGCATATTTTTCCGTAACGTAAACCACTTAAGTCATCGGAAGCAGGTTCTATCCCTAGGGCAACTGAAATATCATGGATTTCTTGTGAGCCAAGCACCTGGTCAGGGTGAACTTCCCACGTATTGAGTATTTTTCCACGCAGAGGCATAATGGCTTGAAATTCACGATTTCTTGCTTGTTTAGCTGAACCACCTGCAGAATCACCTTCGACTAAAAAAATTTCAGTCTGCGATAAGTCTTGAGATGAGCAATCTGCTAGTTTGCCTGGTAGCGGTGGACCGCTGGATATTTTCTTGCGTACTACTTTTTTGCTCGCTCGCTGGCGTTTTTGAGCATTGTTAATGACGTGCTCAGCAATTAAATCACCCACTTCTGAATTTTGATTTAGATATAAGCTAAAAGCATCTTTAACCGCACCAGTCACTAGGCTTGCAGCGGTACGGGATGATAATCGCTCTTTAATCTGTCCTGCAAATTGTGGGTCTTGCATTTTGATGGATAGGATAAAGGATAATTTATCCCAAATATCATCAGGTGTTAGTTTTAAGCCACGAGGCAATAGATTTCTAAACTCACAAAATTCGCGTAAAGCATCAGTGATGCCTGTGCGTAAACCATTAACGTGTGTACCACCTTGAATGGTAGGAATAAGGTTGACATAACTTTCTTGTATTAAATCGCCTCCCTCTGGAAGCCATAAGAAAGCCCATTCTACCGCCTCGGTTTCATTACTGAACTCCCCTAAAAAAGGTGTCTCGGGGAGAACTTCAAACTCTTGTACTGAATCCATTAAATAGTCTTTAAGACCATCTTCGTAATACCATTCGGTGGTATCATTTTTAGCTTCATCGGTAAAGGTGATATGCAGACCAGGGCATAGTACAGCTTTAGCACGCAGGTTATGTTTTAAACGAGGAATGGAAAAACGCACACTATCAAAATATTGAGCATTAGGCCAAAAATGTAAGCTAGTCCCTGTATTTTTTTTGCCAACCTTGCCGATAACTTCGAGGTCGCTAGACTTATTGCCATTTTCAAACATCATCTTATATTCTTTGCCATCACGCTTAATGCGGACATCAAGAAGTAAAGAAAGCGCATTGACCACAGAGATACCAACACCATGCAAACCACCAGAGAATTGATAGTTTTTATCAGAGAATTTACCACCTGCATGTAAGGTAGACATAATCACCTCAACACCTGGCATATTTTTTTCAGGATGAATATCTACAGGCATGCCACGCCCATTATCGGTAACAGATAAAGAGCCGTCAGCATATAACATCACATGCACTCTATTGGCATAACCTGCCATTGCTTCATCAATGCTATTGTCGATAACTTCTTGAGCTAGATGATTAGGGCGGGTGGTGTCCGTATACATTCCAGGACGTTTACGAACAGGATCAAGCCCAGAAAGAACTTCGATGGCAGAAGCGTTATATTCCTTTGACATAGATAGCGTTTATCCGATTAAAAAAGCAGAGCTTACTGTAGTAGGTATAAGGGGGTTATTCAATTCTATTTTTACTAACTGCTCAGTTTTCTTGTTTTCCGTACTCATGCTTCTATTTTAAACTTTTAAATCATCAATATACAGTTGATATAGTTTTGGCTCCATAATGGTATTAACAGGTGATGCTATTTTTTGAGTATCTTTAGCAAATACAGTTGCCGCTTGCATGGTGGCACTAGTGATATATTTAGTTTCGATGTCAAAATTAAAGATTGTAGGGAAGGGGCTATTTTTTCTCGCAAGATTAAAGCCCCATGCGCCAAAGGAAGGGATATTGACATGATAGCTAAGGGTTTGCTCGAAGACGCTATCCAATGTTGCAGCAATACACCAAAAGGTTCTATGGGTGAAGAAAGGCGAGGAGCTTTGTGACACTAAATAGGCGTTATCACTCATGCGTCGCGTAATCATTTTATAAAATTCTTTAGAGTATAGTTTGTTGATTGCTTCATTATGTGGGTCAGGCATATCGATAATCACGCGATCATAAAGAATGCCTGCTTGATTAATAAAGGTAAAAGCATCTTGATTGTAGATGTGTACTTTCTTATTATTTAAGCTGTTTTTATTGAGTTTTTTTAATTGATAAAGATTTTTTCCTAGATGTGTCATTTCAGGGTCAATATCAACAAGATCAATCCGTTTTACATCCTTATATTTTAGTATTTCTCGTACGGCTAAGCCATCACCACCACCGAGTATTAATATGTTCTCACGCTTTCCCGAGATGGAAAGCAGGGGATGTACTAAGGATTCATGGTAGCGATATTCATCGCGTGATGAAAACTGAATATGTCCATCAATAAAAAGGCGTTGATCGTTATTAGTTTCTGACTTGGTAACGACTATTTTTTGATAAGGCGTTTGTTTTTCGTAAATCACCTGATCAAAATATAAATGTTTTTCCGCGAAGCTAGTCAGCATTGTGCCATAGATAGTAAAACCAATTAGCATGCTTAAAATGCTAAGGCTGATAATGCTTAGGAGCTTGCTGTTTTTTAGATAATGGCGAAAAAAATAAATATTAGTGAGTGCGGTTAGAATATTAATAAGTCCAATAGCAAAAGAGGAACGTACAAGCCCAAGCTGTGGCAATAAAAACAAAGGAAAGGCAACTGAACCGATCAGTGCACCAAGATAATCTAGCGACATTACATTAGCAATAGAGTCACGAGTGCTGTGCTTTTGTGCTAATACAGCGGTGAGGATAGGAATTTCCATACCAACCAGTGTGCCAATGATTAAAATGAGGCTGTACATAGTGACATCGTATAAGGCTCTTACCATAGGGAAGGCAATAAAAAGTAATAAACTACATACTCCACCGATTAACGATATGGCAATTTCAACGGTGATAAAGTTTTGTATGTGATTATCGTTTAAAAGTTTTGAAAGATATGAGCCAACTCCCATCGCAAACATAAAAAAACCGATGGTGAGAGAAAATTGGTAAACACTATTTCCTAATAAATAACTAGAAACAGTGCTGATAATTAATTCATAGGCAATACCACAAAGCGCGACAATGAGTATGGAGATTAATAAAATGCCTGTTTGCTTATTACTGAGTTTGCTATAGATGTCGTTATTATTTGATGTCATATGAATCTATTATGTAATCTAAAAAAGTATAAAGCCCATCACTCGCGTTACGAATGATGGGCTTTTTAAAAAATATTAATTTGGTTTACTTTCCTGAAGAAAAACTACCCGATCCTGCGCGTGATTTTGCGCTAGGAGAAGAAAATGATTTTTTAGAAGAGCTAGAAGATTTTTTCGTACTGGCTGATTTTCTAGGTGGCGTATTAGCACCGGGTGTTGTCCCTGTTGATCTTTGACGATTCATGATATTACCCATTAGCATACCCATCATCATACCCATCATCATGCCACCAAAAGGGCTTTCTGCTGAGCGTTCGTTATCTGATGCGATAAGTTTTTGCTTGTCACCATCAATTTCAACTTTAAAGACTTGAGCTTCACCACTATCTCTTATTTTATTGGCATTATCATCGCGAAAACCAATAAAAGAACCGTCTTTTTCAGCGGTAACACCCAATGTTTTAGGATAAACTTTGGGCTCCGTAGCATTTAAAGTATCAGCTAGTGAGAGTGCAAAATCATCCATTGCTTTTTCTTTTGTGGTGTCTTTGTGTTTAGTTTCAAATGCTTTCAATTCATCTGCTGATATTTTTAAAATACGTTCTAAATCCGCTTTTGGTGCTGGTTCCCCACCACAGGCGGTAAATAATAAAATACTTAAGCTAGATGTGATAAATAATTGTTTTACTGATTTCATTTTATTTCTCTTGGTTTTTAAATTTTACACTGATAATTTTGACGATTTAGTATTATTGCCATCAAGCTATTTTATTTTTTACAATAAAGGGAGTAGTGTTTTTCATCAATCCCATCATCATAATAGTCCTTTAGTGTTCCGCTATGGGAAAAGCCTGATTGTAACAAAGGTGCTTCAATATTAGTAAAATTACTGGGAAATGAAAGGAATATCGCCCGAGCACCTTCTGCTTGTACGGCATCGATGCCGATTTGAACATCCTCTGCTGTTAATGGAGACTCGCCTTCATCATGCCAGCTAAAGCTATAAGCACCATCGGTTTCAGCTATTTCGAAGATACCATCAAATTGTACATTGCAATCATCATCATAAATTTCATTTGCTTCCTTTTCTTTGAGACGCATGCCGAGAATAATTTGTGCTTCGCCTTCATCGTAAAAATCTTTATGAGTAATTTCTATGTTCATGCCTAAGTCTTGGTATAGGTGTAGTGCAGCGGCATAAATTGCGCCATCTTCAGGATCAACATAATCACTGACTTTTACAAACAGCTTACGCGCTCCTTTTTCCTTGATAAGATCGATGATTTGAGTCAACATTTTTCGACCATGACCTTTATTGGTATGCTTGGCATCAATATATGTCCATGAAAGCCAATAGCTGTCTTCGCAAGCAGGAGGAATAGCATAGCCTGTGATGCCGATTATTTCACCATCAACTTCGTAAACGTAATTGTCGTAGGTGCCGCCAATTTCTCGATAACCCGACTCTGCTGCTTCCGCATCATCTTCGTCATGTGAGTCGATAATAGCGACGACTTTATCAATATCATCTGTTTGCATTTCTCGTAAATTTGTCATTTTTCTCATTTATTCCTTAATTAATCCACGTAAATGTTGGTGAATATCGATATGTGAAGGCTGAAACGCTTTTTCAAGTACTTCGACTGCTTTGTCAGGCTGAGTTTCACCGCACATAAAAACATCTAAAGCAGCATAAGCACGTTCTGGCCATGTATGAATACTAATGTGTGATTCGGCAAGTACTGCAACGCCAGAGACTCCGCCATTAGGGGTAAAATGATGCAAGTGAATATGGAGCAGGGTAGCTCCTGCACTTTTTATTGCATCACGTAGTGTTTTTTCTATAAAGGAGATATTGTCTAAG
>Ga0256832_1001549_pt1 | contig 15628 bp, 17 predicted proteins | sample 134614metaG_FD_190534 | JGI IMG/M metagenome (GOLD analysis project Ga0256832, IMG submission 190534) | Hydrothermal vent microbial communities from Lau Basin, Pacific Ocean - 134-614 | ecosystem: Environmental > Aquatic > Marine > Hydrothermal vents | place: Pacific Ocean: Lau Basin | collected...
GCAATTCTCATTAATATACATCCCTCATTGTGTTATAAACATTGAATTTTCCAGTAGGTGTTCTTACCCAATCTCCAGTAATAGCTTTTTTGAGTTTGAGTGTGTTTGCATCATAAACAAGTATAGCAGATGGTTCTGTCTTTTTACCCCATACAGAAATCCACACTTCATCACCTTTATCGTTGAATTCAAGGTGAACTGCTCTTCCTTTATATTTCTTAGGAATTTCAATAGTTTTAACAACTTTAAGAGACTGCTTGTCTATTACGTGGAAAGATCTTTGAAGTTTAGGATCTGGATTGATTGCTCTATCTGCAAACATATATTTTGATCTTGGATGTGTTTTAACAAAGAGGTTACCACCACCTTTTCCAGGAAGTTTGATTTTTTTAACAACTTTCCACGCATATTCTGGATGATTTCTTTTATCTACACCAATACAAACAATAGATGGTTCACCAATATGTCCAGTACACCAGATAGGTCCATATTGTAAGTTATATACGTTTGCCCCTCTTCCAGGGTGAGGTTTTACACCTGTATCCACGAGAGCTTCAAGTCTTCCTTCTTCGGTATCGATAACAGCAACTTTATTTCTCATATTAGCAGCGACAAGGAAATATCTCTTAGAATAGTCCCAACCACCATCGTGTAGGAATCTTTCAGCATCAATCATTTTAACGCCTAAGTTGTGAATATCTTCGTAATTTACTAACCACGTTTTTCCAGTTTCTTTGATATTAATCACCCATTCAGGCTTGTCATGTGAAGCAACAATTGAAGCAACACGAGCTTCTCTTAAGAACTCATTAGTATCATAAGTATATCCACTTGTATTTACGATTTTTAAAGGTTCAAGAGTCTGTCCATCCATGATAACAAAACTTGGTGGCCAATAACATCCTGTTACAACATACTTATCTTTGAAATCTCCAAATTTACCTTCATATTTACTAACATCAACAGAACGAGCATCATAACAATTTTTAACTTCTGCTACCTTATCAGGTTTTGGAAGCCATAAGTCAATTAAAGTAGTTTTTCCATCTCTACCTATTGAGAGGAAATATCTACCAGATGCAGAAGATCTCAAAATATGAACAGCAAAACCTGTGTCAACAATATTAACTAATTCTTTTGTATCACCATCGATGATAGCTACTTTACCTACATCACGAAGAATTACACCGAAAAAGTTTTTCCAGTTTCTTGAATGTGCAGGTTCTGTAGGTCTTTGTTCTGGTGGAACAAAAACTCTCCAAGTTTTTTTCATCTGTTCTAATGACATTTCTGGTGGTTCTGCTGGTGGATGGAAAAGATACCTTGCTACAAGATCAATTTCTTCTTTAGTCATAACTCCCTGTTTACCCCAGTCAGGCATACCACCAGGTGTTCCATAATAGATAAATGCTTTGATTGCTTCAAGATTTAAGCCTTTTTTCTTTAATGTCTTAGGCTCTAAGTTTGGACCAGTAGCCCCCTTTCTTAACATTCCGTGACAGCCCGCACATCTGTCAAAATAAATCTGAGTAGCTTTTTTGTACTCATCTTTTGACAGTGGAGGCAGTTTGTCTTTTGCTGCACTTGAACTAAACATTCCTGCAGAGAGAATCCCTGCAATCCCAATAGTTGTAACGAGTGTTCGTAGCTTCATGCTGTTACCCTCCTTTAAAGTTTTTAATTAGTATTTATAAGTCAATTGGAACCATGTTTTTGTTACATCGTTTCCAGCTGTTGGAAAATCATCACCAGCTTTATAGAAAGCTCCTTTAACCAACAGACCTAATCTTTTTGTTACTTTTTTCACATAGAGGAATTCAAATTCCTTTCCATAATCAAGGTCGTTAATTTTTGAGTCATATTTGTGGAATCTCAATAACAATTTTCCAGTCTTTTTAGTAGCATAACCAACAGTTAAGAGAACATCTTTTAATCCATTTGGATCACCTGCCAACTCTTTTCCAATTAATACATCTGACCAACCTTGGAATTTATGTGCTGTTGCTAAAGGAGTAGAGAATCCAGTGGTTGCGTTTCCTCTTGCTTCTCCTAAAACTTCATAGTTTACTCCTGCTATTAGTCCACTAAAATATCCATTTACAGCAATATCATAGTAATAAGAATCTACGTTCCCGCCACCCCAATTATCTTTTTTAGTTGGATCATCCTGCCATGCGTATTCTAAAACATAGCTAAATTTAGTTTTTCCACTGGCTTTTACTAAACCAGTTAATCTAAGTCCATAAGTGTCGTGAATATCAGTTAACAAATAATCATAGGCTGTAATTTTTAATGCTTTTGAAACTTTGTATGCTGCATGTAATAAAATTGGTGCGTCTGCAAGTTTCCAGCTTTTGTTTAATTCATCTTTAATTCCTAATCTTTCATAAACTAAAGCACCTAATAGGTTTAGATTCTTAACAGAGTTATTAATTACAGCAATTACACCATAAGTTTGAGGCAATTGTCTCCAGCCAACGTTACCAATAAATCTGTGGTTATCTAATGTAACCATTTTTCTACCAACAATGAATGTTGTTTTTCCAGTAGTGTAAGAAATGTTTGCCTGTGTAATCCTTGTAGTTGGTGGATCAATTACCACTGCGTATTTTGGATCGTTATTTCCAGCAGCAGATGTAGAGTTGTAGTTGTCAATTAAAGCACTTACGTTGGTTGCTTCAATTTGAGCATTTAATCCTTTTACTCCGCCAATGTTTAATAAATTTGAGCCAATAACAGTTCTAACAGTTAAAGCATTTGCACTGTCGTGAATGTTATCATCAACATACTCAAACCTTGGTCTAAAAATTAAATAAGGCTTGAGTGTTTCAAAAAATGGTGGAGTGTTTAACTCCTGAGCTTGTGCCTGTGTTGAACTTCCCATTGGAAGCATTGCAAAGGTTGGTACTGCCAAAAGTCCACTGAGTGCTAACTTCAGTTTTTTCATCATCTAACCCTCCAGTAAAGTATTTAATAGATTTTCAATTATTTTTTCCCCTGGGACATTTTTCTCATTCGCTAAATTTTCTATCTGATGATAGCTTTTTACATCTAAATACATTACAGCTCTTACATTTTCCCCTTCTTTTTCTCTCATTTCATCATAAATGTTTTGCCATTTTATTCTGGTTTGTTTGTCTATCCAGCTCCTCATTGATTTATAACCGATTTTTTTGCCATCTTTGTAAATTCCAGAAATCTCTGTATAGACCCAGTAATAACCTTTATCTTTTCTTAAATTTTTAACATATCCTTTCCATATTTTTCCAGCTTGTATGGTTTCCCATAAATCTTTAAACACTGATTTTGGCATATCTGGATGTCTGATAATGTTGTGAGGTTTGCCAATTAATTCATCTACACTATACCCTGAAATCTGTGCAAAAGTTTCATTTGCATAGGTGATTATTCCCTTTAAATCTGTCCTTGAAATAATCAACTCATTTTTAGGTACTTCTGTTTCAATAAACATTGCAAATGTTTTATCCATCACAGTTTACCTTTCAAATCTCCCTGGTAATCAATTTCATCTGCACAAATCCCTTCATCTTTTAAAACGTCTGGAACGAGTTCTTCAACTTTTTTGAAATCTTCTATAGCATTGGCAAGTTCTTCTTCACTATACGAATACATGAGGTCAGCAGTTAGAACATGGGGCATTTGTTCTATTTCTTTAACTTTTGAGACTTCTTCTGAAACATTTTCACCTTCAATTGTAACTATGATTTTTCCCTTTTCATCTATAAAATGAATTTCACATAACCCACTATTTTCAAGACTTTTTATTACCTGTTGTAAATGTTGTGGAGCCGTAGTTATTACTAAACTTGAAATATTCATTACTGTAACCTCCAAAAATAAATTCGAGGACTTTCTTCTGTAGAAATTAAATTTTTTTCATCAATAAATAAAATTTTAGTTAAAGAAGATTTATGTCCTTTTAATGTATAAACTCTTTTATTAGTTTTTAAGTCAATTATGGCAATATGTCCTTTCTCATTTAGCTGATAAGCACCAAATTTTGCTGAAGGACTTAATCCAACTGCATAAACAAAAAATTTCGCATTGAATCTTATTGAAATTTTTTTGTTCAAATCGTGAACGTAAACCCTTCTGTCTCTTCCTCCTGAAATAATTTTGCTATCTTTGTAATCAATAGAAAAAATTTTATCTACATGTGTATTTTCTATTTTTCTTTCTAATTTTCCTGTTTTGGTATCAACCAAATAAATAATTCCTCCTTCTGTGGCAACAGCAACTTTGTTTTTATCGGGACTTAAAACAAATGCTGAAAAAGGAGAAGTACTTATTTGTTTTCTGTAGATTTGTTTTTTATTTTTAATATCAAAAAGTATTAATTCATCACTTATCAATCCTAATAAGGCAAGATTTTTATTTACAAATTTTGCTCTTTTAATAATCATTTTGTTTTTTTCAGAAAGAATTTTTTTTAATTTTTCATTTTCATAAATAAACAAAGAAGAAAATCCTTCCTGCCCTTCACTCAAAATAAGTATTCTCTTTTCATCTGGTGTTACATCTACAGAATAAACTTTTGGTGAATAATATTCTTCGAAGAAATTTAGTATTTGAGGCAATGTAATTTTTTTAATTTCTTTTTTTTGTAAGATATCAAAGATTTCGACTGTTCCTAATTCTGTTCCTACATAAATTTTTCCGTTTAAATAAACCACATCTGTACTGCTTGCAGAGGCTTTTAAGATATAGTTTGGTTCTAAATCTTTGGGAATAATTAATGCATTTGCAGTTGCAGTTATAAAGAAAATAAATACCAATATTTTTTTCAACTGTTTACCTCTACAGGTGTTGCATTTATTGCACTAACAGGACAAACTGTTAAACAAAATCCACATGCAGTACATTTTTCATTTTTTATTTCAGGTTTCCATAAACCTTCGAATTTAATTGCATTATCAAGACAAACATCACTACAGGAGTTACATAATGTTCCATGCCATGAAACACATTTTGTTTTTTCAATCTCAACTACTGCATTTATTTTTGGTTTGAGTCCTTCATTTAGTTGCAACACATTTTCAGGGCAAATCTTTGCACATTCCTGACAAAATGTACATCCTCTACTTTCAAAAGATAAAAAAGGTGTTTTGTTTTCCGCAATATTGATTATGTTTTCTGGACAAGCAGAAGCACAAACACCTTCGCAGTTTACACATTTTGAAAAATCTGCATTTTCACTGTAAGGAGGACGGATGTAGAGTTTTTCCTCTACATCCCCATTAACTGTTGAATACGCCCATATTGGAAAACTTTTTAAAAACTTCCTTCTATTCAATTTTTTCCTCTTACTGGGCTGGTTTAAATGTGTTTTGTACCAACGGTTTTGCATTTGCCTGTGGGGCATGGCATGTAGTACACATAAATCTTGCTCCAGCTATATTGCTTAATTTTTTCCCAGTAATAGGATCTATATAATGAGATTCGGGAATTGGAACAGCTCCCATGTCTTTAGCAACTTCCGGAGAATGGCAGTTCATACATGCATTATTATCCTTTGTAATAGGAACAAATCCTTCTACACTATGAGGAATTTGTGGAGGAGCAGTTGGATAAGAAGTTGGTAAAGGTTTTGCTGTTCCAGGTGCTGCTTCTGTATATTTAACAGGAGGTAAATTTACAGATTTTTCTTCAGTTACATTTGTTTTTCTTAAACCTAATTCTGTATCAGAAACTGCTTTTTCTTCTGTTGCAGATGTTTGAGATCCTTCTTGAGTTGCTGCACAACCTACAAAATAGATAGATACAACTACCAAGAAGAATGAAGTTAATGAGTAAAATAGCTGCTTTTTCATTATAAAACCCTCCTAATTTTCATTTAATTTAGTTCTGCTTCTGCTGGCATTTTTTCTTTGCCCTTCGGTGGTAAAAATCTAATGGCAAATTGAAGTGCATCGTCATTGCAAACTTCTATACATCTTCCACAGTTTATACATTCTCCTGAAATAACAAATCCATTTTCTTTTCCAACCATTGGTAAAACCTGCTTTTCAGGACAGATGTTTTTACAGTTCATACAGAGAGTACAGTTTGGTTGATAATGATAAACTCTGATTGCACTCTTTGAAGTTGCCAATGAGTAAAACGCACCAAGAGGGCATAAATGTCCACACCAGCCATTTTTAGTAACAAATAGTTCAAATAAAAATACCCCTAAAACTGCAGCCCAACCTAATCCCATTCCAAAAACTACGCCTCTATGGAGCATAGAGATAGGACTGATAAATTCAAATGCTGGAACTGCAATTAAAAAAGATAGAATTAAGCTAATTCCTAATATCCAGTATCTTGTTTTACGGCTAAATCTTAACTGCCATTCGTCTCTGTCAAGCTTTAATTTTTTTCTAATCCAGTTTGCAAGGTCTGTAACCATATTTATTGGACAAACCCAGCTGCAAAAAGCTCTTCCTCCAATAACTGCATAAAAGAAAAGAATTAAAAATGCTCCTAATAGAACATCAATGGAAACTAATGCTCCTGCTGCGAACATCTGTAAAACTGCATAAGGATCTGCAAAAGGAATAGTTTCCATAAACAAAGAAGCACTTAGATTTCCTTTTAAAATAGTCCAGCCGTAAGCATTTCCTGCGAAATACAGAAAAAGTATAGAAAGCTGAACTATTCTTCTTGAAAAAAGAAATCTATGCTTATATAAAAACTTTAAAATTTTGTTGCTATTCATTAAATAAATCCTCAGTATTTAAATATTCCTCAGGACTTTTTTCACTCTTTTTTGTTTTATGGAAAGTTTGTGGTTTTAGTTTTGCTTCTGGAGTTTTTTCCCAGCCTTTAACATAATGGGAGCCAGCTTTTCCTGTTGCTAAATGTATCGGAAGAACGAAAATAGAAGGTTTCTCTGTAACACAGGCATATTCACACATTCCACATCCAGTACAATGTTTACTGTGAACAACTGGAACTAAATAGGCATGTTTTCCAGTTCTCTCATTTTTCATGTACTCAATTGTTAAGGCTTTATCTATAACAGGACAGGCTCTATAACATGCATCACACTGTATTCCCCAGAATGCTATACAACTTTCCATATCAATTACTGCAAGACCCATTTTAGCTTTGTTAATATCTAAAACTTTTCTGCCATTTTTAATACTTGAAACTTTATTTGGTTCCAACGCACCTGTTGGACAGGCTACTGTACAAGGAATGTTTTGACACATGTAACACGGCACTTCTCTCGGTACAAAGTAAGGCGTTCCAATAGGTACTTTATCAGGATAGATATGAGGTGTCGATTTTTGAGGTTTATGTCCTCCTGGAGCACCTAATGCAAGAGTGGCAGTTCCGGGATTAGGATTGTTTGGTCTATGTTTACAAGCTTCTACACATAATCCACACTTAATACATTTTTTTACAAAATCTTCCTCTTTTAACGCTCCCGGAGGTCTTAAAACAATCGGGGAGCTTTTATCTTCAGATACATAAGCCCCCCAAACCAGTCCTCCTATCATACTTAAACCAACTGCCTGAACCGAGCTTATTATAAATTTCCTTCTATTTAAGCCGTGTTTTGTGTCCTTTTCCAAAACCATCCTCTAAAATCAAGCTTTATAGATTTTTACAGCAGCTTTTTTGTAGTCTGTTTCTTTTGAAATAGGACAAGTATGGTCAAGGCACACTTTGTTTACAAATACCCTTTCATCAAAGAATGGAACAAATACATAACCTTTTGGAGGTTTATTTCTTCCTCTTGTAGTTATTCTGGCTTTGGCTCTTCCTCTTCTACTTTCTATCCATACAACATCACCATCTTTTAATCCAAGATTTTGTGCATCAGATGGATTCATGAAACATAGCGCTTGAGGAACAGCTCTGTAAAGCTCAGGAACCCTCATAGTCATTGTTCCTGTATGCCAGTGCTCAAGAACCCTTCCTGTACAGAACCAGAATGGATATTCTTCGTCCGGCTTTTCAGGTGGCTCCATGTAAGGTCTGAAGAATATTTTTGCTCTATTTTTTAAGCTGTATTTCTCTTTTGTTTTTGGACCATAGAGATCACCTTTTGGAAGTGCTTTTAGTGCAGGTCCATAGAATGCAAATTCTCCGTCAGGATTTGCTTTTCTTGCGTAAGGGTCGTACTTAGTATTAAATCTCCAAGCAGTCTCTTTTCCATCAACTACTGGCCATTTTAATCCCCTAACTTTGTGATAAGTATCAAAATCTGCTAAATCATGTGCATGACCTAAACCAAATTTTCTATATTCTTCCCATAGATATTTATGGATAAAGAATCCATATCCTTCAAATGGCTTTCCATCACTTCCTCTAACTTTTCTCTTGTCTCCTTCTGCTTCTGTGTTTGGATGTCCCATTGCTATTGGATCAGGCCACTTGTAACTTTTTGCTTCTGCATTAGCGAATAACACATCAAAAAGTGTATCTTCTGGGCTATAACCCATAGCTTTTGCTTTATCTAAAACATTTGGAAGTTTTGTTCCGTCAGGTAAAGTCCAGTCTTTCCAGACTTCTTTTAGTTTAAAGAATTTTGAAAATTCTACTATTTGCCATACATCTGGCATAGCTTCTCCAATTGGAGTAACTTGTTGTCTCCAGTGCTGGGTTCTTCTTTCTGCATTTCCATATGCTCCCCATTTTTCATAAATCATTGCACTCGGGAGAATTAGGTCAGCAACTTTTGCTGAAATTCCCGGATATGCATCTGAAACAACAATAAAGTTGTCCATAGTTCTTGCTGCTTTTATCCAGTGGTTTGCATTTGCTGTATCATGCCAAGGATTACATACATGAACCCAAGCCCATTTAATTTTTCCATCTTCTAAATCTCTCATTATTTTTACAATGTGAGAACCGACTTTTGGATTTAATGTTCCTTCTGGAAGTTTCCATATTTTTTCTGAGATTTTTCTATGTTTTGGATTGAATACAACCATATCAGCAGGTAATCTGTGGGCAAATGTTCCAACTTCTCTTGCAGTTCCGCAAGCAGAAGGTTGCCCTGTTAAACTGAATGCTCCACTTCCTGGTTTTGCCTGTTTTCCGAGTAAAAGATGAATTGCGTAAATCTGTTCGTTAACCCATGTTCCTCTGTTATGCTGGTTGAATCCCATTGTCCAGAAACTTACAATTTTTCTGTTTTTATCTTTGTATAACTGAGCTAATGTTTTTAGTTTTTCTTTAAATTCATCTAATGATTCATCAGGGTCACCTTTTGCAAGTTCTGCAACGAAATCTAAGGTATAAGGTTCAACACCTTTTTTGAAATCCTCAAATGTTATAAGCCAGTGTTTTCCTGCTGCTTTAGCATGTTTCATTTCCATTTTTTGTCCTGGCTTTAGATTGAGATATGCCATTGCTCTGGCTTCTTCTTTTGTAACTATTTTGTATTTTTGTTTGGTTATAGTTTCTAATTCTTTTTCACTGTACCCTAACTTTTTAGCTGCTTCAGGTGTTCTCATTCCGTAACCAACATCTACAAATCCAGTAGCAAATACACAATATTTATTTACAAAATCCCAGTCTATTGCATCATCATTTATAATTTCTCTGATTATGTAGTTTTGGATGGCAAGGTCTGTTTGAGGTTTAAAAATAATTTCCATATCTGCAAGGTCTGAACATCTGTTTCTAAAAGTTGATAGGTTTACAACTTTTACATTTTCTGGGTCGCTCAACTTTCTATTTGCCACCCTTGACCATAAAATTGGGTGAGCTTCTGCCATATTAGCTCCCCAGGTGATAACTGTATCTGTAAGCTCAATATCATCATAACAACCGGCAGGCTCGTCTATACCGAATGTTTGAATAAATGCTGCCACTGCACTTGCCATACAATGTCTTGCATTTGGGTCGATATTATTACTTCTAAACCCTGCTTTCATAAGTTTTGCAGCAGCGTATCCTTCCTGAATGGTGTATTGACCAGAACCAAAAATTGCTACTCCTGTTGGTCCAAGTTCGTTGTATGCTTTTTTAAACTGTTCTACCATAACTTCAAAAGCTTTTTGCCATGAAACAGGTTTAAATTTACCTTTTTTGTCGAATTCACCTTTTTCGTTAACCCTGAGTAAAGGTGTTTTTAACCTGTCAGCACCGTACATGATTTTCGCATTAAAGTAACCTTTAATACAGTTAAGACCACGATTTACAGGTGCTTCAGGATCACCTTTCACAGCAACTAACCTGTCATCTTTTGAGGCTACCATAATTCCACATCCAACTCCACAAAAACGGCAAACTGCCTTATCCCATTTCCAGCCTTTTTCAGCTTCGTGAATGGCAGCAAGAGCTTCTTTAGGAACTTCCACACCAGCAGCCACTGCTGCTGAAACAGCTGCTGCTGTTTTCAGAAAATCCCTCCTTGAAATTTCTAATGAGCTACCCATCCTACTCTCCTTTCACCTGTAAAAACAGGGCTAAAGTATTTGTATTCCGCCCTTTTAGCAGGCGGTATTTGTAAATCTACCCAAAATTTTACTTTTATATTTAAATATGTTTACATATTTATTATATTTTATAATATAGCTGATATTAATCATAATAAAGATTGTATTTAAATTTACCGAAAAGAATTAAATTTTCATTGATTTAAATCAATGAAAATATATTTTTTATACTTATTACTATATTAATTATTGCTGAAAGAAGTGGAAATGTATTAAACTGGATGGTAAATTATCATGAAATTAAAAGTGGAGTCGGTGGTGGATAGTTATAATATAAGTGAGTTACTTGAAAATGTTTTTCTTTTCAAAGCCTTATCAGAACAACAATTAAAAGAATTAGAAAAAATTTCAAAATTAAAATCCTTTAAAGCTGGGGAAGTTCTTTTTTATGAAGGAGATGAACCTAAATATCTTAATCTATTAATAAAAGGTGTAATCAGAATCTATAAAACAGATGCCAGAGGTAAAGAAGTTACTATTACCTATTTATGTCCTATCTCACTTGTGGCAGAAGTTGCAAATTTAACACATTTTCCATATCCAGCAAATGCAGAATTTGAAACTAACGGGGCTGTACTTCAGATCGAATACGATCAATTTGAGGCAAAATTCTTGAAAAATCCAGAAATATGTTTTTCAATTGTACAATCTTTACTTGCAAAAATTAAAGTTATTGAAAATGCTTTTTCAGAAAATTTTATTTTAGATGCAACATCAAGGGTAGCTAAATTTCTTTATGAAGATGAAGAATTATTTAATCAATTAAAACATACAAAAATTGCCTCATTATTAAATTTGACTCCTGAAACTTTATCAAGAGTTATCCGAAAATTTAAGAATATAGGAATATTAGAAAAGAAAAATAATAAATACATCGTGAAAAATAGGGAAAAGTTAAAAGAATATTTTACATCTTAAAAAATTTTTAAAGGAGGTTTGGTTATGGAATTTGGATGGTTGGAAGTAACAGTCGCAGCAATAGTTCTTTCCCTGATTTTAGGAGTAATATTTACTCGAGGAAGTAGTTGGATAGAACCTCGTTTCTGGAAAAATATTGCAATCGTAACATCTCTTGTAATGGTTGTTTTCCTCCTTATTTTGACTTTTGATACACTTGCGTCAATTAAGATGGGGAATGGTAGAGTTCCAGAAGCTACTGTAATCAATAAAAAAATTGATTATGTTTATGATGAGCAAAAAAGATGGTATGTGCCTAAAATCGAAGGAGAGGAACCTCTATTCGGTAAGATTTGGAGTGAAGAAGAAGCAATGGCTCTTTTAGACAAAGGAAAAATGACTATCCAGAGTAAAGCTTGTATGGATTGTCATACTCTTCTTGGTAATGGTGCATATTACGCTCCTGATTTAACAAAAGCATGGTTAGATCCAAAATGGAATCTTCTTATTAAAGATATGGTAGGAGCAAATTCAAAAGAAGAGGCTATAGCAAAATGGATTCAACATCCTGATCAATATCCAACTTTCCAGAGAAAAATGCCTGATTTAGGAATTACAGATGAAGAAGCAAGAGCTATTGTAGCTTATTTAAAATGGATGTCTGCAATAGACACAAATGGATTCCCAGATAACTTTAAAACAGCAGAACAATAATTAAAAAAGGAGGAGAATAAAAATGATGAAAAAATTTGTTTTTGGGTTAGTAGGAGTAGGGCTATTAGTATCAACTTCAATGGCAGCAGATGGAAAAGCTATTTTTAAGTCAAAAGGTTGTTCTATGTGTCATAAAGAAACTGTTAATTCAGTTGGACCTTCTGTAAAACACATTGCAGAAGTTTATAAAGGAGATGTTGATAAGATGGTTGCTTACTTGAAGGGAGAACATCCTGCAATTGTTGATCCCAAAAAAGAAGCTATGATGAAAAGATTTTTAGGTAAATTAAAAAGCCTACATGAAGGTGATTTAAAAGCTTTAGCACAATATTTGGCAACTGGTAAATAATTAAAGTAATTCCATTACAATGGAGGGTTAAAAATGACTAAACAAGGTTTATATGAATCTCAAAAATTAGGTCTTTGGTATATGATTGTTGGATTAATTTTATTTGGTGCTCAGAATTTATTTGGACTATTGATTGCGTACCAATATATTAATCCAGATTTTCTCTTTGGATTATTAGATTTTAATATTGGAAGAATACTACATATTAATGCTATGGTTGTTTGGTTACTACTTGGATTTATTGGTGCTGTTTATTGGTTTTTACCTATAGAAACAGGAAGAGAAACTGTAGGAATAAAGTTAGGTAAACTTGCTTTCTTTATCTTAGTTGCTGCTGTTGCTGTTGTTGTTCTTGTTTATCTTTTTATACAAATTGGACCAGGTAATCAAATATCTTTATGGTTTATTAACGAAGGTAGAGAATATATTGAAGCTCCTCGATGGGCTGATATTGGTATAGTAGTTGTTGTATTAGTATTTTTATACAACGTTATAGCTACTGTAATTGCTTCTAAAAGACTAACTGGAATTATGGGTGTATTAATCGTTGATCTTGTTGCCCTTGCTGGCTTATATCTTGCAGGAATGTTTTATACTGCAAACATTTCTGTTGACCAGTATTTCTGGTGGTGGGTAATTCACCTATGGGTTGAAGCTACATGGGAAGTTCTTATTGGTTCTATTATGGCATTGGCATTAATGTATGTATTAAAGACACCAAGAAAGATTGTAGAAGGTTGGCTTTATCTTGAAGTATTCCTCGTTTTTGGTACTGGTATTTTAGGGTTAGGTCACCACTATTTCTGGATTGGAACTCCTGAATACTGGTTAGGAATAGGTGGTTTCTTCTCAGCATTAGAACCTTTACCACTCGTCGCTATGATTATCCATGCTATTTATGATGCAGGTGCTAATAAATTGAGAACAGTTAACAGACCTGCTTTATTCTGGATTTTTGCACAGGCGTTTGGTAACTTCTTTGGTGCTGGTGTTTGGGGATTTATGCAAACATTACCACAAATAAATATGTATTCTCACGGAACTCAGTTAGCTGCTTCACACGGACATATGGCTTTCTTTGGTGCTTATGTGGCAACAAACCTTGCCGTAGCGTATATAATGATTCAAAAAGTTAGAGATCCAGAAGAAAAATATGTATTTGATAGTAAACTATGGAAATGGGCTTATGTATTAATGATTGTAGGATTAGTGGGAATGGTTGGTGCATTAATGGTTGCAGGTTTTGCTCAAACAGAAATAGAAAGGGCTGTTGGTGGTTCTGGATGGCAGGCTTATATAGATGCTCAACTTCATCCATGGATGGCTGAAACAATGTGGTGGCGTCTTGGATTTGGATTTATATTCTTTATTGGTTACATACTCTTAATTATTGATCTGTTAACTATTGGAAAAAATAAAGAAGAGTTAGAACCTTTACCTGAAACAGGAGTGGGTCATGCATAATTTATTAACAGCAAATGATTTATTGGTAATTATGTTAAGCGGATTTTTTATGATACTTTTTGCAGGAGCGTATACGCTCCTGTATGGTTTAGGAAAAATAACTAAAAAAAGTAAATATATAAAGATTTCATACATTTTTGCAGTAGCTCAATTTGCTGCAGCACTGATGATGATAACACCTAACTTTTTAGATCCTTTCTGGAAATATATCATAATGTTTAGTGCTTGTGCTTATTTATTCATCCCGCAGGGAATGTGGTGGGTTGTGCATACTTCGCACACATATTGGGAGAATCAGGAAAAAAACAAAGATATTTAAAAAGGGGCAATTAGCCCCTTTTATTTTTTACAATTTTGAAAAGTTAGTGTAAACTAATATTTAATACTAAAAAGTCCTAAATATGAGGATAGTTTGGAAGCACTAATTTTTGCCCTTCATATTATTTTTGCCTCTCTTTGGATAGGTGGCATGTTATTTATGGTTCTTGTTTTATCTCCTTATGTTAGGAAATTACCTCCAACTATTTCTACAGAAGCATATCAAGAGGTTGGAAGAAGATACAGCTTTTGGGGAACGTTTATTGGATTGCCTTTATTATTTTTGACAGGTTTGTATAATATGCACCTTATGGGTGTAGGTATATCTGATTTAATTTCAGGTTCTTCTCCATATTTATCAACTCTTAGATTAAAAATTGGATTTTATATTATTACTGTGATATTAGCCTTTTCTCATGACTTATATTTTGGACCAAAAAGTGCAACAAATCCCAATTTGAAAAAGTTTGCAAGAATTTTTGGTGTAATTAATTTGGCTATAGGACTTGTTATTATTTACTTAGCTGTAAGGTTAAGATTAGGAGGATAAAATGTTAAATGAGCTTATTGAACACTTAATTGATGAACATCAGATTTATAATAAAAAAATGAGAGATTTTCAAAAACAGTTAGAAGAAAATTTTTCAAATGAATTAGTGGAAGAAATTATCAATTTTTTGGAAAAAGATATTGAAGAACATGCAGAAAAAGAAGAAAATGACCTTGTTGATGCAATTTTAAAAGTAAATCCTGATTATGATGAAGAGGCTATTATTTTTGGACATAACACAATAAGGGAAGCCGTTCAGGATTTAAAGGATACCTATGAAGAGTTTAAACAGGGAAAGGCAAAGAAAGAGGACATCATAAAATATGCCAATAAAGCTTTCACAATTGTAAAAGACCATTTTCTTGAAGAAGAAAATTTCCTTTTTCCAGACATTAGAAGAATGGAGAAAGAATGGCTTTAATTTTAAAAATTTATACAAAAAATTCCGATAATTAACCTCAAAGTAAAGCTTTGAGGTTTAAAAATGGAAATACAAAGTTCTGCTGTAAACCTTAATTCAAATTATGAAAAAATCTCTTTTAGCTATGAAAAATTAGATTTTAAAATTATTACTTCAGATTCCAATGAAAATAAAAAATCTTCTTTAGATCTGAATGTTGAATTAGTGAAATTAGATATAAAAAAGATAAATTTAGATAAAGATGAAATGGATCCAGAAGAGCTAAAAAGCCTTATCATAAAGTTATTTATAGAAAAAATCACAGGGAAGAAGCTTAAAAGCCTATCTTTGAAAGATTTGAAAAATGCATTGAACAGTCCTGAAGTTCCCACACAAATTCCCCAGTTTGCAGCAGAAATAAATTATGAAAAAATTCAATATGAAAAAGAAAATGTTAACTTCAAAGCAGAAGGAAAAGT
>Ga0256832_1001550_pt1 | contig 15624 bp, 19 predicted proteins | sample 134614metaG_FD_190534 | JGI IMG/M metagenome (GOLD analysis project Ga0256832, IMG submission 190534) | Hydrothermal vent microbial communities from Lau Basin, Pacific Ocean - 134-614 | ecosystem: Environmental > Aquatic > Marine > Hydrothermal vents | place: Pacific Ocean: Lau Basin | collected...
GTTTTTAAATCTTCTTGTCGAGTTTCAACATGGAGTAAACAGCTACAATAAAGAGTTTGATTTGCCTGATACAAGTATAAACCTAGCTCTTGCGAGTGTTGAAAATGGAGTAGCTAAGGTAGAGTGTAGCTCACGAGCCATGAGCGAAGAGGGCTTAGAAGAGATAAACGAGAAGTTTTTAAAGTTATTTGAAAAATATAATTTCTCAACAGCCATAGAGTACAAATACCCCTCATGGAAACCAGAAGTAAACGCTTTCACCTCACTCATAAATGATGCCATGATAAAAGAGTATGGAGAGAGTAAATATGAAGCGATTCATGCTGGGTTAGAGTGTGGGGTTCTGCTTGAACGTTACCCAAACATGAAGTTTGCTTCTATTGGTCCTACTATTGTTTCACCTCACTCCATACATGAGAAGGTGAAGTTGGACTCTGTGGGGAAGATATTTAGGGTTGTGGAAGAGGTGATGGCTAAACTTTAAAGGCATAGGGGTCAAAGCTATTTAATATAACAAATCTTAATATATTCTAAAATACAAACCTCATTAAACTCCAAACTCTTGACAAAACGGCGATATTCGCCTATAATCAAGAAAAAGGAGTACCCATGACCCAACAACAAATACAAAAACTTCTAAATGTCCCTGAACGAACCCTAAGAGATTGGAAAAAAGGAAACAGAGCAAAACTCTATCAGCTTTTAGAAACTTTAGACTATAACCAAGCTGAACAATTACTAAATATGACCAACAATAACGACCTAAAAAAACTACTAGAAAATGAGAAACATTTCACTTCTCTAAGAGATTTTGAAAAGAGTCTTTACCAAACACTTGTATCGGGTCGAGATAGTTCTGTGTGGTTAAAATTGGCAAAAGACAATACCTTATCTAAAGAAGCAAGAGCAAGAAGTGCTTATATTTATAGTTTTTTAACGGATAGATTGGTAGAACTCTCTTTTAAAACCAAAGTCAATGTAGGTTTCTATCATGGTAATAAAACCGAAACAGGTAATGGACTAGCTAGGCTTTATGGTTTGACTAATGGTATAGATATGGCACGATTTAATCAGTTTAAAATGACAGGTAGGTTTTAGTCATGATAGCTAAAAGTTTTAGTGAAGCCATTGTTCAGATGATGGAAGAGATAGCAAAACAGATACCTGATATTCATAAACAAGAACCCGTTAGAGCCTATCTTACAGGTGGTGGAGCTGTTCACTACTATTGTAATGCTAGAGTTTCAGATGATGTAGATTTGATTATGCCTTTTGTTGTCAATATTCCACAAGATTTATTTGTAGTTTGGCTCAATAGTGAGGGGAAACTTGTGAAGCTAAGGGGTCAAAGCCCTTTTATAAACAAAATTTAAAATAATCTAAAACAAAAACTTTAAGCATAGATAATACACAATAAAACAACTTTGAAACTTACACACCCACCACACTTTCAACAACTTTCTGATATACTTAAAACAAAACCAAGTAAAGGCTAAAAAATGACCATTACACTTAATGTACAAAATGAACAGTTATTTGATAAAATATTACATTTTTTAAATCGTTTTACCAATGAGGGTTTAGAGATAATTACCAATAAAACCTATAAAAGTAACAACCAAATAAACCCTACACCTTATAAAAAAAGTCTGCCAAAAGGATTTTTGAACCCTATACAGATAGACAGTTACAGTGACATTGCATCAAGAGATGAGATATATGAGAGATAGAGTTTTTGTTGATACAAATATTCTTCTCTATGCTCTAACTGAACCAAAAAAGAAAGACAAAGAGAAAGATTTACCAAAAAGAGTCAAGTCTTTGGAGTTGTTGACAAAGCTGTATAATGAAGATGATATTGTGGTATCGGTTCAAGTTTTAAATGAACTTCATTTTAACATGGTACGAAAATTTAAAATTAATGATGATATGGCTTTTAAGTCAATACAAGAGAATGTTTTTACCATAGCATTAGTTGAAACTCTAACAGCACAAACCTACACCAAAGCATTTCAAATAAGAAAACAATACAACATCTCTTATTGGGATTCATTGGTTGTTGCTTCTGCTTTAGAGAGTGGTTGTACAAAACTCTATTCAGAAGATATGCAAGAGGGCTTAGTGGTTGATGGAGTTTTAAATATTATTAATCCATTTTAAAATAGAAGAGTAACCTTACTCCTCTAAAACCTTATTCTCCACCACCAAACAAACCCAACAGAAATAAAAATCAGCATCGTCAAACTCAAACTCAAACTCTAAAAGTCTCCGAAGTCTTACAATAAGGAGCCATAAAACAGTCATCACATTCAGGTTTGACTGCTTTACATTTGTATCGTCCAAAAAGTACCATGGCTTGGTGGAGTAAGTGTAGGTCTGTTTTGAACTTTTTACTTAAGGTCTCTTCTGTTTTTGTGGCTGTTTTGTCGTCTGAAAGACCTAAACGATGAGCCACTCTAAATACGTGAGTATCAACTGCCATGAGGTTTGCACCTGTAAATTCTATCATCACTACATTGGCTGTTTTTTGTCCTACCCCTGCTAGTTTGACCAGCTCTTTTTGTTCTAGTGGAATCTCTCCATTGTAGTTTTCTACAACTGATTGAGCCATTTTGATGAGGTTTTTTGCTTTGTTGTTAAAGAATGAGCAGGTATTTAAAAGAGCTTTTACTTCATCCAGTTTGGCATTAGCAAGAGATATTGGGTCAGGATAGGCTTTAAAAAGAGCAGGGGTGATTATGTTCACACGTTTGTCTGTACATTGGGCAGAGAGCATAACAGCTATTAGAAGTTCATATAAGTTTTTGTAGTTAAGCTCTGTTATAGAATCAGGGTAATGTTCAAGAAAAAGTGCTTTTATAGCTTCAATCTCTTTTTTTGTTGCTTTTTTTATTTTTTTATTTGCCATGATTATAAATATCTTTTTTATTTAGCATGGTATATAGTGTGACTTAAATGTAGTTTAAACTATTTAGAAATCATTTACTTTATTATGTTATAATTATTATGAATTTAATATATATATAAGGTAAAAAATGAAGGTCATATTAAAGACGATACTTTTAATGTTTTTATTGAGTACGTTTAGTCTATGGGCATCAGAAATTGTTGCATTGGTTAATGGTAAAGAGATTAGCCAAAAAGATGTAAATAATTTTGTTATAGCAAATATGTCTGGAGCACATTATAGTTTTTTAAGTGAAGATGAAAAAAAGTCTATATTAGAACAGATGATAGATAGAAAGCTTTTTGCTGAAGAGGCAAAACGTCTTCACATCGAAAATAATTTAGAGTTTCAAATAGCATTAGAAAAGGCTAAAGATAAGTTACTCGTTGACTATTGGATGAAAGAGAAAGCAGAAGCAATTACGGTATCTGATAAAGAAGCAAAAGAGTATTATAAAAATAATTTAGATAAGTTTTATAGAGATGCCTCTGTAAAAGTACGACATATTTTGGTTGAAACCAAAGAAGAAGCTAATGAGATAATAGATGAACTTATGATGAATAAACCAGCACTTAAAGAGACATTTATTAGATTGGCAAAAACAAAATCTATGGGTCCTAGTGCTATAAATGGTGGTGAATTAGATTGGTTTATTCAAGAACAAATGGTTCCAGAGTTTTCAGATGCTGCATTTAGTTTAGAAGTGGGAACCATAACAACAGAGCCTATTTTAACGCAGTTTGGTTATCATGTTATCTATTTAGAAGATAAAAAAGAGAAAGGAATTGCTCCTTTTAAAGATGTAAAACAAGATATTGTAAAAACTCTAAAAGTTCTTCAATTTAAAAAAGAATTGAAAGATATAAGTCAAAAAATGAGAAAAACAGCAAAAATTATTGTAAAATAAACAAAAAATATTTAAGGTAAAGTTAAATGAGTAATAGAGTATTAGATAGTCTACCATGTGGTGTTTTGAGTGGGAGTCAAGTCCAAAAGTTATTTTCAATAGCAAAAAAAGAAGGTTTTGCTATTCCTGCCGTGAATGTTGTGGGAACATCATCTATAAATGCTGTTTTAGAAGCTGCATCTAAAGTAAATTCCCCTGTTATTATTCAGTTCTCTAACGGTGGAGGAGAGTTTTATGCTGGTAAAGGAATGCCAAGTGAAAAAAGAGCCGTTCTTGGAACCATTTCAGGGGCTCAGCATGTACATACGGTAGCAGAAGCTTATGGTGTACCTGTACTTATACACACAGACCATGCAGCAAGAAAACTTCTTCCATGGATTGATGCGCTTTTGGATGCCAGTGAAAAGCATTTTGAAGCGTATGGTAAGCCACTTTTCTCTTCACATATGATTGACCTTTCAGAAGAGCCAATAGAAGAGAACATAGCAACGTGTAAAGCCTATTTAGAGCGTATGTCTAAAATTGGTATTACTTTAGAGATAGAGCTTGGTGTAACAGGTGGAGAAGAGGATGGTGTAGATAATACAGAAGTAGACAATGCACTGCTTTATACTCAGCCAGAAGAGGTTGCTTATGCCTATGAAGAGTTAAAAAAAGTATCTGATATGTTTACTATTGCTGCTTCATTTGGAAATGTTCATGGTGTTTATAAACCAGGTAATGTTGTCTTGACTCCAATCATTTTGGACAACTCTCAAAAGTATATTCAAGATAAGTTCAACACCGATGAAAAACCAGTAAATTTTGTTTTCCACGGTGGTTCAGGCTCTACTCTTGAAGAGATAAGAGAGGGGATTGAGTATGGTGTTGTTAAGATGAATATTGACACCGATACACAGTGGGCTTTCTGGGACGGTGTACGTGCTTATGTAGCACAGTACCATGCTTACTTGCAAGGACAAATAGGTAACCCAGAGGGTGAAGACAAACCAAATAAAAAGTACTATGACCCTAGAAAATGGTTACGAGAAGGTGAACTTTCAATGGTAAAACGGTTAGAACAAGCATTTTCCGATTTGAATTGTTTGGATAGAAATTAAAATTTTACAAACAGGTTGTTACTTCCTACTTTGCTTTCTTTGGCAGATAAAAAGTAGGGTGGGTTTTCAACCCACCATTTAACCAAACTCGCATAAAACAAACCCTCACCGAAAGGCTTAACTCATCTTTGCTATAATATATCTCTTGGAAATAGGAGAATTAAATCATAAGAGAAAAAAATGAAAAACACCTACCAAATAACACTCTACATCCCAAAAGCAGAATGTGAAGCCGTAAAAGAAGCCATGTTCAAAGCTGGAGCAGGTCAGATTGATACTTATGAAGCCTGTTCTTGGCAAGTTTTAGGCGAAGGACAATTTAGACCTTTGAAAGGTTCAAATCCATTTATAGGGAAACAAGATGAGTTGGAAAAAGTTTTAGAATACAAAGTAGAAATGCTTTGTGTGGGTGAGAAGCTAGAAGCTGTAATAAAAGCCATGAAAGAAGCACACCCCTATGAAGTTCCTGCTTATGGGGTGGTGGAGTTGGTGGATATTTAGTGAGCTTGATTCTCCTCTAAAAATCACCACTCCATTTTCTCTGTATGCTTCTGCGTATAGTTATATTTTCTCACTGCAAAAATCAAATGATAAAGCAACCATCCAAATGATAGAACTACCAATAGTGATGCTAAAACATCTACCATAGGTGGGTTAAAAAGTATGAAAAGTGTCCATGCCAATAACATTGCAACATGAATATAGAAATGAATCTTTGCTTTTTTAGGGTGAATGACATCGTGCATCATTGGGGCTTCCATGTAGCCTTGGTTTGAGAGGTGGAACCATGTTAAAAATGGTATTATTTTGTAGTTCATAGCAAAAACAATACTCAGAGCAAAACCTATGAAGGCTAAGTAAGAGAGCATTTTTAAACCTTCATCTATAGAGCTTATGGTACCTAAAGCTGTAATGACCATACTAACAATAAGTAGACCCATACCTAAACGCCAAAACCATACAGTAGCATCTGATGTAGGTCGTTTTCGTCTGTAGAGTCTGTGTAGGGTGATGACTCCATAGATTATAAAAAGTAGTGCCAAGAAGAGGTCTATACCAACTGTTGGTAAGCTTGTAAATAGTGCAATCAACTTTAATACAAGAAGCATGGCAATAGTTGTCACAAGGTATTTGCTCATAATGGTTGGGTATTTGGGGGTTACATAGAACATCTCTACTACTTGGAACGAAACAGAGACAACAAGTAGTGCAACCCAACCAAATAGAGCAAAAGAGTAGTGAGCCTCTTTAACCTGTGCAAAAGCGTCTCCTTTTATGTACCCACCAAGGGTTAAGAGTAAGTAGATACCAAAAACTATAGCTACAGTAAAACTACCTAATGAAAGTAGCATCCCCTTTGAAGAGCTGGAGTGGTCTTGAACGTTGAGTAACTCTTTTATCATCAGTGTGGTTGCATGAAGTAGAGCAGAACCAAGAATAATCGCTGAGAATAGGTAGAGTAAGGATATAGAAGTGTTAAAGGCAAAGAGTTGTAAAAATACTCCTACCATTAAGAGAACATGAACTACCATTGATTTTTTAGTTGGCATTTTTATAACCACACCTGCTATGACAGGAAGCATCTGAAATAATGCTCCTAGCATAAATGAAGCCATAACACCAAGTGCCAAAAAGTGGGTGATGGTGACTTTATAGGCATAGGCACTATATGTCAGTAAACCACTACTACTTGCTAAAAGATAGAGACCTAATAGCAGACCAAATATGGATGCAGTTATGAAAAATTTCATGACCACAGAAATAGGGGGTGCTTGTTCTAATGATAGACCACCTTGATTAAACATCTAATAACTCCTCTAAATTACAGGTAGGGTTTTTAGTTATGAGTATATGCCAAATATCTTTACTGTCTTGATGTGCTATGTAAGAAAACTCTTTCTCTTTAACTATCTCAATAAGAGGAATGGGTTTTCTACGATTTATCATATAGAGATACTCATCATTTTTCATGGTGCGTAGATGCGTCAGGGAAATTTGTAAGGGTTCAGGATGCTCCATCTCCCTTGCATCAAGTAGGATTTTCTGCATTGTAAACTTAAAGCTCTATAGCTTTCATGGTTTCAAGTGTTGACTCTTTTACGTCTTGAGGAATGGTTCTGTCACACATAGCGTAGAGCATCTGCTCCTCTTTCATGTTGTGCTGTTGAAGTAAAATCATCATAGATTCTGCTAATGAAAGGTAGGCATCTTTATCTTTGTTTTCAACAGCTTCTGCCATTTTACCTATTAGACCACGAACCTGTTCATGTTCAAATCTCATAATACGAGTAGGTCCTTCGGTACTACCTGTAATCTCTTCAAAGGTAGGAAAGAGAGACTCTTCCTCTTTTTTGAAGTGTCTCAATGTGTCATCTGCAAAAAGAAGAAATTGTTTTTCTGCTTGTTCAAAATCTCCATCTATAACATGTTTCTCTGCAGCTGCAAAAATTTCATCACAGGCACGGTGTTCAGTTCTCATGTAATTTGAAATTATCATATATTTATCCTTTGTATAAATGAATATAAGTATAGAGTATGGTTGCTAAAAAGATATTGATATGTGTCAATATGTCATTAATGTTCAGTGGAGAAGATGTATAATGTCATATGAATATCAAATCTTGCAAAATTATTAACTCTCCTATTGAAGAAAAGTTATTTAAGAGTCATAATATATATATAAAACGTGATGATTTATTATCAAAAGAGTTTTCGGGCAATAAGGCACGAAAGTTTTACTACTTTTTAGAAAATGAGTTTCCTCAAATAGAAAAAGTTATCTCTTATGGCTCTAGTCAGTCTAATGCTATGTACTCTCTCTCTGTTTTAGCAAAAATGAAAGGGTGGAAATTTGACTACTATGTTGACCATCTATCCTCTTATTTAGAAGAAAACCCTCATGGAAATTATAAATATGCTTTAAAAAATGGAATGCAAATCTACGTAGGTCGGGATGCCCCCATCCCGACAAAAAATGAGGTGTTTGTAGAAGAGGGTGGACGACAAAAAGAGGCAGAGTATGGTATAAAAATTTTAGCCAAAGAGATAGTAGAGTGGAAAGAGGAGCAGGGGATTGATGAGTTGAATGTTTTTTTGCCTTCTGGTACGGGGACTACAGCTCTTTTTTTGGCTAAATCGTTTAGTGTCGGGATGTGGGCATCCCGACCTACGGTTTATACAGTTCCTTGTGTGGGGGATGTGGAGTATTTGAAAAAACAGTTCTTAATGTTGGAAGAGAATGAAAATTTTCATCCTAAAATTTTAACACCCTCTAAAAAAAGACACTTTGGAAAGCTTTACAGGGAGTCTTATAATATTTGGCTAAAATTACGTGAAGAGATGGGCATTGAGTTTGATATGCTCTATGACCCACATGGATGGCTGACTCTGTTAGAAAATCCAGAAATTTTAAAAAAAACAACACTCTACATACATCAAGGTGGCTTGATAGGAAATGAGAGTATGTTGATGAGGTATAAAAGGAAATATGGTGAAAATATTTAGTATAAAAGATGCAAACTTTCAAAGTGAATTTGATGAGCTTTTAAAACGTGGGGCGATGGACATAGATGGTGTAACCAACATCGTTAAAGGTTTGCTTGATGAGATTAAAACAGATGGAAACGCTGCATTAAAAGAGCATATCGCTAAGTTTGATAGATGGGAGCCAAGTTCTGATGATGCTTTAGCTGTTTCAACTGCTTCTATGGAAGAGGCATATAATAACATAGATAGTACATTAAGAGATGCACTGCACTTAGCCTATGATAGAATAGAAAACTATCATAAAAAACTTATGCCTAAGTCATGGTTTGATTTTGAAAAATCAGGAAGCATGTTGGGACAAAAAGTAACAGCTGTTGACTCGGCAGGGCTTTACATTCCTGGTGGAAAGGCTGCCTACCCCTCTTCGTTACTTATGAATGCTATTCCAGCTATTGTGGCAGGAGTTGAAGAGATAGTGGTCTGTACACCTGCACCAGATGATGAGCTTAATGAACTACTTTTGGCTGCTTGTCACCTCTGTAAAGTTACCAAGGTCTTTAAAGTAGGTGGAGCCTCTGCTATTGGAGCGATGGCTTATGGAACGCAGACGATTCCAAAAGTAGATGTTATTACGGGACCTGGGAATATCTTTGTAGCAACGGCTAAAAAGTTGGTTTATGGTGAAGTAAATATTGATATGATAGCAGGACCTAGTGAGATAGGGATTTTAGCAGACAGTTCAGCACGTGAAGATTTTATAGCCATAGATTTACTTTCACAAGCAGAGCATGATGAGATGGCATCTTCTATATTGATTACAACAGATGCTTCTCTTGCAGCAAAAGTTGTCGTTAAGGTTGAAGAGTTTTTAGGAACTTTGTCACGTGAGGAGATAGCTAGAAAATCTATAGAAGAGCGTGGGGCAATTATTGTTACAGAAACGATGGATGAGGCAATTGATTTGATGAATAAAATTGCTCCTGAACACTTAGAAGTAGTAACCCAAAACCCTATGGATTTGTTAGGAAAGATTAAACATGCAGGTGCCATTTTTTTAGGTGAGTATACTCCTGAACCAATAGGTGATTATATTGCTGGACCGAACCATACTCTACCTACAGGTGGAACAGCAAAGTTTTACTCTCCATTGAGTGTTGACCACTTCTTAAAAAAGTCTTCTATTATTGCTATGACAAAAGAGGGATTAAATGAAATAGGTGAAGCATGTGCATTAATTGCAAATACGGAAGGGTTAACAGCTCATGAAGAGTCAGTTAGAATAAGATTGTAGGTTCGATAACACCGAATATTTCAATTTATGTAGATAAGGTCGGTGTTACCGACCCTACAAAAAGAAACTTACAGGTTATAGAAGTGTTTTAATGCTCTAATAATCATAGCATTTTTAGAGATACTTTCACCCTTTGCATCTTGGTCAACTTGTTCATACAAGTCAAGAGGTAAAGTAATAGAGAATATTTTTGTTCTATTTTTCTTTTGCTTCTTAAGGTCTGCGACAATGTCTTTAAGAACATCAATCATTTTATCCGTATCGATTGGTTTTCTAATAAAGTTGTTAACCCCAATTTTAACAGCTTCAGAGATATTCCCCATATCATTACTTGCAGATACAATTACAATAATTTGCTTTGGATTGATTTCTCTAATCTCTTTAGCAACATCTAAGCCACTTTTTCCTGGTAAGATAATATCAATAAAGATAATATCTGGACTATGCTTTTCAAAAAGTTCCATTGCTGAATCTGCATCTACTGCTGAGTGAACTTCAGAGAAAAAGTTTTTTAGTGTAGTACACATTAATTCATTTGTCTCTGGCTCATCTTCCAATACAAGAGTTTTTAGTTTTTTAGTCTCTTCAACTATCTTCATTAAATCATTATTCATGAGTTTACCTATTCCTTACTGTGTTTGTTATTTTAATAGATTGTAACATGTTAACGATTAAGAGAAATTAAAAGATAACTAAAATAATTATACTGTATGTCGTTTTGTAACACTTATATTAGATAATATCTGTTTGTTATTATAGTTTATTTCTAATTTTAAGTTCTTGTTCAAATCTCCAACTCTTCTTTTGCTCTTTGACAACAGATTTTTGAATGGTTTCAATCAACATAGATTCTTTATCTTCTAGCATCATATATATTTCACCTGCGGGGTCAACCAACATAGAATCACCATAGAACTTCCATTGTATATCTTTATCGGAAAATTCTCCAAGACGATTAGCCCGAAGGATGTAACAACTGTGTAAGAATGCTTTTGTCTTTATAATTTCACGCCAACGATTATGTGAACCAAATGTTGATGCCGTTGGTAACAGAACTAGGTCAATTTTTTTTTGTGTGACATAGCTCCAAAAAGGGTCAAAGTGAAGCTCAAATCCACCCATAGCCATAATACGAAAACCATCAATAGTAAATGTCATAGGCGATGTTATGGGTTTAATTTTGTTATCAAAGAACTCTTTTTCATTCCAGTGTTTATAGGGAATAAGTATCTGTTGTTCATAGTAAGAGGTGGATTTTTCAGTAATTTTTATAATGGTTTTAATGTATCTGTTTTTCTTTATAATAAGTATGGGTGCGATAAAGACCATATTGTATTGAATTGCAAATTTTTGAAGTAGTTCAATATGTTTATCACTCTGTTTTTTAACCATTTTCATAGGTATCTCTTGAATCTCTTTAAAAAAGTGGTTGAGTACATACTCCCCTAAAAGAACTAACTTTACACCTCTGCTATGTGCGTTGCGTAGATAAAAGTCTAATTTGGTCGCTTGCATCCCTAAGGTAGGTAGCTGTAGTGCAGCGATGGTGAGTTCATTATTTTTAGGCATATTATGACCTTGAACTGTTTTTTTCGATGGTTTCTATTTTAACTTTTGCCTCTTCAATCATTTTTTGGGCTGATTTGATTTTTTTGAGTCCATCTTCATAGAGTTTTAAACTCTCTTCAAGGGTGATAGCAGGGTCCATTAGTTGATTTAATATCTTTTTAGATTCCTCTAGTTTGGTTTCAAATGTTTCTGCTTTCATATCTTTATGCCTTTATATTGGTTTATTTTTCTAGTGCTTGTTTAATTATTGTATCAAATTTTTCTATTTCAACTAAGAAAGCATCATGTCCATAGTTACTATCTATCTCATAATAAGCTGAATCTTGTTTATTTCGTTGCATCATATGGTGAATATGTTCCATCTCTTTTGGAAAGAAAAGATAGTCACCTTTAAATGAAATGAGTGTCACTTCTGCTTTAATTCGTATTATAGCATCATACAAAGAGTCATAACCTCTACTTAGATTAAACGTATTGATAGCCTTTACTATATATAGATAGCTTAATGGGTCAAATATTTTTGAAAAGTTATTGGTATTGTATTCCATATAGCGTTCCACTTCATAGCGTCCAAAGAGTTCAAACAGTCCATCATTGTTAACATAGTTTCTTCCAAACTTATCATTCATAGAGTCGGGAGAGAGGTAAGATATATGTCCTGCAATTCTTCCAATGGCTAATCCATCTAATCCATCTTCTTTAAATGCATCTTTTTCATAGTTTCCATTTTTAAAACGGGGGTCTCTTCTTATTGCTTCTATAGCGACTTTATTAAAAGCAATTGTCCACGGTTGTGTAGCATAGGTGGTTGCTAATGCAATAATTTTATCTGCAAAGTTGGGGTAGTCTACTGCAAATTGTAATGCTTGCATTCCTCCCATAGAGCCACCGACAATAGCCTTAAGATGATGAATACCAAGTTGACTAAGTAGAGATTTTTGAGCTTTTATCATGTCTTTTATGGTTAAGACAGGAAATTTAAGTCGAAATGGTGACTCACTAGGATAGTCATTGTGCATCGGTCCAGTACTTCCAAAACAGGAACCAATAACATTGGTAGAGATTACAAAGTATTTACGCGTATCTATGGCTTTGCCATCTCCAATAAGCTCATTCCACCAACCAGCTTTTCGTTCACCTTCATGTATACCTGCAGCATGTTGTGACCCAGATAGTGCATGACAAATTAAGATAACATTTGAGGCATTATTATTTAGTTCCCCATAAGTTTCATAGGCAATTTTATATGGTTCTAAGATTCTTCCACTTTCCAAATATAAAGGATTTGTAAAATGTGCAACTTTTGTTTTTAATTTCATTAAAAGAATTTTACCCAATTTGTACTTTATATAGATGGTAGATTTTAAATGAAGAACAATTTTTAGCTTATATATCAATGAATATAATTGAATTTCATGAAATTCACGTTTCTTTAACAGTGATGTGATAAAATGACTTATACAAAAGGAGTATTAATTATGAAATTGAAAATATTATTAGGAATGCTTTTAATAACTTTACAAGCAAATGCAGTTGACGACAACGGTGTTCGTCATTATATAAAAAAGTATATGGAAAAAAAGACACATTCAACAGTGAATAATATCGAAACGATATCAAGTTATGAAATAGCTGGTACAAATGGTTGGGAAGTTTATTTTTTATCATTAGATATGAACATAAAACTGGGTAACAGTTATCAACAGCGTACTGTACCCCAAGTAGTTTTTACTAAGGGAAATAAAATTACTTTTTCTTTAAAAGACCAATATCAACAGAGTTATGCCAAGCTTTTAAAGCCAACAGTACCTGCAGAGGCGTATAATGATGAGCATTTTTTAGCAGGAAGTAAAAATGCTGCTCATAAAATTCTTGTCTTTTCTGACCCATTTTGTCCTTATTGTCAAGAGATAGTTCCAGAAATGATTTCAATGGTAGAGAAAAATCCTCAAGTTTTTGGACTTTATTATTATCATTTACCTTTGTTGAAAATACATCCAGCCTCGGATGTGACAACAAAAGTAATGCATCTACTTCATAAAAAAGGTGATATTAAAAATGTTAAAGCTCTTTATCATCTATCGATTGACCCAAAAGAGAAGAGTGTTAATAAAATTTTGAAAGCGATTAAAACAAAGACGGGTAAGAGTTTTTCAAAAAGTGACATTAGTAGTTCTGATGTTATATCTGCAATGGAGTATGATAAAGCAATGAAAAAAAGACTGATGGTAACAGGAACACCAACCATTTTTATAGATGGTGTTTGGGACCCAACACGAACGAAATATAAAAGCTATATAAAATAAGCTTTAGGGGAGTATAAAAACTCCTCAAAACCAATCCTAAACTAAAATTTCCATACCTTGCTTCTCTTTAATACGTTTTTCAAAATCTTCAATAATGTTGATGACTTGTTGTTGTACTGAGTAGAAAGCTTCGAGGTGAGTAGGGTCAATATTATCACTGTTTTGCATCTCTATTAACATCTCTTCTAGTACAGCTTTTCTGCTTTTTAACTCCTCTAGTGATAATTTGTCAATTTGGCTATCTATTTTATTTACTTTTCTATACCATCTGTTGACTTTTCTACGAGTGAAAATTTTAGAAATAGGGTAGATAACCTCAATAAAAAAAGAGATAAGACCTAAAATCACGATAACACTCATTACCATATCTTCTAGTTTTTTAAATGTTTGAGCCAACCAAAAATGTCCACTCATGTACCCAATAGTCTCATATCTATGAAGTGGTTCTTGAAAATATGTTTTTGATGCTCCACTTTGTGGAAGTTTTAGGTTTTTTGTATTGGGAAAGGTGTTTTCACTTTTAAGAAAACCTATTTTAGAGTGAACTTTTTGTGCAATCTTTAAAAAGAGTCTGGACATTTCAGGGGAGGCATCTTTTGTAACCAACATGGTTGTTTTAGCCAAAAGTGTTTTAGAAGTCTGAGGAATCTTATTGACAAGGTCAATAGAATTTGCATCTATGGTGACGATTTCATAATAATCCTTATTTTGAATAAAAAATTTACGGTAACTTGTTGCTTCGTTGAAGTCTAAAATAGAGATGTTTTTTGTATGTAAAATGGTTTGAAGCCTAGATGATTTAATGCCTATAACATAAAACATGGCATCTATTTGATTTGCTAGAAGTTGCTCAAATGCATCTTTTGCATTATTGAAACTTGCCTTACTATTTTGGTTGATAAGGTTCATGATTTGGGAAGCTATGGGGTAAGTTCCACTGTTTTTGTTCCCTAAGTTTACAGTTCTATTTTTTAAATCTTCTAGTGAAGTTATATTTCTATCTCTTTTAGAAAAAATCCAAATGGGTTCATAGGCAACATTGGCTAATACTAAAGGTCTGTTTTTTTGCTGCTCTTTTTGTGTGCCACTCTGTATAAATGCAAAGTTGGCTTCACCATTCATTAGTTTAGATTGTGCTTCCATAGAACCATCGGTATAGATAATATTTAAAGTCACTCCATATTTTTCTAGTTCTTTTTTATAGGCATGGGCATACGTGGCATAAGCACCCATAGGTTTACCTACAGCAATATTGACAATTCTTAAATGTTTATTGCTGTCCCAAACAAGGTATGCTATAAGTAGGGAAATTAGCAATATACAGACGGGACAAGGAATCTTTTTTAATATTTGCATGATTTAAGGATAACAGAACTATGTAAAATTTACAATGGTATAGAGAATTATAAAAAAACTTAAAGGAAAACATTATGAACAAAATATTTTATTCAACACTTCTTCTTCCTCTTTTAGGATTAGCAAACATAACCGTTCCCTCTACAGGGTCAGACTTAAAAATTACTATCTATAATAATGATAAAGCTTTTATAAATGATACAAGAGAGGTAGAGGTTAAAGCAGGAAAACAGAAACTTGTTTATGAAGGTGTGCCATCTTCGGTCATTACTCAGTCTGTTGTGCCTACTTTTTCAGCTATGAAGACCAACTTGTATTCTCAAAATTATATCTATGACTTAGTCTCTTTGTCTTCCATGTTAAACAAAAGCATTAACAAAGAGGTGGAGTTTTATAGTAATGAAAAAGAGCCAACGTTAAGTAAGGGTATTTTACTCTCTGCTTCACCTAATGTTATGGTAAAAGAGAAGAGTACAGGGAAGATTTATAGTCTAAATTCTGCTACACAAGTCATCTTCTCTAAAGTCCCTGCAAATATGATAACCAAGCCCAGTTTGGTATGGAACATGGAGGCTGAAAAAGAGGGAAAACTGGGTATTGATTTAAAATATTTGACTCGTGGAATCTCTTGGAAGAGTGACTATGTTCTAAATCTAAAAAAA
>Ga0256832_1001551_pt1 | contig 15623 bp, 12 predicted proteins | sample 134614metaG_FD_190534 | JGI IMG/M metagenome (GOLD analysis project Ga0256832, IMG submission 190534) | Hydrothermal vent microbial communities from Lau Basin, Pacific Ocean - 134-614 | ecosystem: Environmental > Aquatic > Marine > Hydrothermal vents | place: Pacific Ocean: Lau Basin | collected...
CAGATCCGGGCCTTCCGGCCGCGCATGCTGTTCGGCTATCCCTCGTCGCTGAGCCGCATCGCGCGGCATGCGGAGGAGGGCGGACAACGGATGGACGATCTGGGGATCGCGGTCGCCTTCGTCACCTCGGAACGGCTCTACGACGACCAGCGCGCGACCATCGAGCGGGTGTTCGGCTGCCCGGTGGCCAACGGCTATGGCGGGCGGGACGCGGGATTCATCGCCCATCAGTGCCCGGAAGGGGGCATGCACATCACCGCCGAGGACATCATCGTGGAGATCGTGGGCGAGGACGGCCGGCCGCTGCCACCGGGCGAGGCCGGGGAGGTGGTGGTCACCCATCTCGCCACCCGCGACTTTCCCTTCATCCGCTACCGCACCGGCGACGTGGCGGTGCTGGATTCGGGCCGGTGCGCCTGCGGCCGGGGGTTGCCGATGCTGCGCGAGATCCAGGGGCGCACCACCGACTTCATCGTGGCGCGCGATGGCACCGTGATGCACGGCCTGGCCCTGATCTATGTGTTGCGCGACATCGAGGGCATCGAGCAGTTCAAGATCGTGCAGGAGAGCCTGGACCGCACGCGGGTGCAGATCGTGCGGGGCGATGGATTCGACGCTACCATTGAGCCTTCCATCCGCCACGCCTTCCGGCAACGGCTGGGCGAGGGCGTGGAGGTACGGCTGGAGTACGTGGACGAGATTCCGGCCGAGCGTTCCGGCAAGTTCCGGTACGTGGTCAGCCGGGTGGCGGATGCGCGGAACGGCGGGCGTTCCGGGGAAGCGGGCAGAAGGGCATGAAGAGATTGCTGGGATGGTTCCGGAACGAAGGTGATGGCCAGGCGCTGGCGCGCTGGCTGCGCTCCGTTGCGCCCGATGCCGGAACCCTCTGCGAGCTTCCGGAACTCGGCGGGCTGGTGCGGGACGATGGGGGTTGCGTCCAGTCCGGGTCGGAGATGCTGGCCTTCGTCGGCCGGCCGCGCTTGCCCGGTGACAGGCCCGGCGCCCGCTCGCCCGAGGAAACCGCCAACGCCCTCCTCGCCGCCTACCGGAAGCGGGGCGAGGCCTTCCTGGAACAGGTGCAGGGCGACTTTGTCATCGCGGTGATCGACGGTGCCCGGCGGCGGCTGCTGCTGGCGCTGGACCGGCTGGGACAGCACGCCCTCTACCACGCCCAGGCGGGGGAGGGGCGGGTCTTCGGCACCCGCCTGGGTCCCCTGGTCCGGGCGCCGGGCGTGGATGACCGCATCGCGCCGCAGGCGATCTTCGACTATGTCTATTACCACCACTGCCCCAGCCCGGGCACCATCTATCGCGGCGTGGAAAAGCTCGAGGGTGGCGAATACCTGCTGGTGGAGCCGGGGCGGGTGGTGCGTCGCCGCTACTGGATGCCGAGCTTCTCCCGAAACGAGGCCTTGGGTGCCGACGAGGCCGGGGTGCGGCTGATGGAGCTGCTGGAACAGGCGGTGCGCCGGCAGCTCGAGACGGCGCCGCGGCCTGGCGCCTTTCTCAGCGGCGGGCTGGACAGCTCCACGGTGAGCGGCCTGCTGGCAAGGGCAAGGCCGGACGACTGTCATACCTTCTCGATCGGCTTTCCGGTGGCGGGCTACGACGAGACGGAGTATGCCCGTGCCGCGGTGGAACATTTCGGCACCCGTCATCACGAGTTCGTGCTGCGCCCGGAACACACGGTGGACGCGGTGGCGGAGATCGCGCGTTTCTACGACGAGCCCTTCGGCAACTCCTCGGCCCTGCCGGCCCTGTTCTGTGCGCGGCTCGCGCGCGAGAATGGCGTCGAGCAGCTATTGGCGGGCGATGGTGGGGACGAGCTGTTCGCGGGCAACGAGCGTTATCAGCGGCAATTGCTGTTCGAACGTTATCAGCGTGCCCCAGCGCCCCTGCGTGGCCTGCTGGAGGGGACGCTGAAGGCGATCCCGCTGGGTGATGGCGTGGACCTGCTGCGCAAGGCGCGGCGCTACGTGGAGCAGGCGCGCACCCCGCTGCCGGATCGCCTGCAGGACTACAACTTCCTGCACCGGCACGCCGCCCAGAGCGTCTTCGATGCCGGCTTCCTGGAGCGGGTGGACACCGAACGCCCCCTGGCGCTGCTGCGCGAGGTCTATGCCCGTCCCGAGGATGGCGACGCCCTGGACCGCATGCTCTACATGGACTGGAAGACCACCCTGCACGACAACGATCTGGTCAAGGTGAACGAGATGTGCCAGCTCGCCGGCATCGACGTACGCTATCCGATGCTGGACGACGATGTGGTCGCCTTCTCCACGGCCGTTCCCTCCTCGCTGAAGATGAAGGGCGGCGAACTGCGTGGCTTCTACAAGGAGGCGGTGCGAGGTTTTCTGCCGGAGAAGATCATCAACAAGTCCAAGCACGGTTTCGGTCTGCCCTTCGGCGTCTGGCTGGCCGACTACGACCCCCTGCGCGAGCTGGCCTACGACAGTATCACCGCGCTCAAGGGGCGGGGCTATTTCCGGCCGGAATTTCTGGACCATGCCATGGAGATGCACCGCAAGGTGCATGCCGCCTACTACGGCGAGCTGATCTGGATCCTGATGATGCTGGAACAGTGGTTCCAGGGCCACGAGCGTGTCGATGAAGCCCGGATCGCCGTTTGACCGGATCGCCCTGCCGCCGCTCGCCTCCCTAGCCGGCCTGGCCTCGGGGAAGGGGCGCGGCGGCCGCCTGTTCATCCTGATCTACCATCAGGTGCTGGAAGGCCCGGACCCGATGCGTCCCGGCGAGGTGGACGAGGCCGCCTTCACCTGGCAGATGGCCCTGTTGGCACGCCATTTCCGGGTGTTGCCGCTGGCCGAAGGCGTGCGGCGTCTTCAGGAAGGCACCTTGCCGCGCCGCGCGGTGGCCATCACCTTCGACGATGGCTATCGCAACAACCACAGCCGTGCGCTGCCCATCCTCGAGCGCTTCGGTCTGCCGGCCACCTTCTTCGTCGCCACCGGCTTCCTCGACGGCGGTCGGATGTGGAACGACACCGTCATCGAGACTCTGAGGCGTACGCGCAGAGAGGAGATCGTGCTCCCCGAATATGGCCTGTCCGCGTTACGCCTGGACAGCATGGCGGACCGCTGTCGGGCGGCGCAGCGGATCATCGACGCCATCAAGCATCTGCCGTTCGACGAACGGACCGCACGGGTGGAGACGATCGCTCAACTGGCGGATGGTCTGCCGGACGACCTGATGATGACCTCCGAGCAGGTGCGCGACCTGGTGCGACGGGGCATGGAGGTGGGCGGTCATACCGTCAATCATCCTATCCTGTCGCGGCTCGACGATGATGCAGCCAGGCGGGAGATTCAGGAGGGACGGGATCATCTGGCCGAACTGACCGGCGGGCCGGTGCGCCTGTTCGCTTATCCCAATGGCAAGCCTGGCCGTGACTATACCGAACGGGATGTCCGACTGGTGCGTGAGGCGGGCTTCGAGGCGGCGGTGAGCACCCTGCCCGGAGCTTCCAGCAGGGACGAAGACCCGCTGCAGCTGCGCCGCTTCACCCCTTGGGATAGTAGCCCCTGGCGGTTCGCGGCGCGTATGGCCCATTACTATCGGGTGGCGCAGCCGGCATGAGAGATCTTGCGGTATTCGGCCTCTTCGCCGTCGGGATCTTCTATGCCCTGAAGAGCCCCTACTATGGCGTGCTGCTTTGGTCGCTGTTCAATTACATGAACCCGCACCGCCTCACCTGGGGGCCGGCATTCAATTTTCCTTTCGTCTACATCATCGCCATCATCACCATCTTTTCCTTTCTCCTCTCCAGGGAAAAGCGGCCATTTCCGATGTCGCTGCCGTTGTTTCTATGGCTGTGTTTCTTGATATGGATGGTCATCACTACCATCTTCGCCTTAAAGGAACCATCGGCTCAGGAACAGCTCATCAAGGTGATCAAGATCCAGATTCCTGTGTTGATGACGCTGTTTCTCTTCTATACCCGGGAGCGCCTGGAGACGCTGTTGGCCGTAATAACGTTCTCGATTGCTTTCTATGGTGTGAAAGGAGGGATCTTCACAGTATTGACGGGAGGCAGTCACATCGTCTGGGGGCCACCGGGTTCATTGATCTATGGCAACAATGAATTGGCGGTGGCGACTCTTACGGTATTGCCATTGCTGTTCTATTTCTACCGGCGTGTCGAAAAAGTCTGGGTGAAACGTCTGTTATTGGTGTCAGGAGGTTTGATGCTGGTGTCGGCCATTGGCACCCAGTCGCGCGGAGCCTTCCTGGCGCTAGTGGCGTTAGGGGGTTATTTCTGGTGGCGTAGCCGGAACAAGCTGGCATGGGGAGTCAGTATGGTATTGCTGGTCGTGATAGGGCTGGCGGTGGTCCCTGAGAGCTGGAAGGAACGTATGAGTACCATCCAGAACTATGAGGAAGACGCCTCGGCGCAGGGTCGCATTCGGGCCTGGAAGTTCGCCTACCATCTGGCCAGCGCCCGCCTGACCGGTGGGGGATTCAATCCCTGGAACCGGAAGAACTATCTGGAGTATCTCCCGGGGTACGATCCGAAACATCAGGCTTTCGTGGCACACAGTATCTACTTCGGAGTACTGGGCGAGCATGGCTGGCCAGGTTTGGTACTTTACCTGGGGGTGATGTTCCTGACATGGGTACGGCTCGGTCAAGTGATCAAACGTACGCGTGGAGATCCGGAACGTCAGTGGATGGCGGACATGGCAGAGGCGATCAAGATTGGCATGGTGGCCTATTTTGTGGGTGGGGCCTTTCTCAGTCTTGCCTATTTCGATCTGCCCTGGCATTTCGTCGCTATCGGCCTGATCCTGGCGCGGATGAGCCGCGAGGTGGAGGATGCGAAGCATGGCGCACCGGAAGCAGCCTCGTTGCGTCGCCCGAGTACGCGTCCGATGCCTCGATACCGATGAGCACTCGCCGTCACATCGCGATCACTTTCGCTGCAAAATACATCGAGCTTGGGCTGGGTTTCGTCTCCAGTATCATTCTGGCGCGCCTGCTCACGCCCGAGGATTTCGGGATCTATAGCATTGCCGCCTCTCTGGTTCTGATCGGCTATTTGTTCCGTAATTTCGGTGTAGGGCAGTTCATCGTCCAGGTGGAGAAGCTCGATGACGATATCCTGCGGGCCGCCTTCACCCTGACATTGGCCGCATCGTGGATCATCGGCCTGGTGCTGCTGGCGATCGCACCTTGGGCAGGCGATTTCTACGAAAATCCGGGCGTGACAGTAGTATTGCGTTTCCTGGCACTGAATTTTTTTCTGTTGCCCTTTGGTGCCATCACCGATGCAGTGCTGCGTCGCAACATGGCCTTCGACAAACTTGCGATCATGACTATTGCTGCGGCGGCGGCAGCTCTGGTGGTAGGGGTCGGTTCCGCCTGGCTGGGAGCCCGCTATCTGGCGATCACCTGGGCCGCGAATGCGAGCACCTTGACGACTATCCTGCTCACCCTTCTGTTTCGTCCGCAGGGACTCCCATGGTGGCCTGGTCTGCGCGGCATGCGCCGGGTATTCGCCTTTGGAATAAAGGTGGGGAGCCTGGACGTGGTCAATCGGGGAAGCGATGCGGCCACCGAGATGATCGTCGGCAAGGCCTTCAGTCTGCATGATCTTGGAATCTACTCGCGTGCCTATGGGGCGTTCATGCTGTTCGAATACGCATTCGTTCACGGAGTGCGTCCGGTCGTTCTGCCATACCTCTCGGAGGCGAGGCGTGGACAGGCCGATCTGGGGGAGATCTATCGTCAGATCATCGCCTATGCGACGGTTCTGATGGTGCCGTTCTTCACCCTGGTGGGATTCGTGTCTGCCGATGTGATCCTGGTGCTCTACGGTAACCAGTGGACAGCTTCTGCACCGTTACTCGCCATCATGTGCGCAGCGGGCGGCTTTCTTTCCCTTACGGTGTTCTTCGATCAGCTCCTGATCGCCAAGGGGTTACCCGGCCAGGCCCTGTCTTACCAGGTTCTCGCACAGGCGTTGCGCCTGGGAGCCTTGTTGTTGCTGGTGACCGGAAGCCTGGCATGGACGGCGGTGGCAGTGGTGGTGGGCGCCCTCGCGAGAGCGATGCTCGTGGTACGGCTGGCAAAGCGACATTTTGGCCTTTCACCTTCCCGCCTTCTGGGCACCCTGGTGCCGGCGGGAGCGACTGCGCTGTCCGTGGCGGTGGCGTTAGTCATAGTGCACGGCCTGTTGGATGACTCGACGATACCTATCCTGAGACTGGTGGCAGACGGCCTTGCCGCTGCGGTGGCGTGGATCGCTGCGACCTTCGTCTGTCGGCATCCTGTGAGCGAGGAGATTCGGCGTCTCTGGGGGCGGGTGGCAGCCTGAAGGCAGCCGTAGAATTCAGCCCCGCGATTTGTGCTCGTGGACGTTGTCGAACAGCCGCATCTCCTCCTCGGGGATGCCGCAGAAGGCAAGAATCTCCTTTTGCCCCTCGCTGTTGCTCAGCTTGGAGATGTCGAAGATACGGAAACTGTCCGGGTGACGTGCCTGGGTCTGCTCGGCGGTTTCGTAGTACCAGTCCCAGTACTTGCCGATGGCCTCCCGCTTGCTATCGGCCTTGAACTTGGGGAAGGTGCTGTCCCAGACCGGATTGGGCGCCCAGCGGCTGCCGTCGTGTTCCTGCCAGAAGTTCCAGGAATCGTGATAGGGGGTGCGGGTGATCCAGGACTTGAGGCGGTCGGCGATGACCAGCGAACGCCAGCGCGGGATGCGTGACTTGCGCATCCAGCTCTCCACCGTCTGTTCGCGGTCGCGTTTGATGCAGACGAATTTCACCGACGGGTTCACCGCCAGGATGTCGTCCACATAGTTGAGATAGTAATAGGCGATGTCCCCCATGATGCGGGGGTTGCGCTCCATCGCGAGCAGTTGCTGGTAGGTCTTTACCGAACGTTCGCGCGAATGGTCCACGCTGAGCAGGCGACGGTCGCCACCGTCTATGATGCGCTGGAACTCGTTGATGGTGTTCAGCACCGGCTGCGGATTGCCTTCGGCCACTGCGCAGCTCGGGTTGAGTTCGTGAAAGCAGATGGCGTCCTTCTGGCTGCCGATCAGCTTGGCCTGCGATGCAGTGCCGGTACGACCGGAGCCCAATCCGATGATGATCATGTGCGTTCCTCGCGGGTCGAAGGAGAAACCAGGCCGAGCACCTCTAGCCAGGCGGTGTAGGCCAGCCATTTCATGGTGAAACCGGCACCGAGTGCCTCGCGTGCATAGGCGGCGGCCTCGCGGTGGCGTCCCGAGTCCGCCAGCGATTCGGTGATTTTCTTCAGGGCATAGGCCTTGTTCTCACGCCCATGCCGACGGATCTCGGGATGGCGTGCGAACAGCCGGGCCTTGTCCAGGAGATAGAGCTGGAACAGGGCCTTCTGCAGGTCGGTGACGACCGTGGACATGTTGTCGCGGCGTGCCGGATCGGGTATGTGGTGCTGCGAGACGAACAGGGGGATATGGACGATGGTACGGGCCGCGTCGATGGTACGAAGGTAGAAGTCCCGGTCGCACTCGTAGCGTATGTTGTCGTCCATGCCGCCGATCTCGAGGTAGAGATCACGTCTGACGATGCTGGTGTTGAGGTGTCCGAATCCTGGATGTTGCATCAGGTCGGCCACCGTCACCTGGTAGGCGGGCAGTGATTCGTCGATGCAGCGGGCGGAGACTTTGGGGCTGTCGAGAAGGCCGTCCAGCCACACGGGCGCAACTTCGCGGCCGTTGGGGTCGATGGCGCGCTGGTTACAGTAGATGGCGTCGGCGGCGCCATCGGTCCGCTCGATGACCGCCTGACAGCGGGAAAGGTGGTACGGATCGGTCCAGAAATCGTCGTCGTCCAGAAAGGTCACATACTTTCCCCGGGCCAGCTCCACGCCGATGTTGATGCCATAGCTCTGACCATGCCCGCGGGTGGTCTTTTCCAGGTCGTGGACCCGCACCCGCTCGCCGTAGTCGCTGCCGATGGCGCGGTATTCCGCCTCGGCCTCGCCATCCGAGCCGTCGTTGATCACCAGCACCTCGAAACTGTCGTGGTCCTGCTCCAGGATCGATTCGATGGCCTTGCGCAACAGCGCCGGGCGGTTGCGGGAGGGCATGACGACGGAGAATTGCATGGGCGTCCCTGTCAGTTGCGTGATTGCAGCCAGGTCAAGGCGGCCGCGAAGGCGGCATCCTGAGCCTCGTGGGTGGAGAAGGTATGGCCAGCCTCGGGCAGTTCCCGCCGGGTGATCCTGGCCGCCGCGACGGTGCGCCGCCACTGGCGGGAGGAGGTCGCGACCTGATCGAATTCTCTGCCGATGAAACTCTGGCCGCTCATCAGCAATAGCACTTCGCCCCGAAACCGTTCCAGGCCGACGCGCATGGCCTCCACGAAACGACCATCTTCTTCGATCCCTTGTGGATCTTCCTGCGCAGTTGCCTGCGCCGGCGCTGCATCTTCCGTCTTGTCGTCGGGTGTGTTCCGGGGTTTCGTCTTCAGTCTGCCGAGCGCGCCGGAAAACGAGGAAAGGGCCTTGCGAATGTCGAGCCTTCCGGCGATTAGCTTCTTCCAGAAGGTCGGGTCCCGCAGTCGCTCCAGGTAGTAGCGCAGTTCGGCCCGGGCCTGGGTGGTCTCGGTCTTGGCCCAGGGGTTGAGGACGATCAATTGGGTCACGCGTGGGTCCTTGCAGGCATGCATCATGATGGCGGAGGCAGCGCTGCATCCGCCCCACAGGGCGACCTGGGTAAGGGTGGGGTGGTGCTTCAGAAGTTGATCCACTGCGGCCTGAAGGTCCGGAGCGACGCTATGGAAGCGTCGGTATTCGCCGCCGCTGTCGCCCATGCCACGGGAGTCGAAGCGTAGCACTGCAATTCCCGCGTCCGCGAACCGTCGTGCCCAGAGCAGAAGCTGGCGACAGCATCCGACATGGTACTGGGGACCGCCGGCAGGCAGCATGACGAGGCCGGCGGTCGGGGTGGCTTCCGGCGAGTGCAGAATCCCCAGCACGGGGGAGCCTTCCACCTTGAACACCACGGCCTGCTCAGTGGCTGCCATCGGCATTCTCCCGGAGGGTCAGGGCTGCAACCGTCCGCTCTGTCAGTTGCGGCGCAAGAAATCGGTCATGAAGCTGCCAGAAGGGCGGCCCCGTGAAGGGATGTTCTGTCACCGCTACCCCCGCTTTTCGCCAATCGGAGATGATTTTGCGACTGCCGATGCTCAATGCCGCCTTGCCTTCGTCGACCCGTTCCAGCCAGTCGACCTGGATACCTGCCAGTCGCTGGGGAGATGGCAGGGCCGCCTCGTCTAGCTGTGCCGCAAGGGTGCCGGTGATGTAATAGCCGCCGATCTCCAGTGCCTCGCCGTCGGCAAGGCGTGCCCGCAGATCGGCGGTGGTTTCCTTTTTGCCGGTGGCTTCTTCGGTGCTGGCGAGACGCAGGCGCAGATACTGGGTGAACATCTGCCGGGGATTGGTCACCGGTTGCCACAACAGCAGACGTCGAATGCAATCCTGGTGTCGCGCCGCGGCCTCAATGACCTGAAACGCCCCGAGGCGGAGTCCCCATAAGCCAAGTTCGCCATCCTGATCGTTCAGCCATTCGACGCCCGTGTCGATGTCCTGCTGCCAGGTCGCCCAGTCTGCCTGTTCGAAGTGCCCCTCGCTGTCACCGCAGCCGTACGGGTCCAGAAGAAGCGTGCTCCAACCCTGTGCCGCCAGGGCGCGTGCCGCCATGCCGAGCATCACGCGACTACGGTTGGATTCCTCGGCAAAGGGGGGAATGCACAGCAAGGCACCCCTTTTTTCGCCGAGTGCCGGAAAGTGGAGCGCGAACAGCCTGCCTCGGGAGCCGTCCAGAAAGAAGGCCTCGAACGGCAGATCGTGCAGCGGGTTCATGACTCCATCTTGCGTTGGACGAAATCGGCCAAGGTGCCGATGGTCTCGAAGAGGTCTCCCGAGATGTCCTCGTCGTCGATCTCGACGCCCAGTTCCTCCTCGATGGCGGTAACGATGTTGACGGCGGCCACCGAGTCGAATTCCGGGATGGCCTCCAGGATGGAGGTGGTTTCGGTCAGGCCGTCGGCCCGGTCCCCCAGTTGCAGCTGGTTGCGAAAGAGGTCCTTTACGAATTCTAAGGCTTCGGACATCTGGTGTACTTCCCTGGTATCTTGTTTGGCCGCAATTATAGCTGCCCCCATTCCCCGGGTCATCCGTCCAGCATGTCCACCAGAGCCTGCACCGCATCGTGGATGCGGCGATAACAGTGACGATAGGTGTCGGGCGTCTGGCCGTAGGGGTCGGGGATCTCGGGATCGCCGTTCTCCGGTGCCAGCGAGCCGAGCAGCGCCACCCGCTCCAGTACCTGCGGCGCCAGCTCCGCCAGGCGCTCCCGATGCCTCAGCTCCATGACCAGTATCAGGTCCGCCTCTTCCAGCATGGCGGCATCCAGGATGCAGGAGGCGGAACCCGACAGATCGGTCCCCTGTGCACGAGCCACCTCGACCATGGTCGGGTCGGCAGGGCGCCCGGCGACAGGATGAAAGCCCGCGGAGGCGGGTATGAGATCCAGGTTGCGTTCCCCGGCAAGCCGGATGAGCAGGGCCTCCGCCAGGGCGCTGCGGTTGATGTTGCCATAACACACGAACAGGATGCGCCGGGCGCCCCGGGCCAGCCGCCGGATACGTCTGCGCTCGCCTTCGCCAGCCAGTCGCCGCTTTTGGCTTCGTTCGTGCAGCAGGCCGGTGACTCGCTGCACCTGATCCCGGGCGATCCGCCAAAGGTCCACAAGCCCGGGGAGCGGATCCGAGATCGACTGCACGTCGAAACGATGCGAAGGAGTGAACATGTGCAGTGCTTGGCGCGTCAGCTCGCCGTTGCCGGGGCGCTGGAACAGTCGGGGATCGCCCTGGCCGCGTAATACCTGTTCGTACCACAACAGGTCCGAGGCCAGCTTGCGGCAGCGGATGCCTGTGCGGGCAGTCGGCAGTTCGCGCGGCAGGCTGCCCTCGGTGTGCAGGCGGTAGAGCAGCCAAGGGAAGTCGGCTCCGGCGGCCACCGACAGCGGGAGGGAGCCCCAGAGACGGCCGTTGATCTCCATCAACCAGAAGCGACCGGTGGCCGGATCCTGCTTGAACTCCACCATGGCCACGCCATGCCAGTTCAGGGCATGGATGAGCCGGGAGGCCGCATCCAGCAACGCGGGATCGACAGGAACGCTCTCGCGGTAGCTGCTGCCGCCGCCGGAGAGCGGCAGCTCATGGATGCGGCGATGCTGGAAGGCCAGCCGGATCTCGCCGTGCTCGGCGATCAGCTCGATACCGACGCCCGTTCCGCGCACGTATTCCTGCGCCAGAAAGGGCGTTCGGGCCAGCAGGTCGGCACCCTTGCGTCGCAGTTCGTCGGCATCGAAGGCATAGTCCACGCTCAGTTGGCGTAGCCCCAACATGGCATTGCCGGCGATAGAGGATTCGGGCTTGAGGACGACGGGAAAGGTGGTGCTGTCGGCCAATGCCGCAAGTTCGTTGGTGTCGGCAATGCGGTGACGTGCCGGAAAGGGCACGCCCAGGCGGTCGGCCAGGACCAGGGTCCGGTCCTTGTCGATCACCTGTTCCAGCGCTTTGGCCGGAGGCAGGGCGAGCCGGTCGGCGTCGCTGATGGTGTCGCGTCGGCGGGACAGGGGAATCAGGCTTCGTTCGGTGACCGGTATGACGAGATCGAAGCCGTCCTTCTTCAGGCGCCGGGCGACCCAGTCCACGAAGGCACCCGCCTCTCGGAGCGGATCCGGGTGGCGCAGAAGCCTGCGACAGGCACGTGACCAGGCGGCCACCGGCCGTTCGGTCAAATTGTCGGCGCAGGTGAGCGTGACCTTCACCCCATGCCGATGCAGCGAGCGGGCCACGGCAAGACTGGGTGTCATGTCGGCGTCGAGGACCAGCACACGACCCTCGGATGGAGTAGATGAGTCGGTTTTATCCGCGCACATGCTGTTTAATCGTTGCCAGCCATAGTCATTCATGTCGACGGGGTTCAGATGCGTCGGCCGGCGTCTTGAAAGGAAGCTGAGGATGACGACAGAACAGCCATCCGTCATCCGGCTGACAGGTCCAGCCGATTTCTCGGAAAAACCGGTTTGTTATGGAGTTGGTTCCGGTGAACCGCGTTACCACCAGCCGGATCCGATAACGTTCGATCTTCTGCGCCAGAAAATCGAGGTCTTCGTCCCGCCACTTGCCTGGAGTATTCGCGAGTGACTGGAGTCGATGGCGTGTCAGGGTTTCTTCCGGTGAAAAATAGGGTTGCAACCAATAGAGTTCCCGGGCGCCGATCAGTTTCCCCTCCCAGTCCAGGACAGGAAGGATTTCAGCGATGCGATAGTCGACCAGTACCATTCCATCTGGGACGGTGGTTGCTGTAAGTTTTGCGGCTCGAAACGCAGAAGGGTTCATCTTGAGCTCCGGGGCATCTGGGGAATAACGCCCCGTGATCGCGCCCCAGCTCACAATGAAAAAGGCGGCAAGCAGCAGTCCGGAAATCATGGAATGGGCAGACAGATGACCCCGAGGGGCATCTTGTCGAAGTACCAGCGGCCTTGCCGACAGGACCATGGCGGCCCCTACCCAGGCAAAGGCTAGGCCGGCAGGAAATACCCAATGCCACCGCCATTGTATGTTGCCGACGCCCACGAGGCTGGCGGTGACAGAGGCCAGCGGATCGTTCAGCCCCAGCAGTATGGCAAAGGTCCAGAACCTCACGGTCTCTATTCGTGTTGCCGGTGCGACCCAGATTCTGATGCCCCAGAACGTCATAAGTGCAATGGCGACCACGAGGCCAAGTTGTACCTCGTCCCCATAGGCCCAGACGATGGAGAGGTCGGTATTTCCCTGGCTGTCTCTCAGTCCGGCTGTCGGAAGTCCTCGAATGTCGGACATTCTCGAATAGAGGTACAGAGCCATGAGGATGTTCGGAATCATGCTCATGATCAGCCTGATGGCCAGGCGGACCGCGGCATCGAGCTTGAGAGGGGCGAAGGCAAGGAAAGCGATCGTCGCGGTAAGGGGGGCCAGATACAAGCCGGTGGATGATAGTCCGGCACCAGATACCATGGCTGCCGTGACGATGATCCAGTTTTTCAGCGAAGGATGATGGGCGAAATTCCGCACCGACCACAACAATGTGGGAACGATGATGGAGACCAGCCAGGATTTTCCCTGGAACAGCCTGGGGATGAAGAAATAACCATTATTGTGGTTATGAGGCCCCCAGGCCCACAACATGAGTACGGCGATCAGGATGCCGGCCCAGGAATAGACACCGAAATATCTTCTCAGAAACAGATAGACAGGCAGCGGAAAGAGCAGACATGCGATCGCTGGCAGCAATTTATAATAGGTAAACAGCAGGTCGGCTCCAGTCGTCCGGGAAATCAGGGCGGCCAGCGCTTCGTAGGACTGTCCAAGATTCTGTATGAAAATGAGATTCCCTCTTTCGCTGTCCCCGAAGACAGGATCCAGCGAAAACAGAGTTGCTCCGGGGTGCTCAAGGAGAGATCTGGCTGTTCCCAGAAAATGGGTGTCGTCCGCATTCGTAATCCAGCTGAAGTCATATAGCAGAAGGCAGGCTCCGGCGATCAAAAGATAGCACGTCCAGTGGATCCATTCATTGCCTATCGTGGATGAAACCAGTGGGGCGGTAGGGTGAGCCCCTCGATGTAATGCCCACCAGCCAGCGATCAAGGTTGCTGTCGATAGCCCGAAGTAGGAGAGAAGAAAGTCCGAGTCCGCATTATGTATCTGGATGCTCAGTATGACTGTCACGGTCAGTATCGTACCGCCTGCAATCACGATATGACGGAATTCCTTCTGATCCGGTGTCTGTGTGAGGGAACTCTTGGAGAGGGTAGTGAGACGTGCTGATGGAGTGAGAAATCCCCAAAGGCTGGTTACAAGTATCAATGGCAGCAACCAGGAATAGCGGACTAGGTCTTCGAAGCTGGATGAAAGGAAGATTCCCACCCATACGAGGATGGTCCATCCCGCGAAGGTCACCAACAGGGCAACGAAAATGTATTTCAAAAGTAACATTGGAATGATATGACTACCGCTCTTCTATATTATATGGGCCAGAATTTTGGCTCTTCGTCATTCCGTGTGGAATTGCGCCCACAACCTATGCCAGTGTAGGCGGAGAATCGGCATGGAGGAATGGAGATGGACAGCCAACAGGTTTTGCTCCTTGGGCTAGGCATAGAGGCGCCCTGGAAACTGGTCGATCAGCACCTGGACACCGACAAGCAGCCACATGAACTGCACCTGGAAATCAGGGCAGGACGGGGTGCCAAGTATGCCTGTCCGGTCTGCGGCAGGGAATGCCCGGCGCATGACTTCCAGGAGAAGACATGGTGCCATCTGAACTTCTTCCAGCACCACTGCTATGTGCATGCATCGGTACCGCGGGTGAAATGTCCGGAACATGGCGTGAAGCTGGCCGAGGTGCCCTGGGCACGCAAGGGCAGCGCCTTCACCCTGCTTTTCGAACAGGCCGCCCTGGCGCTGGCACGAGAGATGCCGGTCAATGCCGCCGCACGCATCATCGGGATCACCGACAAGCGGCTGTGGCGAATCATTCAGCATTACGTGGGCCAGGCCGTGGCCGACTTTGACCTTTCGAATGTGAAGGCCGTTGGTCTGGACGAAACAGCCAGCAAGCGAGGCCATAACTACGTCACCGTCTTCATCGACATGGAGCGGCGCAGCGAGCCCGCGCTGTTCGTCACGCCGGGCAAGGGCAAGGAAACCTTGAAGCAATTCAAGGGCTTTCTGGAGGACCATCAGGGCAGGCCAGAGCAGATACGCGAAGTGGTCTGCGACATGTCTCCAGCCTTCCCCAGCGGCATCGAGGCACAGCTCCCCAATGCCCAGGTCACGGTGGACTGGTTCCATATCGTGCAAACCTTCACCCGGGCGCTGGATGATGTGAGGAAGCAGGAAAGCCATATCGCGCCGTTACCCAAACATACCCGTTGGGCGGTGCTGAAGAACGCCATAGCCGATCATCTGACGGTCAACCAGCTCAATGCCCTGGGTGATCTGCTTGCCCAAGGGTTCGATACCGTGACGGCCTGGCGGGTCAAGGAGCGCCTGAAATGGATACGTCAGGCCCGGACACCCCGGGCCGCGCGCTGGCGCATCACCCGCTTCATCAACTACGCCAGCGGGCTGGTAGGCGACAGCCATCTGCTCGAACCAGTGCGCAAGGCGCTTCAGACCCTGCGTACCCATGCAGAGCGAGTCATCAGGCGCTGGACATCCACCTATACCAATGCACGCATGGAGGGGCTCAACAGCCTGTTCCAGGCGGCCAGAGCCAGGGCGCGCGGTTACCGCAACACTGAGACCTTCATCACCATGATCTACATGATCGCCAGCCCGGCAGGTTCCGTGCTGAAATCCATATGAAACGTCGAGGAGCCGTTTTACTCCTTGGGTTTGTAAAATTCGAAAAAACAATTGCTTCCAATCAGCACCCGATATGGCGAATGTGCCAGGTGTAAAAATTCCGGACACTTGCGGGCGCTGAAGTAGCTCCAGGCCAGGAAGGGGCACGGCCGGCCTTGCCTGCCTTGACCCGATTTCTGCTTCCGGGAATCTGGC
>Ga0256832_1001552_pt1 | contig 15621 bp, 18 predicted proteins | sample 134614metaG_FD_190534 | JGI IMG/M metagenome (GOLD analysis project Ga0256832, IMG submission 190534) | Hydrothermal vent microbial communities from Lau Basin, Pacific Ocean - 134-614 | ecosystem: Environmental > Aquatic > Marine > Hydrothermal vents | place: Pacific Ocean: Lau Basin | collected...
GCCGCAGCGTCCGCTGACAGCCGGCGAGCAGTGGCCCACCTATGAGGTCTTTCACATGAAAAAACGGGGCACCCAGCCGGTGCACGTCGGCATCGTGCACGCCCCCACGCCCGAAATGGCCCTGGCCTTTGCCAAAGAACAATATGCCCGGCGGGGCACCACCGTCCGCCTCTGGGTGGTCCCTTCCGATCAGGTGTATGCCACCTCGCCCGAAGACGAAGCCATCTTTGCCACTACTCCGGAAAAAATCCACCGCGAACCCTTTGCCTATAAGGTGAAGGACAAAATCGAACGGTATAAGAAAAGTCAGAAAAAATGAACCACACACCACAACAAGCCATCAAGGAACTTCTCTATAAGATGGGTGACGACGCCCTGATCATGGGCCATCGCAATTCGGAATGGGTGGGCCTGGGCCCCATCCTCGAAGAAGACATCGCCCTGAACTCGATTGCGCAAGACCAGACCGGATACGCCTGGCGCCTCTACGAGATGCTTCATCAGATGGGCGAAGCCGACCCCGATGCCATCGGCTTTTTGCGTAGGCCCTCGGAATACAAAAATTGCCACCTCGTCGAATATCCCATCGTCGATAACGGCATCGGGGAATATGACTTCACACTGGCGCGGCATTATTTCTTTGACCATGCCCACTTGCTGCGGTTCGACCTGCTGCGCGCATCGTCGTATGAACCGCTGGCCCAACTGGCGGCCAAGGCGGTGGGCGAAGTCCGCTACCACGTCTTTCACGCCAATGTGTGGGTGAAAAACCTGCTGGAAGGCAACGAAGAAAGCCGCCGGCGGATGACGCATGCCCTGGTCGAAGCGTTCCCGCTGGCATTGGGCATTTTTGAACCCGGCCCTTATGAAGCGGTGCTGCGCGAGGAAAAAATATTCGCCGGCGAGGACACGCTGCGCAATGCCTGGCTCGATCAGGTGGTGCCGTCGCTTCGTTCGCTGGGGGTGGAACTGCCCGATCCCGATAGCGTGGAGCCGGCCTACGGGGGCCGGCAGGGCTATCATACCGACTATTTCGATGCCCTCGTCAGCGAGATGAGCGAAGTGTTACGGGCGCATCCCGACGCTACGGAGTGGTAAGCGACTGCAATTGCCCGTGCAGACGGCCTATCCGTTGACGCAGGTCATCGGAAGCCGTCACCAACGGAAGGCGAAGGGCATCAGTCACAAGCTGCATCTCCGCCAGCAGCGCTTTAATGCCGGTAGGATTGCCTTCTTCGAATAATGCCGAGATCATCGGCAGCAGCTCATAGTGAAGTCGGCGGGCGGACTCAAGCCGCCCCGCGCCGGCATCCCGAATAATGCGGGAAAAAAGGCCCGGATAGGCATTCGCCACCACGGAAATGATCCCGTGCATGCCCATGGCCATCTGCGGAAGGGCCAGGGCGTCATCACCGGAAAGAATGATGAAATCCGGCGGCGCCTGCCGGAGGATTTCCATCTGTTTGGTGATGTTTCCTGATGCTTCTTTAATGGCGGCAATATGCGGGTGGTGGGCCAGCTCCAGAATGGTGGACGCCGGCATGTCGAGCCCTGTCCGCCCCGGCACGTTGTAAAGCACCAGCGGCGCCGGTGCTTTCTCGGCCAGCGTGGTAAAATGGGCCATCAACCCGCGGGCATTGGGCTTATTATAGTAAGGTGTAACGGATAACAGCGCATCGCACCGGTCGTAGGGCAGCGTGTCCAGTTGCCGCAGCAAGGCTGAGGTATGGTTGCCGCCCCATCCACCCACGAGTGGTTTCTCATATTGGTCGCATATTTCTCGGCTGAGCAGCAGAATCCGGCGCTTTTCTTCGGTGGTGAGGGTCGGCGTCTCGGCGGTGGTCCCCAGCGCCACGATAAAATCCACGCCGCCTCTGAGCAGGAAATGAAGAAGCTTTTCAAGGGCTTCCCAATCCACCTCTTTCTCGGCGGTGAACGGTGTGACTACGGCCACGCCGGTGCCCTTTAACCATGCGGTATGATGGCTCATGAATGTTATGTCTTTGTGATGTTTTGCAAGTAATGCAACAGTTGCTGGACGGTTTGATCGGCCGGCGCGCCGGGGGGCATGTCGATGATGACGTCGTAAATAGCAGGATCGTGTGGACGCCCCACGCCGATTTTCAGGGCGGCCCGGGCCACCGCCGCCATGTATTGCAGAGCAAAGGTGTTTTGCGGATCAATGTTGATCAACACGTCAAAACGGCGATTGAGAAATGCGGCCACGTGCGAACGGCGGGGCCGTTTCCATACATCTAATGCGCGGGCATCAAGGTGGATGGTGGGGCGAAGCTCGCCTGCCGACGTTTCATCCGATGTGTAGGTCAGGGAATAGACTTCCTTGCCGGCGCTGGTTAGTTCGCTAATCAGATGTTGCACGGCCGATGCTTCAAAGTCGGCCCCCCACATCAGCGCAATCGCTCGGGCGGAGTGAAGGCTCACCGGCCGGGCGAGCATGCGGGCCTGATACCGATTGCGCCGGAGCAGCAACCAGCCCACCCGCTGACGGAATCTTTCAAAAGGCGGTTTCATGACCCGTCCAGTTCCGAGATCAAATCTACAAGAAACCGGCGGACCAATCGCAGCTCTTCAATGAGACGATATTGGCGATGGTAAGGGTGATACCGGTCTTCCAGGATCGGCCCTATTTGTTCGAGCGGGATTTTCTTTTCTTCCCGAAGATGATGAATGAGCCGGAGGGTTTGGACTTCCCTGTCGGTGAAATAGCGATGACCACGCGCGCCTCTCGGAATCTTAAATGAGGGAATCTCGCGCTCCCAGAAACGGATCTTGGAAGCCGGAATACCCAATTCCTGACTGACTTGCTGGATGGTCCAGCGTCGCATTAGTCAAAAGACTGATGAGTGTGCCGATCCTTTTCTATCATCAGCGCATAATCATCAGGCGTCAGGTCGTTGTGGAAATAATATATCGGATTGACCGGGCGCCCGTCTTTATGCACTTCATAATGGAGATGAGGCGCCATGGAAAGCCCCGTGCTGCCCACATATCCAATCACGTCGCCGCGCTTGACTTTTTGTCCTTGCCGAACGTTGAATTTGGACATGTGCGCGTATAACGTCTCGTAGCCGTAACCGTGATCGATGATAATCATATTCCCGTAGCCCTTGCGGGACCGCTTCACCACTTTGACCACCCCGTCGCCTGTGGCGTAAATGGGCGTGCCCTTGCGGGCCGAAAAATCGACGCCCTTATGAAACTTGCGGATCTTATAAAAAGGATGCACCCGATAGCCGAACCCCGAAGCAAAGCGCTTGATCTTATCCCCCGGAATCGGGATAATGACCGGCTTGTGACGCGCCCAGTCCTCTTTCTTCATGGCTAAATGACCTATCTCTTCAAACGAGCGGGTCAGAAAATAAACTTGATTGCGAAGTTTGTCCACTTTCTGGGCCACCGCCGCCACTTTCCCGGAAGGGTCCAACTGAATCAAATCATCGTAACGTCGAGCACCCCCAAAGCCCCCCTGCCGGATGGAAGGATCAATCGGCTGCGCTTCAAAGATCACCCGATAAATCTTTTCATCTTTTTCCTCTAATGCCTGCACCACACGAGAAACGTCCCGCACCTGCGCCGACAACTGTTCCACCCGGTATTGATATTCCAATAGGCGGGACTTGAGGATCTGCTCCTCGGGCGTGTCCCAATAGTGGTTAAATCCATAGATCGTCACGGCGGCGCCCGCACCCATCAACATCAACATCAGAATGCCCCGCCACATCCACTGTTGCCAGCCGACGCGATATTCCCGCAGCTCCTGCGTTTCCGGGTCAAAAACAAATTTCTGTGACATGTATGGCGGCGCTTATCGGGTTTTCTTCGGAAGCATGCTTAATGGACGGCAAAGTTAGTAAATGTCAGGAGATTAGCCCCCTCCCCGGCCGGAAAGAAGACGCCGCTTCTTGGGCGGGGGCGGAAGATGCAAAGAAAGCCGGCCTTTCAGATAAAAAAAACTACATTTGACAGCCCAAAACGTATGGTGGATGCGACTGGCAAAGTTTTCCGTCTGGATATCCCTTGTGAGTGCGGTGGCTTTATGGGCCCAGCAGGACCCCTATCAAACACATTACCGGTTCAATCGAGCACATTTTAATCCGGCATTCACAGGAGATGTCCCGATGCCGGCGCTCACCTTGCTATATCATAATCAATGGACCTTCTTTCGGGGGCCTGACAACGAAACCGCTCCCCGAACGCTTTTCTTCAACGCCGAATTTCCCTTCAAAAAAGCCATCAAAGGGCTCGGCGTGAACCTCATTCAAGACCAACAAGGCTTTGAAAAAACCATTTACGCCAGCATTGTCGGCAGCTATCGCCGATCGCTGTCCGTCGGAGACCTCTCAATTGGCGTGCAAATCGGCGGCATCCAAAAAGCGTTGAACGGAGTTTGGCGGGCACCCGACCCGGGAGACCCCCATTTGCAGGGGCTGAATGGACAAGACTTTGCCGTCGATGCCGGTATCGGACTGCTCTTTGAAAAGGCCCCGTGGTTTGTAGGCGTCTCCGCCCTGCATCTGACCAGCCCCTCATTTCAATGGGGATCGGCAACGTATGACTACCAACCACACCTTTATTTATATGGAGGATACGACTATCGGTGGAGCGACGTGGTCATGCTAAAGCCCCGGCTGCTGATAAAGACCGATCTGGCCCGCACCCAATGGGACCTCGGATTACATGCCGACATCGGAACGCAATTCTGGGGCGGACTCAACCTGCGTTCAGGAGATGCCGTCAGCTTGATGGGCGGTATGAAAGTGCGCCCCGACCTGTGGGCCGGCTATTCCTACGACGCCACCCTGACCCGGTTGATAGCCGGCGGTGGATCGCATGAAATCATGCTGAAATACTTTTTCCGTATCAAGCTGAAATCCAAAGAAAAAACCCAGCATATCATCTGGACGCCCCGGTTCCTTTAAGCTCTAAAACCGGCACGTGGAGAAAAAGCTGGAAAATATATATTTGCCTCACCCTTGAAATGCAGACCTTATGACCGCAAAACAGCTATGGATTATCGGTGGTGTCGTCTTGCTGACCGCCCTTTCATCCTGCGGCGTCAGCGATCGCGGCGAGCTGATTGGCGTGCAGGGACGGCGCCCATGGTTTCACCGGCAACCCTATGGAATGGTGTACGTGCCTTCCGGAACCTATCACATGGGCCAGTCTGATCAGGATATTTTATATGCCCTGACAAACCGGCCGCGCCAGGTGTCAATCCATGGGTTCTATATGGATGCCACCGAAATTACCAACAACGAATACCGACAGTTTGTCTATTGGGTGCGCGACTCTATCGCACATAAGCTGCTGGCCGGTGACCATCTCGAAAACGAAGGAGAAGATAACGAGCACATTAACTGGCGGGCCCGAATCGACTGGCAGGATATGGAAGTGCAAGACATGCTCGCCGACATGGCTTATCAAGGGAAAGATAAATTGACAGGAGGCTTTGAGCTGAATATCTCCAAGTTGATCTATCGATATAAGTGGTATGATATGCACGAGGCCGCTAAACTCGAAAATAAGCTGAACCCCAAGCCGCGATCAACGTTTATTCGGGAAGAAGCCGTAGCCGTCTATCCCGATACCCTTTGCTGGATCCGAGACTTCAGCTATTCCTTTAACGATCCGATGGCGGTCGCATACTTTTTTCACCCCGCCTATGACGACTATCCGGTGGTGGGGGTAAGCTGGAAACAAGCCCAGGCCTTTTGCCATTGGCGCACCGAATACCTTAACAGCTGGCTCCGGAAATACGGCGAGCCCACGCTCGTGCCTTTCCGACTCCCCACCGAAGCCGAATGGGAATACGCCGCTCATGGGGGACGTCATCACAATCCCTACCCATGGGGCGGACCTTACTTGCGCAACAGCAAAGGATGTTTCCTGGCCAACTTCAAGCCCCTGCGCGGAAACTACACCGAAGACGGCGGCTTTTATCCCGTCAGAGCCGACAAGTATTTCCCCAACGATTACGGGCTCTACAATATGGCCGGAAATGTGGCGGAATGGACCAGCACCGCCTATGATGAGGTCCTCAACGCTTACCTCGATGACCTCAACCCATATTATTACTACGACGCCAAAGACGACGACCCGATGACTAAAAAACGGAAAGTCATCAAGGGCGGCTCATGGAAAGATGTGGGATATTTCCTCCAGATCCCGTCCAGGGCATATGAATACCAAGATACGGCAAAGTCCTACATCGGGTTTCGCTGTGTGATGACCTTTATGGGACGTTCGATCAACGACTTCTAAAAATCTCGATTCCAAACCGACAATCCAAACGCAACCTTAAAAAACTTTACGATCATGGCAGATAGCAAGAAGAAGGCGCAAATCATGAATATGGTCTACGGCCTGGGCGCCGCCGTAGTGATCATCGGGGCTCTCTTTAAAATCCTTCACTGGCCGGGCGCCAACATTATGCTGATCGTTGGCCTGGGGACCGAAGCTCTCATTTTTGCTATTTCGGCGTTTGATAAACCGAAAGAAGAATATGACTGGTCGCTGGTGTATCCCGAGCTCAAAGGTGAACAGGCGGCCGGAACACGGGGGGGCAAAAGCCGTAGCAAACTGGAAGAAGTGGATGAGCTCCTCAATCAGGTGAAATTGGAAGTATCTACTTTTCAAGGGCTGAAAAGCTCCATTGAAAAGCTCACCAAAACCGCTGGTCAGTTGGGAGACATCTCACAGGTGGTCAATGCCAGTAAAGACCTTGCCGACAGCATGCGGAAAGGCGCTTCTGAAACGCAACGCTATGCGCAGTCCGTAGGAAAAGCAACCAATGCCGTGTCGGCCGTGGGCGAAGCCGCCCAGAGCACCGAAGCCTACGTGGCCCAGCTGAAAAGCGCCACCCAGTCACTGAAAGCATTGAATCAAACATATGATGCCGAACTGAGTGAAGTCAGCCAACACCTCGAAGCACTCAGCAAATATCATGGCGCCCTCAATCGGGCCATTGCCAATCTGGCCGAAGCCGAACCGCAAACAGCCGAGGTGAAAGAAGGGTTGGCCCAGCTGAGAGAAAACCTCGCACGGCTGAATGCGCTGTACGGAAACATGATTAACGCCATGCGCGCCGCCCAATAAGCAGGGCTACGATGTTTTAGTGGCTCACTTTAACGATTAAACGAACTCGCAACTATGGCTGTTGGACAAACCAATCCCCTGCGCCAGACAATGATCAATATGATGTATCTGGTCTTGCTGGCGCTGCTGGCCCTTAACGTATCCCGACAGGTCCTTGAGGCTTTCGAAAACCTTAATAAAGGGATTGAGAAAACAACTTCAATCCTCGGTGATAAAACCGACGAAACCATGCGGATGTTTCAAGAACGCCTCAAGCGGGATAGCCGCGCAAAGCCTTACTATGACCTGGCCCAAAAAGTGGCAAAATACTCGAATGAATTGTATAAGGATATTGAAGCGCTGAAAAAGCGCATGATTGAAGAAACGGGTCAGCCTTATGAAAAAGGAGAAGATGCCTATCTGGTCACAGGGAAATTGATCCACAAAGATGACATCGATGTGGCCACCCGAATCATGATCGAGAAAAAGGAAGGGGATAAACTGAAAGAACAAATCAACAACGCCCGAAAAAAGATGATGGCGTTGATTCAGGATAATAAAAAGCTTTTCCCCGGAGTGAATGTGCAGGAGCTGGAAAAGCGGGTGTTGTTACGTGCCGAAGACCCCGATCCTAAGGAACTGCGCGGAAAACGGCTCGACTGGAAAACCTTTACCTTCCATCACGTCCCGCTGGCGGGGGCCGTGGCCATCCTCTCCAAAATTCAAAGCGACGTCAAAGCCACCGAAGCCGAGCTGACCTCTTTTATGTTTAACCAGATCGGCGCTACGGCGTTCGAAGTGAAGGACTTTATCCCTATCATCAAAGCCCGCAAAACCAGCGTGCCCGTTGGTGAGAAATTCTCCGCCGAGATCTTCCTCAGCGCACAAGTGGCCACCGCCACGCCGCCTAAAATCAAAGTCGGAGACAAGGAAATCGAGGTGGTCCAGGGCGGCATCGGCATCTTCGAAGAAGTGCCCAATTCCCCGGGCACCCATTCCTATCCGATTACCATTGAATTGGTCAATCCCAAAACCGGCGAGAAAAAGGTCTATACGGATACGCTCGAATATGACGTCTTCAAAGCTCCGGCGATTATCTCCGCCGACGCGATGAAGGTGCTGTATATCGGCCTCGACAACCCCATCTCGGTGTCGGTGCCCGGCTACAAACCCTCCGAAGTGTCGGCATCCATCAGTAACGGCGTGTTGGCCGGCCGGAATGGAAAATATATCGCCCGGGTGAAACGCGGGCGTAAGTCCACCATCTCAGCTTACGTGAAAACCGCCGAAGGAAAAACCAAATTCGTCGGCAAGGAAGAGTTTAAGGTGAAACCCGTGCCCAAGCCGACGGCTTACCTCGGCTCGAAAGCCAGTGGCGAAATCAGCAAGGGCGAACTCAAAACCGTCCGTTACGTGTTGGCACGGATGGGACGCGGCTTTGCCTTTGAGGGCATTAAATTCCGCGTGACCAAATACAAGCTGATTTATCAGCCGCGGCGGGGGGCGGCCCAGTTTTTCAATGTGCAGGGACCGACTATCCCGCCTCGCGCACAAGCCCTCTTCCAGAGCGCAAAGCGCGGGGATATGATCATCGTGACCAACATCTACGCCCGATCGAAAGGCATCGGGGAAGTGCGCCTCGACAACGGCGTGACCCTGACGGTGAAATAGTTTTAAGTCATTATCGATATGAAATACTTAATAAAGCTGGTTGCAATCGGCGGGTTGGCATTGACGCTGAATGCGCAGGCCGTGGATAATCAGGCGGTGGACGTCCATCACTTCCCTTATGAGCGAAAAGCGATTAAGGAACGAACACCCCTTGCACGACCCTATTTGCGGGAGGCGGATGTCATTTATGCCCGTCGCATTCATCGGATTATTGACTCGCGGGAGAAAATCAACCTCCCCCTTCAGTGGCCGATGAATCCGTTAAACTGCTTGCTCTATAAAGCCGTGACCGAAGGCGTGGACGGCATTCAGGTCACCGCCTATAAAAACGACTCGCTGGTCACGCCTTTTACGCCCGAGGAAGTCCTCGAACGCGGCGAAACCGAAGAAGTGATTCAAATCGCTCCCGACCCCGATGACCCCGAATACCTCATCGACTCGGTGATTAAGAATGAGTTCGATTGCGAAAAGATCATCCGGTATGAGGTCATGGAGTATTGGGTGTTTGATAAGCAGCGGGGCATGATGCAGCCGGTCATCGTCGGTTTGGCGCCTCTCTTTAAGCCCGAGGTCGAAGGCGTGGAACTCAATGAACAGCCTTTCTTCTGGCTTAAATGGGATGAAGTGAAAGACCTCCTCATCAAGCAGGAAGTCTTCAACCGCCACAACGATGCCATGCGGCTGTCATATTACGACTTTTTCGAACTGCGTCTTTTCGGAAGCTATGTGGTGAAAGAACCCAACGAGTTTGACTTTTACATTCGAGACTTTGAGGAATTTAAGAACGACCCAAAGGCGGCGCTTTATGAAGGCGAGCGGATCAAAATGGAAATCGCCAATTGGGAAATGGACCTCTGGGAATACTAATCGGAAATGAGGCGGCGTTGTTGTTGAAGAAACTCTTTTTATGAAACGCATGCGATGGGTGGGGACACTCCTATGGGTGCTCCCCACCTTTTTTCTCTTTGCGCAGCCGCAAGCCCATCAGGGCGGCATTCGCTGGATGTCGTGGGATGAAGGGTATGCAAAGGCGCTGAAAGAAGGGAAGGTCCTGATGGTTCATTCCTACACCGACTGGTGCGGATGGTGCAAACGGATGGAGAAAACCACGTTTCAGGACCCCGAAGTGGTGGCCTTTGTGAACCGGGAAATGATCGCCGTGAAGCTGAACCCCGAAAAACAGGGACAGTATGATGTGGGCAACGGAAAGAAAGTCGATGGCAGGACCCTGTTGCGCATGCTGTCCAATAATCAACGCAGCGGATATCCAACCCATTTTTTCCTCCTGCCCGGGAAGCGGCAGATATTCCGAGAGCCGGGATATCGAGCTCCCCAGGACTTTCTCCAGGTGTTGAAGCGGTATGTGGCGCTGAATAAAAAGACAGAAACCCGGCCTTCCGACGCAGCACAATAGCCCTCCGACTTATTGAGGGCATTCAAATCGCGGGCATGGTGCCTATGCAGCCGTCGAATAAGAAATATTCTCCCAGAAAAATCCTGGAAAATGTGGAAGTGGTCGATGTGGCCGTCAAGGGCAAAAGCATCGCCCGCATCGGAGAAGTGGTGGTCTTGTTGGACGGCGGCGTGCCCGGGGATGTGGTGGATGTGAAAATCAAACGCAAGCGGAAAAATTATTGGGAAGGATATCCCATCGCCTTCCGGCGGTATTCTCCCTATCGCGCGCAGCCTTTCTGTGACCATTACGGTGCTTGCGGCGGATGTAAGTGGCAGGAAGTGGCCTATGAACATCAGTTGCGGTTTAAGCAAAAAATGGTCACCGACAACCTGCATCGCGTGGCGGGACTTGAAAATGTGACGGTGCCCGCCGTGGTGCCCTCTCCCCAGCCACGCCGCTACCGCAACAAAATGGAGTTCTCTTTTACCAGCCGGCGGTGGCTCTCGCCCGAGGAGGTCGCCTCGGGCGAACCGATCGCAGATCGGCGGGGCCTGGGACTTCACTTTGCCGGACGTTTCGACTGGATCGTTCACATCCACCGATGCCATCTGGCATCACCCGACCAGGACACGATCCGAAACCACATCTTCGAAAAAGCCGTGGCATATCAAATCCCTTTCTATGAGCCGATTAAAGGGAAAGGGGGGCTGCGTTCGCTGGTGCTGCGCAGTAACCTGGAAGGGGAGTGGCTGGTGTTGCTTGTGGGGTCAGAGGCGCCCGATGCCGCCCTTCATCGGCTGCTGGATGACGCCGCCCGCCTGGAAGGCGTACGCTCGGTGTATTATGGGCAAAACCAGCAGCGAAATGATGCCTTGACTAACGTCACCCTCCATCATTGGGCGGGCGATCGACTGCTTCCCCAGCCCATGAAACACCGCCGATATTATGTGGGGCCGCTGTCTTTCTTTCAGCCCAACACGCAACAGGCCGTTAACCTGTATGAGACGGTGCGCCGTTTTGTGCCGGAAAACACCCGCACACTCCTGGACGCCTACTGCGGAATCGGGGCCATCGGCCTCTGGGTGGCCGATCGCACCGATAAGGTGGTAGGCATCGAAACCGTCCCGGAAGCCGTCGAAATGGCCCGATACAATGCCGAACAAAATGGTATTGACCACGCAGCGTTTTATCATCTTTCGGCCGATGAGGTGGACCAAGTGGCCGATACGTTTGACGTGGTGGTGGTCGATCCGCCCCGGGCGGGGCTGTCAAAGAAAATGGTGGATTTTCTCCGCCGAAACCAGCCCGCCCGCATTATCTACGTCAGTTGCAACCCCGCCACCCAGGCGCGTGATGTGGGACTGCTGAAAGACCGCTACCACATGGTGTTTATTCAGCCTTTTGATATGTTTCCCCACACTCCGCACGTTGAAAATATCATCGTCCTTGATCGCATATGAAAGCGATGACCGAACAGCGGTGGGAAACCTTCCGAAAGCGGTTTCGAAAGCTTTTTCAGCTCGACCCCGCTGCGGACCTGCCGCTGATATTGTTTCAAATCGGCATGGAGCACCTTGCGGCGCTTCCCCCGAAGCTGTCGAAGGAAGATAAGTTGCGGGTGATGGATATCGGGCTGGTCGCCTTGATGGTGGACCTGGGGCTCGCTGCCTGGAAAGGTGAATATGACGGATGTTTTCCCTTATATATAGTTGACAAAGAGCGCTTGCGGGCGTTCGGCGGCCAGCAGCGGGTCATCCAGGAAGGATTGATGCGTCGATATGAGGACGTATTATCGCCCCCATCGTAAGCTGCCCCCAAAATAATCTCGTCCCCCGGGGTCATTGATGTCCGCCGGCCACCCAAATTTCTGATAAAGCATTTGCCGCCATCGGGGATTGCTGACTTCGCCGTAGGCGTTGGAATGAATCAGCTGAAACTCGTTGGCAATGCCGGTGGGATTATAAAACACAAAGATGGCGTTGCGCCGGCGGGGAGTCACGTTGTATTTCCATATTTGATAGGGCGGCGTGCCGGGATCGAAGTCATGGCCCCAAACGTCGCTGGGTGGACCGTATTGCACATATACCCGCCCTCGGTCGGTGAGCATGCCCCGCTGATGGCCGCTGCTGAAAGTGGTGTTGACGTAAGTGATGGTTTGCAACGCCTGCTGAAAGTAGCGATAGGCCAGGCTGTCATACCACATGACCATGGTGCGGCTGAAATAGAACAGGCTGTCCTGTCGGTTGGGTAGGAATTGTTCATACGAGCGGTTTTCGGCGGCTGCGCGATATGCCAGCCACGTGAAGAGATCTTCTTGGGTGAGGGAATCCAGAATATACAGTGCCGATAAGATGCGGGCTTGCAGCGGCCGGCATGGAAAGCGCCGATGATACAGGCCCACGCGCAGGGTGATGGAGTCACACCGCCGGGTAAGCAGCGAGTCGGCCACCGGCCATAGGATGGGAAGTTCCCGTCGGATGGGATGGTAGGGACGGGTGCGTTGCGCCGCTGCACGCCCCCCGTGCCAGATGGCCCAGCGGACCATGGTCGAGTCTTTGAGCGGCGGAATGGCGGTGTAAAGCAAGGTGTGAGACCGGCGGTGGTCGCTCAGCAAAGAGGCGGGCAGCAAAGCCCACGTATGTTTTTTCTGTAAGGAAGGCGCGATGCTGTCGAGAAACAGCAGCCCCGCCACATCGGCATGAAACGGGCGGGCCTCGGCCGAGTCGTCGGCGTTCAGCGGAAAAACGAGAAAAGCATTGCCCGGATGCCGAAAGCGCAGCGTCCCGAAATAATACCCGCCCTGCGGCACAACGCGCTGCTCCAGAAGAAACCGCTGAGACGGCTCCGGATAGGAAATCAACCGGAACCGGAAAGTCTGAGTGTCTTCGGAAAAGGCCGGGGCTGCAAAGAAAAGGCTGTATGTGTGCGGCATGCCGGGATGTGCCTGCAACGCCGGCTGAACCTGTTGAGATAGGATAATATTGCAGGCTCCCATCATCAGGCCCATCGCATGCAGCCGTATTTGTTGATAGAACCGCATTTTTTGCCGTCTATTCAATATATGGGGTTGGTCCTGCAAAGTAGGAAAGTTATTTTTGATGACATCGTTCGCTTTCGCAAACAATCATACCTGAATCGGGCCTACATCCGAGGGCCGGAAGGCCCCCGCCCGTTGATTGTGCCCGTGCAACGAGGAAAAACCAGGCTGCCGGTGGGAAAAGTGAACATCGATTATCGTCACCGTTGGGTGGATGCCATGTGTCGCACCATTCGCTACAACTATTCACATAGCCCCTTTTTTTTGTTTTATTACGACCTGGTGGTCCGGCCTTTACGGGCCCGATTTGCGCAGTTGGCCATGTTGAATGTGGCGCTGATTCAAGAGATGATGCGTGCTTTGCGGGTGGAGTGGCAGTGGAGTTGGCGTTCCGCCTGGGATCAATTGCCGCCGGTGGACGATCGGCGCTATACCATCCATCCCAAGGCGCGCCATCACCGCCCCGACCCCCGTTTTCAGCCGCCTGCGTATTATCAGCTTTTTTCCGAAGACGGGACGTTTTATGCGAACCTGAGCGTCATCGATCTCCTTTTCAATGAAGGGCCCGAGGCCCTGACCTATCTCAAAGCTGCGTATGCCGACCCGCATCGGGACCAGTCTTGAAACGGCCGTTCGCTGCCTTGAATCCGGCCGGTTGGTGGCTATTCCCACCGAGACGGTATATGGTCTGGCGGGGAATGCGCTCGATCCCCGGGTGGTGGCGCGCATTTTTTCAGTCAAAGGCCGGCCGTCGTTCGATCCGTTGATTGTTCATCTATCGGCTGCTGAGGAAGTTTTTCGATATGCATCGGCGGTGCCGGATGCGGCGCAACGCTTGATGGAAGCTTTTTGGCCGGGGCCGCTGACGATGGTATTACCGCGTCGGGCCGTTATTCCAGACATCGTGACGGCCGGGTTGCCGACGGCCGCCTTTCGGGTGCCGCGTCATCCGGTGGCACAGGCCCTGCTGAAGCGGCTGCCGTTCCCGCTGGCAGCCCCCAGCGCCAATCGGTTCGCACGCCTCAGCCCCACGCGTCCCGAACATGTGATGGAACAGCTGGCCGGGAAAATTTCCTACATTCTGGATGGAGGTCCCACGGAGGTGGGCGTCGAATCGACCATCGTTCGGGTGGCGGATGACGGCAAAGCCGCATGGCTGCTGCGACCCGGCGGCATCCCTGCCGAAGCCGTCGAAAAAGTGTTGGGCATGCCGTTGCTTTCGCCGGAACATTCGCATATTCAAGCACCGGGGCAGATGAAGCGCCATTATTCCCCTGCCGTTCCTTTGATGCTTGTCGATGACCTGGCCGCGTGGATTGGCCGGCACGGCATCCCCGACGCCACGGCCTTTCTGGCTTTTCACACGCTGCCCGCCGGGGTTGTGCAGGGGGCGGTATTGTCGCCGTCCGGCAATCTCGAAGAAGCCGCCGCCCGCCTGTTCGCCGTGCTCCATCGGTTCGAGAAAGATGACCGAGTTCGCCGGATTGTGGCCGAGAAGGTCCCTGAAACGGGCCTGGGACGGGCGATTAACGACCGTCTCCGACGGGCCGCCGCCGAGCCCCCTACTTGAACGCCGCCAGGTTCTTGTCGACTTTCTCGGCCAGTCCGTGCTCGAAGAGGGCAATGGTAGGCAGCAACCACGAAAGCCGGAAGCGGGCCGATCCATCCTTGTTTTCTCCAAAGTAAGCCAGTGCAACCCGGCCGAATCCGGCCGACTTTTCAATCTTTTTGGCTTCCCGAAGAAAACGGCGGGCGATGTTGGGCAATTCCTCATAAGGATAGGGCTTACCCTCTTGTCCGCGATGCTTTACCAGTGCCGTGGCCGTGCCAATGTTTTGAACGGCTTCCATCAAATGCGGCAGCTTATGTTTTTTCAGGTAAGCGAAGATGAGAGGAGCCGCCGGCAAGTTGAGGATTTCCTGGTCGGTGTCGGACTCCGAGGAGAGGGTGCCTACGAGATAGGCGGTTCCCTGGACCATCGTAATATGGGCATAAAACTTTTGATTCCGGGGGAAGTCTTGCAGAATCTCCTTCACGGAATACTTCACATCCGCCTCTTCATATTCTTCGCCGGCTTTGCGCCGGCCTGTGGGAGCCACAAAAATGGCTTCACGGCCGTCTTTGGTCCCGGCAAGCAGGTCAAGTCCCCAGCGTTTGAGGGCCTTAATCTTGAAAGCACGTGCCTTTTCCGGCTGCCCTAATGTCTCAAATACCAGCGTATGAAGGGCCTGGTGTATTTTCAGGTCTAAGATACTCATCGAATAATTTTTTGAGAAATTCAAAATTACAAAAAAGTGCAGGGCTAATACAGCTCTTCCAGCTTCATTTTTAGGAAATGCCGAACCGAAAAATAGCTGCTGAGACCAGCGAAGAAAGCCCCCCACAGCGGAAGCAGAATGCCCGTCAGAACAAAATAGATGAG
>Ga0256832_1001553_pt1 | contig 15621 bp, 16 predicted proteins | sample 134614metaG_FD_190534 | JGI IMG/M metagenome (GOLD analysis project Ga0256832, IMG submission 190534) | Hydrothermal vent microbial communities from Lau Basin, Pacific Ocean - 134-614 | ecosystem: Environmental > Aquatic > Marine > Hydrothermal vents | place: Pacific Ocean: Lau Basin | collected...
ACCCCGCGGCGGCCACCTCGGCATCCGCCGGCCGGCCGCTGCCAGCGGCCGGGGCCGCCATCCCTCCGCCGGGGCTCGCTGGAGGGCCTGCAGCGGGGCCCGGGGAAGGCGGCCCCGAGGGAGCGGGCGGCGGAGGCTTGCGTGTCCGCCACCGATCGAGCAGCGGCCTGAGGAGGCGGATCAGGGCGGCGGCCAGCAGATACAGATAAAACCCGATCTGATAGACCACGCGCCACACCCCCATGGCGAGCTTGCCCCAAAGCCGACCACCCCCGGAAGGCGGCGGGCCGGGCTGGTCCGCTACCCCACCGGGCGGCGCCTCGCAGGCGGCCTCGAAGGAGCGCCGCGCCGAAATGCAACCCAGCGGAATCACCACCAGGGTGAGCAGCGTCGAGACGAGCACTCCGAACATGAGGGAGACGGCCATCCCCTGGAAGATGGGGTCGAACAGGATGACGCTGGAGCCGGCCACCAGGGCCAGTGCCGTGATGATGATGGGCCGCGTCCGGGCCCTGGCCGCCTCGATCACGGCATCCAGTACCGGCATCCCGCCCAGGACCGCGTGTTTGGTGAAGTCCACCAGAAGGATGGAATTGCGCACGATGATGCCCGCCAACGCGATGAAGCCGATCATCGAGGTGGCGGTGAATTCCGCGTCCAGCAGCCAGTGTCCGGGGAGAATGCCCACCAAGGTCAGGGGGATCGGAGCCATGATCACCGCAGGCTGGGCGAAATTGCCGAACTCCCAGACCACCAGCATGTAGATGAGCACCAGCGCAGCGCCGAAGGCGATCCCCATGTCCCGGAAGGTCTCATAGGTCACCGTCCACTCTCCGGTCCACTCGAAGGCCGAGTGGCGGCTGTGGGGCGGCGGGCCGATCCAATAGCTCTCCAGTCGTCCGCCATCGGGGGGCACATAGTGATCGAGCATGTCCTCCACCTCGAGCATGCCGTAGATGGGCGCGGCCAGGTGCCCGATCCCCTCGCCGGTCACGTACTCGATGGTGCGCAGGTCCTTCATGTAGATCGGTTTGTCCTGGATCACCTGCCTGAAACGCCCCAACTCGGCCAAGGGCACCACCTTGCCGGAAGGCGTCACGATGGGGATCTGACTCACCCGAGACAGGTCCGAGCGGATGTGCAGCGGCAGCTGGAGGACGATCAGGATGGGCTCCTTGGAGATCTCGGTCTTGATGTCCCCCAACACATAGCCCCCCATGGCCATCTCCAGCTCCTGGTTGATCTGTTCCACCGAAAGCCCCAGGCGCAGCGCTTTCTGGCGGTTGATCTCGAAGTGCCAGCGCGGATAGTCGGCCTCCAGGAAGTTGTCGACGTCACCGATGTTGGGTGCCCGCTCGAACATGGCCGTCATGTCCACCGTGACCTGCCGGCGGATGCGATCCGAAGGGCCGTAGATCTCGGCCACCAGGGTCTGCAGCACCGGGGGTCCCGGGGGCATCTCCACGATCTGGATCCTCGCGCCCGCGGCTCGGGCGATGGGCGTGAGGACCTTGCGGGCCTCCACGGCGATCTGATGACTCGTGCGCTCGCGCTCGTGCTTGTCCAGGAGCTGGATCTGGATGTCGGCCATCCAGGGCTTGGAACGCAGGTAGTAATGGCGCACCAGGCCGTTGAAGTTGTAGGGGGAGGCCGTGCCCACGTAGCTCTCCAGGGATACGATCTCGGGGATACGCCGCAGCCGCTCGGCGAGGCGATGGGTCACGTTGGCCGTGTCCGGCAGAGCGGTCCCCTCGGGCATGTTGATGACCACGTTGAACTCGGGCTTGTTGTCCAACGGCAGCATCTTGACGCGCACGTCCTTGGTCAGAAACAGGAGCATGCACAGGAAGAACAGCACGACGAGTCCGATGAGAAAGGCATAGCCCAGGGCCTTGCGCTGCACCAGCGGCACGATCAGCCGGCGATAGAACCCACCCAGCCATTCCTGCTGACGATGCTCCTTGGCTTCGGCCTTGCGCAGCGCGTCCAACGAAGGGCGCAGGCGCATGGTGAGCCATGGGGTGAACACGAAGGCGGCGAACAGCGAGAACAGCATGGCCACCGAGCCGAGCGCCGGGATGGGCTCCATGTACGGCCCCATCATGCCGCGCACGAACCCCATGGGCAGCAGGGCCCCGATCACCGTGAACGTGGCCAGGATGGTGGGATTGCCCACCTCCCGCACGGCGTCGATGGCGGTCTCCGTGTCCGACTCGCCCTTGAGCAGCCAGCGCCGGTAGATGTTCTCCACCACCACGATGGCGTCGTCGACCAGGATGCCGATGGAAAAGATGAGTGCGAACAGGCTCACGCGGTCGATGGTGTAGCCGAGCACCCAGGCGCTGAACACCGTGATCAGGATCACCACGGGGATGACCACGGTGACCACCAGGGCTGCACGCAGGCCCAGGAACAGCAGCACGAGGACCGCCACCGCACCGGTGGCCACGAACAGTTTGAGCACCAGCTCGTTGACCTTGTCGCGCGCGGTCTTACCGTAGTTGCGGGTGACGTCCACATGCACGTTGTCGGGCACCACCCGCCCCTTGAGGAAGGCCATGCGTTCCAGCACCGCGTCGGCCACCGTCACACCGTTGGAGCCCTTCTTCTTGGCGATGGCGATGGTGACCGCCGGCAAGCCGTTGGCGTTGACGTGTTCCGGGTAGGCGGGTCCGGTATAGAACTGCACCAGTTTCTTGGTCTCGCTGGGGCCCCAGTAGACCCGAGCCACGTCGCGCACGTAGACGGGACGGCCGTTACGCACCGTGACCACCAGGCGTTCGATCTCGTCCTTGGTCCTCAGGAAAGAGCCCGTGTAGAGCTCCATGGCCGCGCCTTGGTACTCCATGGAGCCCGCGGCCCGTTCGGTGTTGGCCGTGCGGATGGTCTGCGCCAGTTGGCTCAGCGAGATCCCGTAGCCCTTGAGCTTGTCAGGCAGGGGCTCGATGCGCACCTGCTCCTCACGGCCACTGACGATGAACCCCTTGCTGGTGTTGGGAACCTCGTGCAGGCGTTGCAGCACCTCTTCGGCCACCAGCTTCAGCGTGGCATCGTCCACCTCGGCCGACCATAGGGTCAGTGTGACGATGGGGACGTCGTCGACGCTCTTGGGCTTGACCAGGGGCTTGGAGACCCCCGGTGGAATCTTGTCCATGTTGGACTCGATCTTGTCGTAGAGCTTGACCAGCGAGTCCTCCATGTCCTGGCCCACGTGGAACTCCACGGTGACGATCGCCTGGCCCCGCCAGGAGGCAGCATAGACATGTTTGACACCCGTGATTTCACCCAGGATGCGCTGCAGGGGTTCGGCCACCAGACTCGAGACCTGCTTGCTCGATGCCCCCGGATACTGGACGAAGACATCGACCATGGGGACCTCGATCTGAGGATCCTCTTGGCGTGGCGTGATGAGCAGTCCGAGGATGCCGATGGACAGCATCGCCACCAGCAGCAATGGGGTCAGCGGAGAATGGATGAACGATCGGGCGAGGTTGCCCGCGACGCCCAGATGGGTGGGGCCCTGTCCCTGGCCGCCTTCTGGCTCGGTGTTTGAATCGGCTGGTGTGCTCATGTCCCCTCGCTGCTCAAGGGCACGGACCCACTAGCGGGCCGGGCCTACGAGAGTGCCAGGGCGGACCGCCAGCTGGCCGCACGGCCGGTCGGGCCCGTGTGCGCCCTGCAGGCTCCCTGGGGACGCGGCTGCTCCGCCGGTCCGCCACGATGCCGCGGTGCACTCAGTGTGCACCGCCCGATTCCGGGGCGCCTGGCGCCGGCTGTCCCGGCATCCAGCCGGAAGACGCCCCCGGTGGCGGGTTGTCGATGATCCGCTCCCCAGGGCGTAGCCCGGAGAGTACGATCACGTGGTTCTGGCCGATCTTCGAACCCAGACGCACCAGCCGTAATTCAGAGGTGTTCTTCTCGTTCACCACCAGCACGGCCGGCAGGCTACCCGCATGGATGATCGCCGAAGTGGGGATCACGATGGTGGGCCCCCTGCGCGCCGAGCCATCGGGCAGCAACACTTCGGCGTACATGCCCGGGGCGGCGGGCGCCGAACGTGGCAGGTCGAACTTCACCGTCACCGTGTGCTGATTGGGATCGGCCTGCGGATAGATCTGCGAGACCCGCGCCTGCACCGGCGTGCGTGCGGTGTCCAAATAGGCGGGTACGAACTGTCCGATGCGCAGATACTTGACCAGGCTCACCGGCACATCCGCCTGGATGCGCAGATACTTGACGTGACCGAACTCGACCAGGGGTTGCCCGGGTTGCACCGTGTCGCCTACTTCGACGAACTTCTTGAGGATCACCCCGTCGAACGGGGCAATACTGCGTGCGTCGCGGATGGCCGCGTCGATCTCCTGGAGCTTGCTCTGCGCCTGCAGCACCTGGGCCTGCGCCTGGTTGACCCCTGTGCGCGAGCGCTGCAGGTCTGCCCACCGCTCGATGGTGGTGTCCGCGCCCACGCCCAACACGTCGGCCATGTTGCGGGTGAACATTTGATCGAACATATTGGGCAGCCCCATCCCCGGTGCCGCGGTCAGGCTCCGTGTGCGGGGTGCATAGACCTCGCGGCCATACTGCACGTAGGAGTTCTGGAGTGCCGCCTGGGCATTCTGCAGCTGGGCGAGGACCTGTCGGCGTTTGGCCTGCAGCTCCGAATCGTCGATCGCCACCAGGACGTCACCGGCCTTGAAATGATCCCCCACGTCGCCCGCCAGATAGACCACACGCCCCGGAATCTGCGCCGACAGCGTGACCTCTTTGTAAGGCACCACAGTGCCGCCGATGGTGGCGGTACCCTGCAGCTGAAGCGTCTGCACCGGGATGATCTGCGCCGCCATGCCGACGGTGCACAGCAGCAGTCCCGCCATTCCCGCCACCAGTGTGTGCAGCAGACGCGACCTGCGCCGCCCTTGGCGGTACGCCACGAGGCGCGGGCAGGCGCAGCCGTGCCCTGCGGCCACCCGCCGCAAAACGCCCCGCGACAGCCGTTCAAGGTATCCCAAGCTCACGATCAATCGTCCTTTGGCTCGAGCCGGCAACGGCCGCACCCCGCACGAAACAGGCCCGCCAGCGCGGAGTGTGCATCGCACTGCACTGCAAATACCGGCAAACGAAACGGCCGGGTCGCAATCCCCCGGCCGAGCGCGTCGTTCCATCCGAAGCCACGCCCCTGCGGGCGGAGAGGAATCCCGGAGCCGGCCATGGTCCCGACAAACAGGACGCTTCGCAGCCCCGGCCGTCCCGGCGGCTCCATCCCCTGCCTGGCGAAAGTCCTCCCCTGCAGCGCTGCTGCCCGTGCGCCAGCGGAAACGTGCGAGGGCCGTCACACCCGCCCCCAGCGGGTATTCTTGGCAGGCGGCGAGCGCACACCCTTGCCCCGGGTGCCCTGGCCGCCTTCAGTATGACCTGACCCAGGCACGGCGTAATGTTAGCACAAGGACCCCTGTAAGCATGATCCCTGCCCCGACGCAATCGGCACCGGTCCCGATCAGCGACGAGCACCAGTTCCGAGAGGCGATCCGACGGCTTTCCACGGCCGACTATTTGTGCCTGGACACCGAGTTCGAGCGCAACCAGACCTACTTTCCGCGCCTCTGCCTGCTGCAGATCGCCGCCCCCGGCGAGGTTCATCTGCTAGACCCGCTGCACGGTCCCGATCTCGCGCCCTTGGAGCCGCTCTTGTACGAGGCCAGCGTCACCAAGGTCTTTCACAGCGCCCGCCAGGATCTGGAGCTGCTCCTGCGCCGTTTCGGAAGCCTGCCGGTGCCGGTGTTCGACACCCAGATCGCCGCGGCTGCCCTGGGCTACGGGGAGCAGCTGGGCTACGGGGAACTGATTCGTCGTGTGCTGGGCGTGGAGCTGGAAAAGGGCCATGCCCGCACCGACTGGTGCGCCCGGCCCTTGAGTGCGGAGCAGCTGCGCTATGCCGCAGACGACGTGCGCTGGCTCTGTCCCGCCTACGAGGCATTGCGCGAGGCACTGGATCGGCATGGCCGCCTGGAGTGGGTCGTGGAAGACAGCGCCCGCCTGGCACAGCCGGAGCTCTATGCACCGCCGACACAGGAGATCTGGAGGCGGGTGCGTGGGCTGCATGGCCTGGATCCGGCACGCTATCCTTTGTTGCAGGCCCTGGCAGCCTGGCGCGAGGAGCAGGCCATGGCGAACGATCTCCCCCGGCGCTGGGTGCTGCCCGATGAGGCCCTCGTCGCCCTGGCCGCCCGCGGCCACGCGGACGGCCTGGAGCGGCTCCCCGGTGTGTCCGAGCGGCGGCTCAGGCGCTGGGGAAAGGCCCTGCGCGCGGTGCTGCGCGGTGCGCGCACGGGCTCCGCCGGGAGTCAGCGGGAGCTGACCGCACCCGAGCGCCTCACGCCCGAACAGCAGGCAGCGGTCCAGACCGCCATGCGCGAACTGCGCACATTGGCCGGGGAGCTGGGCGTCAGCCCCAGTTACCTCGCATCCCGTTCCCAGATCACCCGTCTCCTGCTGGGCGAAGCGGTCCCAGAGCTCACCACGGGCTGGCGCGCCCGGGTGCTGGCGCCCCTGGATCACATCGGGCCTTGTGTACGAGCCGCGAGGTCCCCGTGAATCACGGAGTCCCACCGGACATCGCCGCAGCGCTACGCCGCGCGCTGCAGGATGCCCAACCCGAGCGTGTCATCCACGTACAAAGTGAACGGGACCGTTGTGCCCTGGGCGCCGTTCTCGAAACGCTCGAGCCCCAGCCGGAAGTGCTCTCCCCACACCGGATCCTCGCCGCCCGCCCGGCATCCCCGCCCACCGGCACGGTGTGCGTGACCTGTGGGCGGATGGGGCTGGCCGACCAGCGCAGGGCCGAACACGTCCTGGCGCGCCTGCGCGATCTCTACTGCCAGCGTGTCCTACTGGTGACCCCGCTGGACGCACGGGAGCCCCATGGCTGGCCGGAAGCCCAGCTGCGCGCACTGGGCTTCTTGCGCCTACTGCGCACGGGCCAGGCGGGCACGGACTGGGGATTGTTCGGCTTCGACCTCTATGACTACAAGACCACCCCAGACTGGCTCAATCCGCGCTACTGGGCCAATCCCCATCTCTGGAACCGGTACCGGTGGTGAACGCGCCGGGCAATGGACCGGGACTCGCACGCCCACGCAGCGGACAGGCCGACGACCCCTGTCGTGCAGCCGGTTCGGTATAGAATGCGCACCGGTCGGAACACTTCAGAGACTCGGCATGAGACCCGAACAAATCAAGGAGCGCATCGAGGCGCACATCCCCGGGGCGCAGGTCCGTGTGCAGGGGGGCGAGGGAAAGTACGAAGCCCACGTGGTCAGCGCGGCTTTCGAGGGCCTGAGTACGGTCAAGCGGCACCAGATGGTCTATGCCGCAGTGAACGACTGGATCGCCAGCGGACAAGTCCATGCGCTCAGCATCCGCGCCCTCACCCCGGCGGAGTCGGAGTGAACCGCCGCCGGCCCTACACGCCGGCGGCGGACACCGGTCAAGGCTCGGAGTGCACCGCGTCGATGACGCGCAGCCCCTTCTGGCTCGCGAAATAGGCGGCGAGGTTCTCCATGTCCTCCTCACTCAGCCCGGCCGCCTGAGCCTGCATGATGGCATTCTTGCGCTTGCCGCTCTTGTAGTCCTTGAGTGCCTGTACCAGATAGTCGGCGTGCTGCCCCGCAAGGATCGGAAAGGTGGCAACCGTGCTGTTGCCGTCGGCGCCGTGGCAGCCCGCACAGGCCGCGGCCTTGGCGCGGCCTGCCTCCGGATCCCCGCCGGCCTGGACGGAACAGGCCACCACCAGCCCCACGAGACCGAGAACTCTGAGTGAACGATTCATTGTCTTCTGGCTCCCCCAACGGTTTGTTACACGCGACCACTCACCCAGTTCAGGGGTGCGTGGAGAAGAAGGCGGCGATGTCCACCATGTCCTGATCCGAGAGCGTCGCGGCCTGGGCACGCATGGTCTTGTGGCTGCGATCACCCCGCTTGTAGGCCTTGAGCGCGGAGACCAGATATTCGGCATGCTGCCCCGCCAGCTTGGGCACGTGGTAGCTTGGATATACGTTGGTATAGGAAGGGATACCATGACAGCCCATGCAGGGCTCGGCCAGCTTCTTGCCGCGCTCCGGGTCACCGGCCGCCGTGGCCGTGACCGTCGCCAACGTGACCGCGACCGCCGTCAGCGCGGCCGGGATGGTGCTCGTGTTCATCACTTCAGATCTCCTCCAGAAGGGCCTTTGCAAGGACCGCAGCGCCGGGAAGCGCGCAGTGGCCTGGGGACGCGGCGGAACACCGCTGTCGTTCCCTGCCCCTCGCACGCCGGTAGAGGACGCCCGGCCCCAAGCGGGACGTCGCCGAAAATCAGCGCGGTAGTATACCCTCAACGAATTGCGCCTGATCAATCCAGGGGTTTTATGCCCCCATCAGCGATTCACGGGGAGTGACACAGCGATGATGCGACCCAGAACCCTGGAAGCGTTCCACGAGCTGGTCAAACAGGCCTTGTTCGAGATCGACGAGCTGCGCGCGGCGGTAGAGTACGAACTCGACGAAGAGGGACCACCCCCGGAGCTGGAGCTCCTGGGGCCCATCCGCGCCGAGCTGGAGGAGCTGCTGGCCAGACTGGACGCCGGCAGCTACGACTTCGGAGGCGAACCGCTACGATACATGGCGCACATCCAGGCTCTGGACACCCCGGGGCTGCCCATCCGGCCCTTGCTCCTGCGCATCAACGACACCCATTGTCACGGGCTGGAGACGGGCCCCGATCCGTTCGATGGGCTCTACGACTGAGCCCGCCGGCGACACAGGAGCCAGACACCGAGGTTGAGGGCCACCACCGCGCCCACCAGAAAAACGATGGTCCACTGAAAGTACACCACCGGGGTGATGTACCAGGTGAGGTCGAAACGGTTGGTGCGCCAGAGCTGGTTGTCGAACAACAAGGGGTGGAATACGTTCATCCAGAACGGCCGGAAGACCGGGATCACCACCAGGACCGCGGCCACCAGCACCACGTTCACCAGGGCCGCGCACCTCGCCGTGCGGCATTCGAAGCTCAACACCAGACCGGCCAGGGCGAACACTGCGCCCAGGGCCAACCGGTCGTAGATGGTGCGCACCTCGGCCAGGTGCTGGCGCTCCTTGGCCGACCACCGGGTCTCCAGGCTCCCCGCGTGCCGGAAGAACCGGGTGAGCTCTGTAACGGCCTGTGTGGTCCGGGCCTCGCCGAGCACCTCGCAGCGCGGGTTCCAATGGCAGCTCAGGTGATACCAGGTGGGCAGATACACCACGAACGCCAGGGGCAGCCAGGCGGTGACATAAAACAGGCTGATCCCCAGCACCAGCCGACGCAAACGGGTGTACACTCCAATCATGGGCGTGTATTCGAAATGCAGGGGTTTCGGCAAGGGGTGGGCGCTGGCGGCCATCCTCGCCCTGGCAGCCTGTCAGCATCCGGAATCACTGAATCCCGACTCCCCGCTCTATCTCCCGCCCGCGGGTTCCGTGTTCCACCTGGACCGGGCGCTCACGGTGCCGGCGGGCCGCGCGCAGGTACAGATCCAGAGCGGTGCGGTGGGTCGTGGCGAACTGGCCCCCCATTGCATCCTGCGCCTACGCGAGCCGGCCGACCGGGACCGCATCCTCGCACCGGGCGACTTTGAGATCACCCGCAGTGCGCGACGCACCACCATCTTTCCGGTGCGCTGGGAGCCGGGTACCCGTATCCAGGTCGCCGGCCCCGCTTTCACCCTCGCCCAAGGCGGGGGTGGGGACGACGGCCCTACGGATGAGTACTATGTCACCGAGATGTGGCTGCGCAGTGCCACCCAACCGCAGGTCTACAAGCTGGAATGCCGCCAGCTGGACGACCCCGGCCTGGGCAGCCACGTGACCTTTCAGGAGATCCAGGCCACCCTCAGACCCACGGCCTGGATCATACCGGCCGCAGGCCGCTGAGATGCGGCGACCCACATGGGCCGGTGGCTGCTCACGGTTGCCCATCGCCTTGCGTCGTCGGCGTTCGCTGCTGTGGCTGGTAGTAGTAGTCGTACCGGTTGAGGATCTCGTTGGTGAACTTCCAGGCCTCGGTGTAAGAGAGCCCGCTGTCCTCCGGGATCACGATCTTCACATAGAGGTTGTTGTGATGGCGCTGTTTCAGGGCCCCGAGCCTGGATTCCAACGCCTTGCGGTCCACCTGCCGCACCTGATCTGAACCGGGTTCGCGAATGGCATAGACATAGCGGCCACCCCGCTTGGCGAAGCGCACCTCCACCACCGGATGGCCCGCCGGCGTACGCGCCGGGCGCACCAGTTTGTCATACTTGACCTTGAGACTGTCGTAGTCGCCCTGCAACGCCGCCAGCGCGCTGCTGGCCTGCTCGATACGACGCCGCAACTCGGCCAGCTCCGCCTCCTTGCGGGCCACGGTCTCCGTCTGGCGGTCCAGGGCGTTGGTCGTCTCCTCCAGCCGTAAATGCTGCTCCGAGAAGGCTGCCTCCAGCTGCGCCAGGCGACCGGCGGTCTCGCCGAAACGCTTCTCCAGATCGGCCTGCGCTCGACGCATGGCGGTGAGCTCCTCGTCCAGCCGCGCCCGTTCTGCGGCAAGCCGTCGCTTGTCGTCCTGCAACCGGGCGATTCGATCCTCCAGATCGGCCTGACGCCGGGTCAGCGATTCGTTCTCTTCCCGGGCCTGCATCAGCCACATCCGCATGATGGAGACCTGATGCTCGGCCTGGGTCAGCTGCTCTTCCAGGGTGAGATTGGCCTCGGTGGTGCTCTTGACCAATGCAGCCGCCTCGCGCTCGGCCTCGATGGTGGCCCGCAGTTCGTGCACCAGATCCCAATTGCGCAGCACGAGGATGACGCTCACCAGCATGAAGATCATGACCACCACGGTCATGATGTCCGTGAACGAGGGCCAGAAACTCTCGTTGCCCGTCTGGGAGGCCTCTGCGTTGGTGCGCAGGTCGACGAAACCGCTCCCGTTCATCCCTCGGCCCCCTCCCCAAGGGGCAGCCGGAAGCCTTCGCGCAGGTCACGATGGATGGCCCGCACGTCACGGCCAAGCCCCTCCAGGACTCCCGCATGCCGCTCCAGGAGCTCGCGCAGTTGTTCGCCGGCCTGAGCGAAGTCGAGCTGCGCGGCGTGCATGCCACGCACCGTCTCGCGGAGGGAGCGCACCAGGTGACCCACCTGCTGGATGATCCCTTCCGGATCGGTGGTGAGCAAGGGCATCAGATACACCGAGGTCACCTGCTCGACCGCGCTGAGCAGGTGGGTCTGTGCATCGGTCAGCTTGAGATAGAAGTATCCATGCACCAGGTAACAGACGATGGCCGTCATGGTGGTGGACAAGGCCGTGGCCATCCCATGGATCACAAGGTTCATGTTGCTCACCTGATCCTGCCCGGCCAGCAGGTCCGAGGCGCCCACCAACGCGATGGACAGGGAAACGATGGTGCCGAAGACGCCGAGCAGGATGAGCACATTGTTCACAAACTTGGGAAAGCTCAACCGCGTGCTCTCCTCGGCCAGCAACATGGAGGCGAGGGCATTGTGATTGACCGGGGCGTGCTGTTTGCTGATGCGCAGGATGGCGGCATAGCGGCGCACGATGATCGCCTGGCGCGGGATGCCCTCGGCCGGATGCGAGCTGCCCTCCTCCAGGCGCTGCACGAACCGGGCAAGCCATGTCTCTTCACGCATGTAGCGCCACAGATTCCCCGTGATCCGGCCCATACCCAGCAGAAAAAGCGCGACGATGGCGCCGTTGATCACGATGCCCACCCGGGTGAGCTGATCCCTCAGGTAGAAGGAATAGACCGGTCCCCAAGCCCAGACGATACCGGCGATCAGCAAGGCCGCCACCACCGCCATCCGTACCAGAACGCCACGGCTTACGTTCCTGCGTACATCGATCATTGCTGTTGAAGCTCCTCGGTCTTCTCCAACGGCGGGTCCGGGGAGGCCCCCCGATCGTCGGGATCCACCAAGACCCGCCACGGATTGCGCCGCGGTCTATCCCCCGGCGTCTCCCCATCGCCCGGCCGCGACCGCACCACCGGAACCGGGGCTGCCGGCCTGGGGGCAGACCACGGCAACGGGCGGGGGGGATATCGCGCCGGTTTCGGTACACGGCCACGAGAATGCGCTCCCCCACCGGAACTGAAGGCACCGCAGAAGAAAAACGCCTCGGCCGGATGCCAGAAGGCCACGCCCGGGCCCAGCACCAGCATGGCTGCAAGCAACCCCACACCTCTGTGCATGGACCGATCCTTCCCGCGGTGACGGCAGTGCCCACTATACAACCGCGCTGCGCATCGGGCCACGCGTCAAGGTAGCGCGGGCGTGATCCAGGGGCACCGCAAGCCAAGGCCCAGGTATCAACGTGGGCAAGCACCCGATGACTGGACCAAACCCAGTATCATTCGCTCCTGGTGTTCCACGTCGGGCGTATTGCCCGTAGAGGCGAACCGCGATGGGTCGACTCCTGCTCCTCTTGGCCGTAGCCATCCTCGCCTACGCCGCCTGGCGCTGGCTGCAGAAGCGATCCGGGCTGGAGCGGTGGCAGGCCTTTGCCGTGGCCGGGGCGGTGGTGCTGATGGCACTGGCCGCCACCGGCCGGCTCAATTGGGTATTCGCGCTGATCGGGCTGGCGCTACCCTTCCTGCGCAAGCTCCTCGTGCTGTTACCCTATGTGCCAGTGCTGCGGCAGGTTTTCGGCCGCGCGGCGGCCGAACAACGGCAGGAAAACCCGCACCAAGAGGGCGCGGGCAGCGGACCGGAGGACCCGAGTGGCAGGCCAGGTCTTTCCGTGCGCGAGGCGTGGGACATCCTCGGCCTGGAACCCGGAGCAGCACCGGAGGAGATCGTCGCCGCCCATCGGCGACTCATCCAGAAACTACATCCGGACCGGGGTGGGTCGGCGTATCTCGCCACCCGGATCAATCAGGCCAAGGACCTGCTACTGAAGGAGTGCCGGGAATGATCCGCATCGGCTCCCGCATCCGCATCCCGGAGCAGGAAGTCCGCATCCATGCGGTGCGCGCCCAGGGCCCGGGCGGACAGCGTGTCAACAAGATCGCCACCGCCGCGCACCTGCGTTTCGATATCCGGGCCTCGTCGCTTCCAGAGGGGATCAAACAGCGCCTGCTCGCCATGCGCGACCGTCGCATCACCCGGGAGGGCGAAGTGGTCATCAAGGCGCAGCGCCACCGTACGTACGAACGCAACCGGGCTGAAGCCGTCGAGCGGTTGGCCGAGCTGCTCCGCAACGCCGCCCGCGCACCTAAACGACGCATCGCCACGCGGCCGCCAGCCGGTGCCCAGCGGCGCCGTGTGGAACGCAAGCGACATCGGGGACGCATCAAGGCCCTGCGCGGTCCCGTGCACGGCGACGCATGAGGGTGAACCCAGGACTCCACCCGCGGGCCCAGCCTCACGGGAGAGTCATTCGTCCTCGTCGGAGAGGTCCGGATCCCAGCCCAGCTCCCGGGCGCGTCGCACGGCCTCGGCATAGATCCGCGCATGGCGCTCGCGCAGCTCTGGAGGAAGGTTGCTCACCAAGTGTCCGTAGGGTTCCCAAGCCTTGGTGACCCGGTCGTAGAGTTGCTGGATGTGTGCGAGCGGCCATCCCTCGCAGGTCTCCGTCTCCGGAATGAGCCCGAAGACCCAGGCGTCCCGAATGATGTTTCCCGTGGGCGTCATGCCCCCGTAACGGTCTTTGTGGATGCCCACATACGTCCTGCCTGCTGCTCCCTCGCGTCTGGACCCCATGACCAAACCTCAGGCATGCCGAACACCAGGGTTGGTATTCTAGCGGGCCGGGCCAGCCCGCACGAGCGCACCGCCCCACGCCCGCATGTCGAGCGCGGCGTCCACCGGTCTGGTCTTCGCGCCCGGGCTTGGGTATCTTCCAGCCGATGAATCCCAGGAACCTGACCGGCGATCTTCGGGTCGCAGACGGCTCGCAACAGCCGCGGGCGACGGTGCCGCTCGAGGATCTCCAGACCATACTCGACGCGCTCCCCGATCCGGTCTTCGTGCTCAGCGAGTCGGGGCGCTATCTGCACGTGTTCGGCGGCTCCGACACGCGCTACTATCACGACGGTTCCCGTCTGGTGGGCAAACGGCTCTACGAAGTGCTGGATGCCGGCCAGGCCGAGTGGTTCCTCAAACAGATCCGCAAGGCGCTGGCCGAACCCGGATTCCACACCGTGGAGTACTGGCTGGGCGCAGAAGACGTGCGCGGACTCGATCCCGAGCTGGGCCCGGCGCAGCGTTGCTTCTTCCAGGGGCGCATCCGCGCCCTCGACCGCCGTATCGAAGGGGAGCGGGCGGTGGTGTGGGTGGCCACCAATGTCACCGACCGCCACGTGCTGGAACAGCGCCTGCGCCATATGAGCGAGTACGACGAGCTGACCGGTGTGCCCAACCGGCGCAGGCTGCTGACCGAGCTCACCAACGAGTTCGAGCGGTTCCAGCGCTACCGCACGCCCTTCGCGCTGCTGGCCCTGGACATCGACCACTTCAAACGGATCAACGACAACTTCGGCCACGACGCTGGCGACCGGGTCCTGCAAGTGTTCGCAAAGGTCTGCCAGAGTCAGCTGCGCAAGTGCGACCTCCTCGCACGCTACGGCGGCGAGGAGTTCATGGTGCTCCTGCGCAACACCACCGATGCGGAACCGACCGCCCAACGCATCCGCAGAGCCGTGGAGGCCTACGACGCGTGGCTCGGGGACGCACCGCTACGGGTCACGGTGAGCATCGGCGTGGCCCGCCCCCGTGCGGACGACGTCTCGGTGCGCCAGATCATCGTCCGTGCGGACAAGGCCATGTATCAGGCCAAGAAAGACGGGCGCGACTGCGTCCGTTTCGGCTGAGGCACCCGGACGGGAAGAAGGGCTGTCCTACCTGTGCATCCGCCGGTCGCCCGGCCGCAAGGGCCGGCGGTGCCGCCGGCACCCGGCTCAACCCCGAGACACCTGCTTCTCTCCGCCCCCTTTCAGACCCCAACGCCACAGAGAACACCCTGTCCATCGTTGCCAGATCTTCGATCGGCAAAAGGACCTGGATCACCACGGGCATGAAACGCGACCGCCGATTCGACGGTCGCAAGCTGGACCACAAGGCACTGGAAGCGCTGCGGCTCCGCACAGTACAAAGCGTCCTGGAGGGCGGGGATCCAGAGCCGCGCTCGCAGAGGACCGAAACGGCGGAGTTTTCCGCACAAAAGCCGGTTTCACAGAACCGCCTTTCGAGTAATGGCGGAGAGGGAGGGATTCGAACCCTCGGTACGCTTTTGGCGTACATGCGATTTCCAGTCGCACCCCTTCGGCCGCTCGGGCACCTCTCCGTATTCTTCAACCTCCTGACGCCGCCTGCCTCAACCGCCGCAGGAGTCCTCGACCAAGCGGCTCGCGCCGCTACGAGGGAGGGATTACGGCGGGCTTCCTGCCCGCCGCCCTGCGGGTCGCGCTGCGCGCGATCAAAATCGTTCCCGACGATTTTGTCGAACCCTCGGTACGCTTTTGGCGTACATGCGATTTCCAGTCGCACCCCTTCGGCCGCTCGGGCACCTCTCCGGGGGGACGCCCGCGGGTCTGCGCGAAGGGAAGCGCCGCACCA
>Ga0256832_1001554_pt1 | contig 15619 bp, 13 predicted proteins | sample 134614metaG_FD_190534 | JGI IMG/M metagenome (GOLD analysis project Ga0256832, IMG submission 190534) | Hydrothermal vent microbial communities from Lau Basin, Pacific Ocean - 134-614 | ecosystem: Environmental > Aquatic > Marine > Hydrothermal vents | place: Pacific Ocean: Lau Basin | collected...
ACCGCGGGAGATCGTGCTGCGCATCACCGGCCCCTACCAGACTTTCGCCATCTACGAAACCGCCTACCTGGGCATCCTGGCCCACGAAACCGGCTGGGCCACCGCGGCCCGGGCCTGCGTCGAGGCGGCCGACCCCATTCCCGTGCTCAGCTTCGGGGCCCGCCACGTCCATCCCGATGTCTCCGCCCGCATGGAATATGCCGCCATGGTGGGCGGCTGTTCGGGCTGCGCCACGCCCGCGGGCGCGCGGCTGGCGGGCATCGCCCCCTCGGGCACCATTCCCCATGCCCTCATCCTCAGTCTGGGCGACACAGTGCGCGCGGTCGAGGCATTCGATCGCCACATCGCCCCCGCGGTCAAGCGCACCGCCCTGGTGGACACCTTCCGGGATGAGGCTGAGGAGAGCCTGCGGGTGGCCCGGGCCCTGGGCGACAAGCTCTGGGGCGTGCGGCTGGATACGCCCTCCGAGCGGGGGCGCGTGACGCCCGAGCTGGTGAAGGAAGTCCGGGCCCGGCTCGATCTGGAGGGCTTTCAGCACGTCAAAATCTTCGTCAGCGGCGGCATCGACCCCGACCGCATCCGCGTCTTCAAGGAAGCCAACGCCCCAGTGGACGGATTTGGCGTCGGCAGCGCCATCTCAGGAGCGCAGCCCATCGATTTCACCGCCGACATCAAGGAGATCGACGGGCGTCCGGTGGCAAAACGGGGACGAATCCCCGGCATTACGCCCAACCCCCGGCTGAAAAAGGCGCTTCCCGCCTGACAGGAAATCAGAAACGCCCGGAGTGGGAAATCCGGGCGTTTTTCTATGCTGATTCCGCGACAGGCTCCTTCGCAGACTCCTCGGCGGGATCCTCAGCCAGAATCTGCTCGACCACGGTCTTGTAGATGGCGATGGCCGGATTGTCGGGATCGTACTCCATCAGCGGGCGCTGGGCCGCGGCCGCCTCGGCGAAGCGGGCGTTTTTGGGGATGGGCGGTTCGAACACGTAGTCGCCGAAAATGCGCTTCGCCTCGGCGTAAACCTCCCGGCTGTGCAGCGACCTGGGATCGTACATGCTGATGATCACGCCCAGGATTTTCAGGGACGGATTGGTCTCGCCGCGCACCTGGCGGATCATATCCACCAGCATGCCCATTCCTCGCAGCGCCAGATATTCGCACACCAGCGGGATCAGCACCTCATTGGCTGCGGTCAGAGCATTCACAGTCAGCACGCCCAGGCTGGGACCATTGTCGATGAGGATCAGGTCATATTCATGCCTGATGGGGAAAAGGGACTCTTGCAGGAGATACTCCCTCCCGATCTGCTGGGCCAATTCTACGTCGGAACGCACCAGGGATTTATTGGCGGGCAGGATGTCGAGGTTCAGACGAACATCTTTAATAATCGCCTTTTCCGGGTCTAATTCTTTGGCCAGGAGTAAGTGATAGATGGATTTTTCCAAACGGTGCGGGTCCAATCCCAACGATGCGGTTAGCGCCGCTTGTGGATCCATATCCACCAAAAGCGTTTTACGCCCCATGTTTGCGGCGATTGCCCCGACATTGAATACGGTTGTCGTCTTGCCTACGCCGCCTTTCTGATTTGCAACAGCAACTATTCGAGCCATGAGATGACTATCCTTGTGATTATGGGGGAGAGGATAGGGGGGATATTTAGGGAGTGTGAGTTTGGCGACTCTCATACTCTCAGGAAGTATAGCATATTCCTAAAACTTCGTCACCTTATACAAAATACGCCTACGGGCCTTCATTTTTCAGGGGGAAATGTATGCAAGCAACAGTAACAGCCAACTATTATACCAAAATTCAAAACTTTACCCAAAAAGGGGTTGTCAAACCGCTGTTTTTCTGCTACAATATGTTAAGTTTCGCACACTTTCTCGCCGAGAGTTTCACATGAAACATTCTCTTCTTTCTGTTTGCGAAAAAGCGGAACCACAATCTTCAAGTATAACCATTCGAGGTTCTATTGTCTCAAAGAACGCGCCAGCTAAAAATCATCAGTTACGAAGGGAGTTCGTACAAGACGGATTTTTGGGAAGGGCAGGGAAGAGAATTTGAAGATTTGACAGAGCGCAATGCACTCCGGCGCCTGTTGCCTCCCTCAGGCGGCACAATCATGGAAATCGGCGCAGGTTTTGGCAGGCTTGCAGATCTATATGGTGGCTATGATCGAGTCATTCTTCTGGATTACTCCCTATCCCTTCTTTCCGAAGCAAAGAAAACATTTGGCAAAAATGCTAAATACCAATTCGTCGCAGCCAATGTTTATCATCTTCCCTTTGTTGATAATCTGATAGATACTGTTGTTATGATTCGCGTGGCGCATCATCTGGAATCAGTGCCTGTAGCATTGTCTGAGGTTTTCAGGGTGCTGCAAGGAGAAAGCTCATTTATTCTTGAGTTTGCCAACAAGCGAAATATCAAGGCTGTTACGCGTTATTTTTTCAGGAAACAATCCTGGAGCCCTTTTAAAAAGGAGCCTTATGAGTTTGTTCCTCTCAATTTTGATTTTCATCCTCAATGGATGGAACAAGCCATTCGGCGAGCAGGATTTCGTATCGAGGATGAGTTGGCGATATCGAATTTCAGGATGCGGGCGATTAAAGCCCGGTTTTCACCTCAGCGATTGGCGAAGATCGATAACATGATTGCCGGGCCGGGCGCAGCGCTCAAGCTCAGTCCGAGTATTTTGACAAGGAATATATCCCAGAAGCAAAAAGTGTTAGCCGAGGGCTTCTTTCGTTGCCCGAAATGCGGTGGCAGCGCCCTTGATGACACAACCACTGCTGTTGTATGCCCGTCTTGCGGCTCTCATTGGCCTATTGTTGACGGCATTATTGATTTTCGTTATCCCAGGCCGGAATCGGACTGAATCCGCCGGTTGATTCGTTTCACGTGAAACGAGCAGGTAACCAAATAACCCGATTTGTAATCCTATAGTAAACAAGCAGAGCCTTTTGCATCGCAGCCAGCATCGATGCCGCTCCGGGAGGTCGTCTGTGACAAAGAAAGAAAAAGATATGAAAGCACGCATTCAAGAAGAATTACAAAACGAAATAAAGGAAAAGGCCAAAATCGAGTCATTCGATGATGGCTCTATTGAAGAAAAGGAGACAGTGGAAGAATCGACTGTCTTGTTAGAGCCTGGGGAAACGCCGGTGGCATACCTGTTGAGAACCGGAAAGGACAGCGGGTCTGTAACCTATGATGAGATTCTTCAGGTCATTCCTGAGATTGAATCCAATATGGAGCTCCTCGAAGACACCTTTTTAACTCTCTTTGATCACGGCATCGAGGTTCGTGATATGAAAGAAGGTGAAGAGGGGGCGGATGAGTTTGTGGAAGCTGATGATACGGAAGAAGAATCATCTGATAAAAAACGGCCTCAAAAAACCGGCGCTGCGGCAGCTCAGCAGAATATCGATCTCAGTCAGATAGAGATGGATGATTCGATTAGTTTGTATCTCAAGGAAATCGGTCGGGTTCCCCTGCTGACGGCTAGCGAAGAGGTTGAGCTCGCCAAGCGTATGGAACGTGGAGAGTTGGCCGGTATTCGTCTCGGTGAAGGTGTCGAAGATCCCATCGAAAAAGAGTACCTGCTGTGGGTTGTTCGTGACGGCGAGCGCGCGCAGGAACACCTTATAAAGGCCAATTCTCGGTTGGTTGTCAGTGTTGCCAAGAAATATGTTGGCCGTGGCGTCCCTTTCCTTGATCTCATTCAGGAAGGGAATATAGGTTTGATCCGGGCTGTCAATAAATTTGATTATCGCCGCGGCTATAAATTCAGCACCTACGCCACCTGGTGGATTCGCCAGGCAGTGACCCGGGCGATTGCCGATCAGGGGCGCACCATCCGCGTGCCCGTGCACATGTATGAACAGATTAACCGTCTCACCCGTACCAGTCGTCAGTTGGTGCAGGAGTTGGGGCGGGAGCCCACCACAGAGGAGATTGCCGAGGCGTTGGGCGTTTCTCCCAAGAAGGTTGAGCAGGTCATTCGTGTCAGCCAGCGCCCGCTTTCTCTGGAGATGCCTGTTGGCGAGGAAGAGGATAGCTATCTGGGCGACTTTATCCCTGATGAAGATGCCCAATCGCCCACAGATGAAGCGTCTCGGCAATTGTTGAGAGAGGTGATTGATGAGATTTTTGCATCCCTGTCTCCGCGCGAGGTGAGGATTTTACAACTGCGTTTCGGCCTGGTTGATGGCTATAACTACACGCTCGAAGAGGTTGGGCGCAAGTTTGGCGTCACCCGCGAGCGTATTCGCCAGATCGAAGCCCAGGCTCTGGGCCGATTAAGACATCCCAGTCGCAGCAGAAAGCTGCGTGATTATCTCTCGTAACCCCCACTGAAAGGGAGGCGGTCATGTCCACAATCCTGAAATTTGTCGGAGGCGTTGCTTTGGGCGTTGCTTTGGGCGCAGGAGTCTATCTGCTAGCCACCAAAGAGAGCGAACAGGGCATAGTTCACGACATCAAGGAAAATATCAATAGAGCAATCGAGGAAGGAAAACGCTCGGCGGAAGAAAAGCGCCAGCAGTTGGAGCAAGAGCTTGGGTTTTCTGTTTCGTCCGACGCGCCCGAGTTGCCTGCTGTAGAGTCGCCCCCTCTGGCGTCTCCTCCTCAACCCCTGTCTTGATTTTGATATCAACATGAAAACAAGGCCCCGGATTTGCGTCCGGGGCCTTGTTTTTGTTTGGTTGCAGCGTTTATGCCCATTTCACCAAGGCCGCCTCATAGCGGTTGTTCATATCTGGATGGACTGGAAGCACTCGAATGGCATAACCGAATTTGCCGTTTGTATCAAAACAAAGTTTTCCTGTATATTTGAGAACGCCCGTGGGTTGTGCGCTTTCTACGGTCATGGGGATAATTCGAATATCCTGTAATTCTTCCTCTTCCTCCGATCGCCACCCCCACACGATTTCAACAGCAACGTCTTCCTGTGAGATGGCGCCAAGGGAGACCTGGGCCTTTAGTTGAATGCATTCTCCCATGGACAGGCGTTCTATATCCAGGTGTTCAGCAGAAATATGCACATGCCCCCAGTTGCGGTAAATCTGTTCCTTCCAATGCGCCAGGGCTTTAGCTGCAGCAAAGTCGTCTCCGGACATCTTCTTTCCTGCCTTAATCGCAGGCATGTATAGCTTGTTCACGTAATCTTTGACCTGTCGGCTCATGGAAAATCGCGGGGCGCAGTATTTTATCGATGCTTTCATGCGCCTGACCCATTCATGAGGCGTGCCGGTGGTGTCACGGTTGGAAAAGAGCGGGATGATCTCTTTTTCCAGTGTGTTATAAAGTGATTGGGCGTCCGCTTCATCTTGCGTAGCTTCGTCCCGGTATTCACGTTCGTCACCGATGACCCAGCCGTCTTCCCCGTTGTAGCCCTCCACCCACCATCCGTCAAGGACAGAGAAGTTGGGGACGGCATTGAGGGCGGCTTTTTCGCCGCTGGTGCCGCTGGCTTCATTGGGACGACGGGGAGTGTTCAACCATAAATCAACGCTTTGCACCAGGTGGCGGGCGATGTTGATGTCATAATTTTCAATGAATATAACCTTGCCCAGGAAGTCCGGCTCCTTGGAAAGTTGATGAATTTGTTTGATGAGCGCTTTTCCTGGTTCATCCGCAGGATGCGCTTTGCCAGAAAAAACGATCTGCACCGGACAATCAGAATCGTTCAATATCCGTTTGATCCGTTCCATGTCATGAAAGATCAGATTCGCCCGCTTGTATGTCGCAAACCGTCGGGCAAAACCGATGGTCAGGGCGTCCGGATCGAAAAGTTTGTAGGCCGCCTCGATCTCGGCGGGTGAATCGCCGTAGCGTCGTCGTTGATACGCAACGCGCTCCCGCAAGAAATCAAGGGATTTATGGCGCAGGGATTGATGCCATTTCCATAGCGCTTCATCCGGGATATCATCCACCTTGTTCCAGATATCGATCAAATCGGGCTCTTCACGCCAGTTCTCTGCGCCCAGATATTCATCATACAGTGCTGCAAGCTCGGTGGAAAGCCAGGTGCCTGTGTGCACGCCATTGGTTATGTGGGTGATGGGAACTTCCTCAACCGGCAGATCCGGCCACAGGCCCGACCACATCTTGCGGGCGACATGCCCGTGCAGTCTGCTGACGCCGTTGGCGTAGGCTGCAAAACGCAGCGCCAGTACGGTCATGCTGAACAGTTCCCCCCAGGGCGTCTGCCAGCGGGCCAGATTCATGAAACCGATGCGGTCCAGCCCCATCTGCCCCCAATAGGTGCGGAAGTATTTGTCGATCAGATCAAAAGCGAAGGCGTCATTCCCGGCCGGCACCGGCGTGTGGGTGGTAAAGACTGAGCTGGCGGAAACAACCTGTTGCGCCTCGAAAAAGCTAAGATGTTGCTCCTGCACCAATTCTCGCACGCGTTCCAGGCTCAGAAATGCGGAATGTCCCTCATTCATGTGATAAACCGACGGGGTGATGCCCAGCGCCCGCAAAGCACGGACGCCGCCAATGCCCAAAACCACTTCCTGGGCGATGCGAATTTCATGATCCCCGCCATAAAGTCGGGCCGCCAACTCGCGATCCGACTCAGCATTCTGCTCGACATTGGTGTCAAGCAGATAGAGGGGGATGCGTCCCACCTGAATGCGCCATACCCGGGCGTAAACGCTGCGTCCCGGCAATTCCACGCTTATGATGATCTCCTTGCCGTCGGCATCGCGGGCTGCCATCACCGGCGCTTCATAGAAATCAAGCTTTTCGTAAATTGCTTCCTGGCTGCCGTCATCGGCAATGTACTGTGTAAAATAGCCCTGCGGATACAGAAAACCGACGCCGACAAAGGGCAGTCCCAGATCGCTGGCAGATTTGCAATGATCACCCGACAGAATACCCAGGCCGCCCGAATAAATCGGCAACGACTCGTGCAGACCGAATTCAGCCGAGAAGTAAGCGATCTGATCCTCTTTGTGTTTTGGGTAAGTCCTGCTAAACCAGGTGCTCTCAGGATTCATGTATTCCTGGAAGGAATCTATGACGCCATCGAAAAGATCGAGAAATTCTCGGTCTTTCGCTAACAACTCCAATCGTTCGGGTGAAACGCGGCGTAAGAGCTTGACGGGATTATGATTGACCTCCTCCCAGATAACGGCGTCGATCGACATGAACATCTCCTGGGCGCGGGGCGACCAGGACCACCACAGGTTATAGATTAAATCATTGAGTTCCCCTAATCGCTCAGGAATGGCCGGAAACACGGATAACGAACCTAATAGTTTCAATTTACTACCTCTTGTTAGGGATTCTTTATGTGTAAATTTTGTTTTACAGGTATTTTTGATGGTTAATTGCTGTTTCCTGTTGAAACGGCTGTTTCGAACGAAGCAACGCGTCTTCCCTCTAAAACGTCGTAAAAAAGCGCTTCGTAAGCATCTGTGACCGCTTCCCAGGAAAATATCCGGGACGCCCGGTCGGCGGCTTTGATTCTGTAATCTTCTACCAGCGCCGGATCAGTCAATAATTGTTGGAGGACAGAACGCAGGCTCTCCGCCCCTATCTTGCCGTCATAGAACAGGCCTGCATCACCGATAGTCTCGCGATTCTCGGGCGTATCGTGGACGATAACACAGTTGCCAAAGGCCATGCTTTCCACCAGGGCGGGATGTGTGCCTCCCACCCCCGAGGTCAATGCAAAGGCATAGGCGTTGCTGGCCAGCTCCCAATAGCCCTCGCCAAAGATGTAACCGGGCATAACCACGCGGGGATCGTGATAAGCGCGCAGCTTGGCCTTGTAATCTTCGGCATAGGGGGCGTCGCCCACGATAACGCACTTCATGTTGGTGTCCAGACCCTGCCAGGCCTCCACCAGATGGTGCGCACAATTTTCGGGCACCAGACGCCCGACATACAGGACATAGTTGCGCGGTTTCAATCCCAGGCGTTGCAATGTTTCGCCAGGCTCGCGTTTGGGCAACTCGGCGCCATAGGCGATATAGGTAGTGGGGATATGATAAACATCTTGATAATAACGCTGCACCACCCGCGAGTCGGAGATGACCGCGTTGGTTGTCACGCCTGAAAGTTTTTCGGCAAAACGAATGTATTTTTTCGCAAGCTCAGGCCATTTTTCTCGCTTCCAGTCCAGCCCATCTACATTGATGATGGTTTTCTGGCCCGCCAGCCGCGGAATCCACGCCACCAGACTGTTGCCGGCAATGAAATAAAGCACAATATCGTAGCCTTGAAACAAGCCGTGAATGCTGGAAAGCGCTGTGTGGACGATGGTGTCGAGATATTTGTTGGGAATCGTCGGCAGTTTCACCAGCTTCATGCTGCGATAAGTTGGTTTGTCGTAGCTGATATGGTGTTTGCGGGCGTACACCGTCACCTCATGCCCGCGCACAGCCAGCCGGGATCCTAACTGCTCAACGCAAGTCTCGAACCCGGAATAGGAAGCCGGAACGCCGCGCGTCCCCATCAGTGCTATCTTCAATGGCTTCTGCATGGGGCAATGATCACCGATTTTTCCTCAGATGTCAATCCGTATGCCCGGAAAATTCTTCTTGTAACGCTCGAATGTACTTCATCTGCCGGGGATCAGAGAGAAGCGAGGCAGCCCGATCCAGCACTTGCAACGCCTGTTCGCGATGTCCGCTGCGTCCCAGCGCCAGGGCGACGCCGATCAACACCTGAGGCTCGTCAGGATTGAGTTCATAGGCCCGGGTCAGCGGCGCGACTGCCAGCTCATAGCGGCGAAGATTCAGGTAGGCATTGCCCAACAATCGCTGCGCCCAATAGTTTTCGGGAGCCAGAGACGCCGCCTGCAGAAGCGAAGCCAGCGCACCCTCATTATCTCCCAGGCCCAACTGGGCTGCGCCCAGGCCCACATAGGCGTCAGCGAAATCAGGATTCGAGGCTACTGCGTTTTGGTATGCCTGGATGGCCTCCTGAAAATGCTGCTCCGAGCGCAGTTCATCCCCGCGATCTTTCCACAATTGCGCCAGTTGTGAGGCGTCCAGCCATGGTTCGAGCTGGTGGCTGAGGACAAAATCCAGCAAATTCACGCCCGGAACCACCCGAGTGGCAATGGTGTTATCCTGAAGCTGATACGAAATGGTTTTGTCACCTGCCTGGGCGGGCACAAACCAGATGTCATTGTCTTTCGCATGAAAATGCAGCGCCCGGGCTGATTGCATCCAGGGCATGAAATCAGCGCCATTATCCGCCGTGTGCAGTGTCTCATTCGTAGCGCACAGCCAGATATCCGCGCCATCCCAATGCGCCTGATACACGTCCCCCACGCCAGCAGGCCGGAAATCATCGGGACAATCCGCATCCAGCGCCAGTCGCACGCCCGGAATATCGGCCATGGCCGCGGCGAAGTCGGGCGAAGGGGGCTGTGGCGACTGGCAGCCAGCGAACAAAACCGCCGCCAACAGGAACGCGATCATCCAGAAGCGCCCGGACATCAGCCTCCCCCCAGCAAATCGTGATACAAATCCTGAAAGGCCTGCACATGTTGCCGAAAGCCGAAAACATCCACGGCCCGCCGCCGTCCGTTCGCGCCCATCTCCGCCCGAAGCCTGCGATCATCTGACAAGCGGACCAACGCCGCCCCCATTTCCTCAGGATCAGCAGGCGAAACCAGCAGGCCTGTTTCGCCATCCACCACCGATTCCAGCGGCCCGCCGTGAGCAGTGGCGATGACCGGCTTGCCGCTGGCCATCGCTTCGATGACCACCATGCCAAAAGGTTCCGGCCGGATGGAGGGCAGGGCCAGGATATCCAGCGCAGCCATCACTGTCGGCGCATTGTCATGATACCCCGCCCAGACGATGCGCTGAGCGACGCCCAGCTCTGCCGCCAGCGAACGCAGCTCTTCTTTTCGCCAGGTCTCGCCCGGCGCCACATCGCCCACAATCACAGCCTTCAACGTCGGCTGGCTCCGCAGTGCACGGGCAAAGGCCTTCAGAAAGAAAGCCTGTCCCTTCCAGGCCGAAATGCGTCCCACTACGCCCACCAGCACATCCTGCGGAACCGCGCCCCAGGCCGATCGCAGGGCGGCTCCATCCACAGATGGTGAAAAACGCTCTGCGTCCACGGCATCGTAAATCACTGATATGCGCCCGGCCAACGCGGGCGAATCGGCCAAAAGATGCGCTGCCACCGCTTCGCTGATCGCCACGACGCGGGTGCTGTAGCGATTGATCATCCATGCAATCAGGCGTCGCACCAGAGCAGGCTCAGTGATCAGCTCGTGCACATGCCAGATGTGGGGGAGATGCAAACGCGAGGCCGCCAGCGCGCCGCCCCACACAGCGCTGGTATTGCTGTGAATCAACGCCACATTTTCTCTGCGGGCGACGGCCATCACGTTATCCGCGCCCCGGATCAAGGCGCTGGCAAAGCGGGGGCCGCCCCGCAGAGAGAAATAGCGACGCCGCAGGACAGGCATCGCCAGCGATTCATGCGCCACGCCCGCCTGTGAAAGCGAACGGCTCAACTTTCCTTCATAGGGCAGATCTGTTGGCAGCAGCACATAGGGCCTGAAAACAGCCCGATTCAGACGCTGCACCAGGTGCAAAAGCACCATATCGGACCCATAAAGCTCATCTGAACTGTGGGGATAAAGAATCGTGGCGGGCTTCATGATGTCTGCGATAGCACCCTCGTCCCGGTGGCAATCAGTCCGGCGTGAACCCAGCTAGCCGTCAGCCAGATGCCATCAGTGGACTGATAAGCCAATCCCAGCAGGACAGCATAGCTGATGATCATTCCCAACAATATCCCCCGGTCCAGCAGATCGATCTCTCCCCGGACGGTTTTGATGGCAGGCAAAAGCAGCGTCGCCACAAAACCGCCAAAGGCGATGACGCCAAAGATGCCTGTCTCCTGCAACAAACGCACCGAAAGATTGCTGATCCAGGCGGGATGCGCCCGCAGCATACCGTGAAGCGCGAAAAATGATCCCGGCCCCCAGCCCGTCAGGGGATGCTGCAACCAATCTTGCAGCGCCATGGACCAGTCGCTGAGGCGGGCGGAAAAGGTGGCGTCAAAGCCCAGGTTGAGAAAAGATTGCAAACGGTTGACGAATGGCAGTGAAGCGGGAAGGTATGGCGCTATCGAAAGCAGTCCGAACGCCAGCAGCGGCGCCGCCACCAGGGCCAGCACAAAGCGATTGGCCTGCGCCCAGGCATTCCGATATTCAAAGATGACGACGAGCATTGCCCCCGCTAGAAACATAATCCAGGCGGCGCGGGAGAGGCTGAGCAGCAGCGCCACCAGCACAATCCCCAACCCCGCCATGCGCAGCAATTGCCGTTTGCGTGAATCATGAACCCGCTCGGCGGCAAAAATCACCATCAGCAGGATGATCGCCCAGGAAGCCGCGTGACTGCCGAACAGATTCCCCTCCTCGAAGGTGCCGTACGGGATGGGTTCTGTGAAATTCCAGGAGACCTGAACGCCGAGATTGACGCCAAAGGGATAGACGCCGCGGGCAAAAATGCCGAAAGCGGCTTCCAGCGCGCCTGCCGCCAGGAAGACCGCCACAGCCCGTCGCCACCATGTACGATCGGGGATCAGATTCACTAACAGGATGAAAGTCAGCGCCAACAGGAAGATGCGCAGGGCATTTTGCAATCCCATGCGTGGATCCGGATCAAACGCCAGGCCCGAAAACAGGTTGATCCCCCACCAGAGCAAAGCAAACCAGGCCGCAGCAGGCATCCGCAGCGGCCGCCGCTCTATCGCAAGCTGGCCAAATCCCATGATGGCCACAGTCACGGCGGCTATATGCTCGGGGCGCACAGTGATTGGGCCAAGATCGAAACGAAATCGGGTGAGCAGCGCCGAAACGATAAGCAGGACAACGCCGCTGAACGGCCAGCCCAGTATCAGGACAATCAGTAACAGCAGCGCCGCCAGCGTCGCCATCAAAAACAAGATGCTCCCCTGCGCGGATAGCGCTAACAAACCGGCGATGATCCCCGCTGCCAAAACCGCCCACCACCAGCGCCGATCTTCCGGGAAAACCGCCGGCATCACCCCGCCTCCCTGAATTTCAGGATTCTGGCGGGAGCGCCGCCCACTACAGCGTACGGCGGAACATTTTTTGTTACGACGCTGCCGGCCGCCACCACCGCGCCTCGCCCGATGGTGACGCCATCCAACACGACGACGCCTGATCCCAACCACACATCATCTTCCACCACGATTCCTTCATTGGTCACGCCCTGCTCCTGAATGAGCTGGTCTGTGCGGTCGAAAACATGATTTTCGGAATGAAACCGTACGCTTTGGCCAATGAGCACATGGCTTCCAATGCGCACGCCGCCTGCCGCGCCTACAAAATTATAATCCCCGAGATTGGAATTGTCGCCAATCCAAAATCCTTCCCCCAGATGTCGCAACACCCCGGTGCATTCGATTACCGAAAAACGCCCGATAGAGACATTATTGCCGATATGCACGCCATGCCTGCTCAAGGCGTCGATCTTGACGTCATCTTCCAGGGTGACGCTGCTGCCGAGGTGCAGCAATCTGGAATTCAGAATCTGCACTCTTCTTCCGGCGAAAAAAGCGCCCTGGCTGTCGGCAAGGAAGGGTTTTCGGAACATCCCGCGTAGATACGCAAATCCTCTTTCCTTCAATACCGTTATCAGCGCGGTCGTAGGAACAGCAGGATCAATGGTATAATGAGGATCGCTTTTTAGCTTGCGGATAACTTGTTGTAAAATTTGGCGAATCATCAAAGACCTCAATCTTGTCTCTGAATTGTAAAAGTAACCGCCGAATTTCACAATATAGCCGAACTATTTCAACCGTCTGAGTAAACTTCCGGAATCATTATGAGCAATTCATCCCAGCACGAACTGTTGGTCATCATCCTGGATGATTTAGAGCGATTGCCCCACCTGTTGGAGGCGCTGCAAAAGGCGGGCGTCACCGGGGCCACTTTGTTGACCAGTGTCGGGGGGTATCGCGCCAGTAACTGGCTGCAGGAGATAGGGCTTTCGGGCCTGGCAAAGATGTTTGGGGTATCTGAACTCAAACGTCGCACCCTTCTGGCTGTTGTTGATGTCGCATTGATGGATGCGGCCATTGCCGCGGCAGAGCAGGCGGTGGGAGGCTTCGGGCGCCCCAATAGTGGTATTCTGTTTACAATGCCTGTCACCCGGGTCCTTGGCATCAATAAACGCCCACGATCGGAAGAATCCGAAACGCTGCCTGCTCTGGATCTCTCGGATAAGGTTCTTCGTGATACGCCTGTCAGCGAAGCCGCGAAATTACTCAAGATCGATCCTGTCATCGTCAATTCCGGGGCCACGCTGATGGAAACTGTCGGGGCCATGAGTAAGAGCCCATCGGCCCATGTCGCGGCAGTCGTCAGCAGAACGGGCCACCTGCTGGGGCTAGTCACCCTGCGTCAGTTGGCCGACCATATCTTTTTCGGCATCATGCCAGAGGTTTTCTACGGCGACGTGACGACAGATATGGATCGCAGTCTCGATTTTGGAGAGATGTCCAACGTACATAACATCTCCGACCTGATGATCGATCCTGTGTCGGTGCACGCCTCGGACACCGTGGGGCAGGCCTTTCGACTCATGCACATGAATAATCTCTCTGGCTTGCCCATTGTGGACGATAACAATCATGTGATTGGGTTCGTGGGAATGCTCGAACTCCTGGAACTCATTCTGGAAACGAGCCGCTAAACTATGAATGACATCCTGCTGGCCGTTGGCATCTTTGTGCTCGTCTATGCGGCCATTATCTCAGAGAAGGTGGATCGAGCTGCCATCGCTCTTTTGGGCGGCATGGCCACCATCATGCTGATCAAGTCCTACACGCAGGAGGAGGCTTTTCAGGCCATCGACCTGAACGTGCTGATGTTGTTGACCGGCATGATGGTTATCGCCAACATCATGAGCGACACGGGCGTTTTTCAATGGTTGGGGACGAAGGCCATCCAGTTGGGCAAGGGGAACCCTACGCGCATTATGCAGATTCTGGTGATTGTGACTGCTGTCACCTCCGCGTTGTTGGATAATGTGACCGTGGTGGTGCTTCTGGCCCCTGTGACGCTGGTGGCCACAGCCAGTCTGGGCATCAGCCCCATCCCCTTCCTCATCGCCGAAGTGCTGGCCTCGAATATCGGCGGCGCCTCCACACTCATCGGCGACCCCCCTAATATCCTCATCGGCAGCGCCGGGGGCATTGACTTCCTCACTTTTCTGCTGAATATGGGGCCGTACATTTTCGTCGTCCTCATATTATTTGTTTTGGGATTGCCCCTGCTTTTTCGCAAGGAGCTGAAAAAGGCGGACTCGGCTTCGGTCTCCCCTGAGTATATCGACGCCTCGACGCTGATTACGGACAGGGTGCTGCTGCGCAAGGCTCTTATTGTGCTGACGCTGGTGCTGATTGGCTTCACTTTGCACGGTTTTCTGCATCTGGAAACCGCCACCATTGCGCTGGCCGGAGCTGCGGTGCTAATGCTATGGAGCGGACAAGATGCGCATAAGGTTTTCCATCATGTCGAATGGGCCACGCTGATGTTCTTCGTGGGGCTGTTCGTGCTGGTGGAGTCGCTGGTGCATGTGGGCGTCATCGATGTCATCGCCACTTGGCTGTTCGAAGCCACCAGGGGCAATGCCCTGGTCACCTCGCTGGCGCTTTTGTGGGGATCGGCTGCTCTCAGCGGCCTGGTGGACAATATCCCCTACACCGCCACGGTTATCCCCATCATCCAGAAGCTGGGCGAGGACGGGATGAATATCTGGCCCTTGTGGTGGGCATTGGCTATCGGTGCAGACCTGGGCGGCAATCTGACGCTCATTGGGGCCTCGGCCAATGTGGTCGTCGCCAGCTTTGCCGAACGCAGCGGGCACAAGATCACCTTCATGAGATTTTTGAAATATGGCGCGATCACCACATTCTTTGCAATCGTAATCGCCTCGTTGTATCTGTTCCGCTACTTTGTTTGAGAGAGATTATGCGTATTGGCGTAGATGTTCGAGTGTTCTATCATCGCACGGCTGGAATTGGCTCATACACTATCCAGCTCTTGACCGCGTTGTCAAAAATCGATGAGGAGAATGACTATCTTCTGCTCCAGCATCGACGACAGGTTGAGCTGTTGATAAAATCACCGCGCTTCAGTCGCGCGACCCTATTCACGCCCTCGCATCACAGGTTTGAACAGTGGCCGTTGAGTTTTGAAACGGCTTTGCTGAATCTCGATTTGATTCACAGCCCCGATTTCATTCCTCCTCTCCATAACAGGGTTCCTTCTGTTATCACGATTCATGATTTGGCGTTTTTATTGTATCCGAAATTCGTTACAGCCGACAGCGCCCGATATTATGGACAGGTCGAGGTTGCGGTTAAGCGCGCCAATCGTATTATTGCCGTCAGCCAATCTACCAAGAATGATATCATCAGGCTCCTGGGCGCGCCGGAGGGCAAGATCGATGTGATTTATGAAGCCGCGGCGCCTTTCTACCGGCCCATTTCCCGAGAACGGGCGCAGCAGAGCCTCCAATCTGCGGGCATTCATCTCCCAGACCAGTTCATTCTTTTTGTCGGCACGATTGAACCCAGAAAAAATCTGACGACA
>Ga0256832_1001555_pt1 | contig 15613 bp, 12 predicted proteins | sample 134614metaG_FD_190534 | JGI IMG/M metagenome (GOLD analysis project Ga0256832, IMG submission 190534) | Hydrothermal vent microbial communities from Lau Basin, Pacific Ocean - 134-614 | ecosystem: Environmental > Aquatic > Marine > Hydrothermal vents | place: Pacific Ocean: Lau Basin | collected...
CTGAAACGCTCTCCCGCATTACCGATTGGTCAGACAGAAACACCTGCGTGCTGTTCGGGGATGGCGCAGGGGCTGTGCTGGTGCAAAGCAGCCCTGTGCCCGGCGGCATCCTCGCCACAGAGATGGGTTGTGATGGTTCGGGCGGCGACCTGCTCATCCTCCCCGCAGGGGGAAGCAAAATGCCCGCAACCCTGGAAACAGTGGCTTCGGGCCAGCACTTCATCAAGATGAATGGCCGCGCCGTCTACCGTTTCGCCACCCGCATCATGGCCGAAGCCACCCGTCGCGTTCTCAGCAAAGCCAACCTCACCGTTGATGACATCGATCTGGTGATCCCCCATCAGGCCAATGAACGCATCATCGCCGTTTCGATGCGCAACCTGAAATTGCCGGAAGAAAAAGTTTTCAGAAATTTGCAGTATTACGGCAACACGTCCACCGCCTCCATCCCCATCGCCCTGTACGAAGCGCTGGAGCAAGATCGTATCAAACCAAACGACACCATTGTCATGGTGGGCTTTGGAGCCGGTCTCACCTGGGCGGGCACAGCCATCAAGTGGGGCGTGCCCACAGAGAAGGAAACATCTCTCTGGCGCGCAAGTCAGCGCTCCGCCAGCTATGGTCTGGCCAAAGCCAGATCGCAATGGCTGCGTCTCAGTCACCTTTTGGGCAGCAATCTTGTCACGGAAGATGGCGAAAGCCTGGCTCAAGCCCTTTCAAATCGCCTGGAAGACTGGCGAAAACAGCTCGAATCCGACGAAGAAGAGGAAGAACAACGGCATGACCCAAAGCAGGAAAAACCTTCACTTCCCAACGGGGCATCCAGCAGCGACGAGTCCTGACAAGCTTCCAGGGGCTTGTCAATAAGATGCCGCAACACTTGCCAATCTGGCCTGCCAGAGGAATCTGTCAGGTTGGTTGCTCGCCCCTCCTGAGCGGGCCTGTCCTTCGGGGCAGGCCCTTTTTTTCTTGACGAGTGTGCGAGAGTGCGCTACGATAGAATTATGGAAAAGCGCCTCTCTCATACGCCGAAACCGCCCAAACCCCAGAAGAACTATCCCAAACCTTCTGTGACAGTAGATGTCGTCCTGTTTTCCTTCAAACGGGGGGAACTTCGCGTCTTGCTTATAAAGCGGAATAGCGATCCATTCAAGAATCATTGGGCTTTGCCCGGGGGATTCGTCAACAAAAACGAAAAACTTGAAGACGCCGCCACACGGGAGCTTTTTGAAGAGACCGGGCTGCAGGGCATCTATCTGGAGCAATTGTACACCTTTGGCGATCCGGGACGCGATCCTCGCGGCTGGACCATCAGCGTCGCCTACTTTGCCATCGTCAGCGCCGATCTCTCGCACAAAATTCATGCCGGAGATGACGCCGCAGACGCAGCCTGGTTTGACGTCTACAACCTTCCGCCCCTGGCATTCGATCACGAACGGATCATCCGCTACGCATTGCAGCGATTGCGCTACAAACTGGAATATACGGGCCTGGGATTTCTGCTTCTGCCTCAAGAATTCACCCTCAGCCAGCTTCAAAACATCTACGAAATCGTCCTGCAAGAAAAACTCGATAAGCGTAACTTCAGAAAGAAAATCCTCAGTCTGGGCGTCATCGAAGAAACAGGAAAAATGCAGCATGGTGATCATCGCCCGGCAAAACTCTATCGGTTTTCAGCCACAGCTATCGAGTTGGAAAAAGCGCGACGCCGTTTTCCATAACCATCCTGATTTTTCTCATTTCCCCATCCTCTCAAACCTGTCATACTCTAATAAAGTGCGAGCTCGACACATCTTCTCCGCCCAAGCAGGAGGATGATTATGTATCAGAAAATTCTTGTGCCACTTGATGGCTCCAAACTGGCAGAGCAGGCTGTCCCTTACGCCACAGAACTGTGCAAAGGAAATACAGAAGTCACGTTGTTACAGGTCGTGCATCTCCCCTTGCCCCTGGCTGCACCAGATGTAAGCATGGCTGTCCCCATGCCCGATCCGCAAGAACTTCAGAAAGAAGCCCTGGATTACCTCGAAAATATCGCCAAAGAGTTGCGTCAGGAGGGAATCAATATCAAAACGGCGGTCGTCGAACAAGATGTTACGGCCGATGCTATCGTCAAATACGCCAAAGATCATGCGCTTGACCTCATTGTCATGACAACGCATGGGCGCAGCGGTTTCAGCCGTCTTGTTTTTGGCAGCGTCGCTGAATCGGTTGTCCGCCAAACCCCCTGCCCGGTGCTTCTCATTCGGATTCAAGAAGATTAGCGTGCGTCAGACAATGTTCAAAAATATCCTGATCCCATTAGATGGCTTCACGCTGTCAGAACTGGCGATTCATCTATCACACACGGAGAAATTGTCAATCTTATGAATTATCGCAACCTCGGCCGCACCGGACTGAAAGTATCAGAGATATGCCTGGGAGCCATGCAGTGGGGCTGGACAGCCAGCGAAGAAGCCTCATTCGAAGTGATGGACGCCTTTTTCGAGCATGGCGGCAACTTCATCGACACCGCCGACATCTACTCCCGCTGGGTCGAAGGCAATCCCGGCGGCGTCTCGGAACAAATCATCGGCAACTGGATGAAAAAACGGCAAAACAGACGGCATGTTGTACTGGCTTCAAAAGTGCGGGGTCGGATGTGGGATGGGCCCAATGGCGAGGGATTGAGCCGCAAGCACATCATGCACGCGGTGGAAGACAGCCTTCGCCGTCTGCAAACCGATTATATCGACCTCTATCAGATTCACTGGGACGATCTGGAAACGCCTATCGATGAAACATTACGGGCGCTGGATGATCTGGTGCGGCAAGGCAAGGTGCGCTACATCGGCGCCTCCAACATCAGCGCCTGGCGATTGATGAAAGCCCTCTGCATCAGTGATAAACATGATCTGGCCCGCTATGACAGCTTGCAGCCGCACTACAATCTGGCTCATCGCAACGAGTTCGAGGATGAACTCAAACCACTGTGCGAGAGTGAAAAGATCGGCGTCATCCCCTACAGCCCGCTGGCGGGCGGTTTTCTCACCGGCAAATACCATCTCGACTCCCCCCCGCCCGACTCCGCCCGGCAGGAGGGGATCCGCCGCCGCTATTTCAATGAATATGGCTGGCGCGTGCTGGCCGCGGTGGAGCGCATCGCGGATGAGCGAGGCATTTTGCCCTTACAGGTGGCTCTGGCATGGCTTCTGAATCAGAAAGTCATCATCGCCCCAATCATCGGAGCAAACTCCGTGGAGCAACTTATGCCAAGCCTGGAGGCGGTGGACATCCACCTCAGCGAGGAAGAAATGACGCTTCTGGATGAAGCCAGTCGCACGGAGGCCAAGGCATGAGCAAGCTATGGGGCGGTCGATTCGAACAACCTATCGATCCGCACATGGATCAATTCAACAAATCCATCGGCTTCGACGCCCGGCTGTGGGAGGTGGACATCATCGCTTCCCAGGCCTATGCCAATGCCATCTGCGAGGCGGGCATCCTCAGCGAAGCTGAGCGGGATCAGATCGTTAGTGGATTGGAGCGGGTGTTCGAGGAGTGGGACGAAGGCCGGTTCCAGCTCCGCCCGGAAGATGAGGACATCCATACAGCCGTGGAGCGACGACTGACCGAGATCATCGGGCCGGTGGCGGGCAAACTGCACACAGGCCGCAGCCGTAACGATCAGGTGGCCACCGATCTGCGACTGTATCTTTGCAACGCGCTGGAGACGCTGGAGGGCTTGCTCAACGAGCTGCAACTGACCATCATTCAGGTGGCGGAGCAGAGCATTGACGTGATTTTGCCAGGCTACACGCATTTGCAGCCTGCACAGCCCGTACGCTTCGCTCATTGGATGATGAGTTTTTTCTGGATGCTGCAACGGGATTGGGGACGGCTGGAGGACATGCGCAGACGGATCGAAGTCATGCCGCTGGGCTCTGGCGCCCTGGCAGGCACGCCTCTGTCCATCAACCGGGAGGAATTGGCCCACCGCCTGGGGTTCAGCCGTATCAGCGAAAACAGCATGGATGCGGTCAGCGATCGAGATTTCGTGGCCGAGTTTCTCTTCTGGGCCAGTATGCTCAGCGTGCATCTCAGCCGCCTCAGCGAGGATATGATCCTCTTTTCCAACCCCGCCATCGGCTTCATCCGCCTGTCCGACGCCTACACCACCGGCTCCAGTCTGATGCCGCAAAAGAAAAACCCCGACGCCTTCGAGCTGGTGCGGGGCAAGACAGGCCGCATTATCGGTGATCTCACGGGCCTGCTGATCACCCTCAAGGGCATTCCTTCCACCTACAACAAGGACTTGCAGGAGGACAAGGAGCCCCTGTTCGACGCCATCGACAATCTGCAATTGGCCCTACCCGTGGTCACGGGGGCGCTGGCCGCCATGACGCTACGCCCGGACAAAATGCAGGCGGCTTTGGACGACGCCATGCTGGCCACCGATCTCGCCGACTGGCTGGTGGCCCAGGGCGTTCCATTCCGCCAGAGTCATCACATCGTGGGTCAAGTGGTGCAGGAGGCCGAGCGCCGCGGCGCGCCCATGCGGGCGCTGTCGCTGGAGGACCTGCAGCGCATCTACCCAGGCTTCAATGCCGAGGCTCTCGCTGTTTGGGATTTCGAACGCTCGGTGGAGCAGCGCCGGGCGCCCGGCGGCACAGCCCGCGAGGCCGTGCTGGTCCAGCTCGCGCAAGCGCGAGCGATTTTGGGCGTCCTTGAATGAAAGGATCGCGCCCGGCTGATTCAGAAACCAATTTGGTCTTATCACCCGTAACTGCTAACGTATGCCAGTTAGTTGTCTTTTCCCACTCAAACCTGACAGGTTCTCGTAACGTTGGCGGTAGAATGTGCCGTCTTTAGCCAGCAATGAAGCGTGTAACGCTCTGAATCGTTGCCAAAAGAACCTGTCAGGTTTATTCAAGCGAAAACGACCTTAGCAGTTACTACACCCACTCACCCCCCATTCCATCATGTACAGATCTTATTTCCGCTGCATCCACGGTTGTCCCGGTGAATACTCCCTCTATGACGTCATCTACACCTGCCCGCACTGCGGCGGCCTGCTGGAGGTCGCACATGACGAGGAGGAGCTGAGCAATCGCTCCGCCGCAGCATGGATGCACTTATTCGAACATCGCGCGGGCACGACCCAATGGCCCTACGGCTCGGGCGTGTGGCGCTACAAAGAGTGGGTCGTCCCCGATCTGGACGACGATAATATCGTTAGCACCTTCGAGGGCAACACCAACCTCTTCCACGCCCGGCGGCTAGGCGCCGAGATCGGCGTGCCTGATTTGTGGATCAAGCAATCGGGCAACAGCCACACGGGGTCGTTCAAGGACTTGGGCATGACGGTGCTGGTGAGCGTGGTCAAACAGATGATCGCACAAGGCAAGCCCATCAAAGCCGTGGCCGCGGCCTCCACTGGCGACACCTCGGCCGCACTGGCCGCTTACGGCGCCACCGCGGGCATCCCCACCGTTGTCTTTTTGCCCCAGGGCAAGGTCAGCCGGGCGCAGCTCATCCAGCCCATCGCCAACGGGGCCACGGTGCTGGCTCTGGACACCGATTTCGACGGATGTATGCGTATTGTCAAGGAAGTGACCAGAGATAAAAGCATCTATCTGGCCAATTCCATGAATTCGCTGCGCATCGAGGGACAAAAAACCGTAGGCATCGAGGTCGTGCAACAGTTCGATTGGGAAGTGCCCGACTGGTTTATCATTCCCGTGGGCAACCTGGGCAACATCAGCGCCCTGGGCAAAGGCCTGTTACTAATGAAAAAACTGGGGCTCATCAACAAACTGCCCAAACTGGTCGCTGCTCAGGCCGCCAATGCCAATCCATTCTATCTTTCATGGAAACATGACTTTGGCGAAAAGATTTCGGTCAAGGCCAGGCCCACATTGGCCTCCGCCATCCAGATCGGAGACCCGGTGAGCTACGACAAGGCGGTGAAGGTGCTGCAGGAATTCGAGGGCGTGGTGGAGCAGGCTACCGAGGCGGAGCTGGCCGAGGCGTCGGCGCAGGCTGACCTGAACGGGCTTTACACCTGTCCGCACACGGGCGTAGCCCTGGCCGCTCTGAAGAAACTGGCGGGCCGGGGCATTATCAGATCAGACGAGCGGGTGGTGGTCATCTCCACGGCTCACGGTCTCAAATTCACCCAATTCAAGATGAGCTATCACTTGAAGGAGATCGAGGGGGTTGAATCCAGGCTGGCAAATGACCCCATCTATCTTCCGGCCGATGTGGATACGGTAAAAAGAGTGCTGGACGAACGCCTGGGATAGCAATCGGGGTAATGTAACCTTCCTCCTTGTTTTAATTTCCGTTCTGGAGTAGAATACTCCTGACGCACTGCGTCAAGGAGGTTGCATATATTGCACAACACCCCCATAACTTTCCAGTCCACCGACGGACAAACCATCACGGTGCGGCGGATGCTTCCCGCTGATGTCAACCTGTTGGTGCATATTTACCGGCATCTCAGTGAGGAAAGCCTGTATCAACGCTTTCGAGAGCCAGTTGCCAATCTTCCTCCCCTGAGGATTCTGGAAGAAGCGCGGATTTTAGCAGAAGCAGGATACACACAGGGTAAAGGATTCCTGGCTTTCGCAGATATGCCGGGACGTCCGGGCACGCCCGTTGCCGGAGCCCGCTATATCCGGACAGGAAACAAAACTGCGGAAACCGCCATCACAATCCGCGATGATTTTCAGAAGAGAGGCATTGGCACGCAGTTACTGAATCTTATCATCGAGGAGGCCCGCAAGGATGGCATTCGAACGCTGATTGCCAATGTCGACGCCAATAACCGGGCGGTCATAAATCTCCTGCGCCGCTATCCCTATCCGCAAAAACGCGAGCATTACGGCTCTGAAATCAGTATCAGCTTCGATATCTCGCAGAAACCAGTCAATCAGCCAGGCGAACTCGTGCGAACAGCCAAGGCGCCAGGCCTGAGACGACAAATCCCACCAGGGCGTAACGCAAAAAACGTAAAGATTGCTCAACGGGGTAGGCGGTAAGTCCCAGGCGGTCAGACAGAATTTTGGGTATCACATAGAACACGGCCATCACAACAAGTCCCAATAGCAGACGAAGCAAGCGTTTACGCCATGAACCCTGCACCTGAAAATGCAGGGTTTTCATGTCCCAAACCAGGCCCGCCAACATGCCAAACAATAATCCGCCCAGTTGAACGGCGTTGGGAGCGGGCCAAATTTTTTCCTTTTGCCAGCCGGGATGAATCAAAATCAGCAACAGCGAAAGCGCCAGAGATGCAGATAGCAAGCGGATGGCCGACCATCCCCTGACGGAAGATTCCAGGCGGGGAACAAAAAACAACACAGCCCAGGCGACGATCAGTCCGGCCAGCCAGCCGCCAATCACATCTGCGGGATAATGCACGCCCAGATAAAGTCGCGAAAACCCGATAAAAAAGACGAGAAACGCTGCCAGCATCCAGACCAAAAATCGGCGAACCAACGATGCCAGCGTCCCCCACACAGCCATGGCCGTAGCGGCATGACCGCTGATAAAACTGGGAGAAGTCTCGGTCCAAAGGATTTGCACGGGTGGAGAGGGGGGACGGGGGATATTAAACGTCCATTTGACAAAGCCCACCACATAACTGGAAAAGATCAACGAAAAGGCGACCATGGCTCCCCACCGTTTGGAAATCGTCCAGTAAAGGAAAGGCAAGAGCAGCATGAAAAAGTATTCCGTCCCTAGAAAGCTGAAAACCCGCATAACAGAGGTCATCCCATCGGTTTGAAAGCTCTGCAACCAGACAAGGAAAGAAATGCTGGATTGATCGATAGTTTGAATCCATTCACCCATAATGTTTCTCCTGGTTGTTGCTGAACGCGTTCAGCGATGTCGTGAATGCCGGCGACAGATATTGCCTCAAGCCGGAGGGGATGGCGACAAATCAAATGACATCCATGCGATGATGATAAGCGTCGTAGATGCTGAAGGCCCCCACCGATAAACACCCGATAGACAGCCAGAACAACATGGCGGGAATGCCTATAATATCAGCAAGAGTGGCGGCGATAAGCAGCGGAGCCAGGCCAATCAGGGAGGCCATCATAAATTGAACGGTAAAGACGCGACCGCGCAAAGCTTCGGGCGTCAGGCGTTGCAACGTAGTCTGGGCGATGGTGTTGATCACGTAGAGACCAAATCCCAAAGGCATCACAGTCAGCGCTACCAACAGCGTGGTCGTTGTAACATTTTTCGAAACCTGGACATCAGGAAGATGCAATGCGGTAAAATCATAACTGATCAACGCCAGAAGTCCGAATGAAAGCGCTGTAACGATCAACATAGCCGATTGCAACCATTGGGAGGGAATTTTTCGTCCAAAACGTCCCAGAGCGACAATAGCTATGAGCATTCCCACGCCTGCCGGAGCGAAAACAACCACAGCATCTTCCGGAGCCAACCCCAAAATGCGGGAACTGAATCCGGGGGCGATCATGGCCAGAATCATCATCAGAGAAGCCACCAGGGTTAATTGGATGACCGCCAGATAAATGGGCCTGTTGCGCACGACGAACACCCACCCCTCTCGCACTTCGCCCCAAATCTTCCTTGCAGAGGCCATGCTGCGATCCACGCGCCGTCCTCGATCTCGCGGGAGTTTCAAAACTAACAGGAAAGCTATCATATAAAAAACGCCCATCAAACCAAACGCCCCGGGGATGCCCAGAAGCTTTACTGCTGCCGGAGCGATGATAAGCAACCCCGCCAATTGGGCCAAAGCCACTGTAAAATTAAACAGTGAATTGGCAATGATAAGCTGATCTTCCTCAACCAACAATGGAAGTTTCGCCAGCACTGCCGGATTAAAGAATGAGCCGATGGAAGACCCCAAAAAAGTAATGGTGTAAACGATCAGCAACAGAACCGTGGGGAAGTCGGCAAACCACCGCAATGTAAAAACATAACTGAACGCCAACAAGGCCCGAAAAAGATTGGAGAAAACAATAATCCACTTTTTTGGAATGCGATCCACCACTGTTCCCGCAACGAATGAAAAAATGACCGGGGGCAAGCTGAATGCTGCGATCATCAATCCAATCTGCAAGCTGTGTCCGGTCAGACGCTCGATCAGCACCAACTGTACAAAATGGATGCCATTCTGGGCTGTAAGCGAGAGCAGTTGTGCAACCCAAATTCGTCTGAATGCCGGAATTTTCAGAACGGGTTTGAATTCAGAAAATGTAGAAGTCATAAAGAGTCCAAAGATGGCCGAACCGCACAACCATCAACCATCGGCATGTTCATCTACGCCTTTTGAAACAATTTTCTTGACTGAACGCCGGAATTTATCCCGGGGCAACATGAGTCGCCGCTGACAAACGGTGCAGACAACGCCAATATCAGCGCCGGTTCGCACCACGCGCCATGTCCACCCGCCGCAGGGATGTTGTTTTTTGAATTGGACGATATCGCCAACCTGGATTTCCAGATATTCCATTTCGACAGTATTCAGTGCATCAGAGAAGGCGTGACGTAGAGCGGGGAATGGGGGAAATGATTCTCAAGAACGAAATTATACCAGAGGAAAGAGGTTCACAGATAATTACAAAATTGCGAAGAACGGAAAAATCGATAATTTTTGCAAAAATCAAAAAAAGACATTCAACTTTCAAAAAAAGATTTGTCATTTTTCATCTCAGCCATTACAATGAACGACGTTATGGCTCTGTATATCGAAAGTCTATCCCCAGAGGAACGCGAGCACCTGCAAAAGATCGCCAACAGCAGCGATTTAATTCAGGCGCGCTGGGCGAGAATCATCCTGTTATCAGATAGAGGCATCGGCGTTCCCAAGATTGCAGACACAATGGGCATTTCCTCTGCGACAGTGCGCTCACGGATCAAGGCGTTCAATGCGCAGCGCATGGATGCACTGGAAAGAGGGTCTTCCCCGGGTCGCCCCGAGACAATATCACCATCGCTGGGGGATAAGTTTGCGGCGCTCATGCGTGAACGCGAACCCCGCGATTTTGGCTGGGCGGATACTGGCTGGACCCTGGACATGCTGGTCAAAGTCGCGACATTGGAGGGTTGGGTTGAAAGCATCAGCCGCGAGGGCGTACGACTGGCATTGAGAAAGAGCAAGCATTCTTATCGCAAATTGAAACATTGGCGAAAAAAGAACAAGGTGCAATCAACAGTCGCCGATCATCCGGAAATAACGTAAGTATACACCCCCATTCCTTATCTGTTTTTATCAAACCGTGGGCATTGGCTCACACAACCCTTTCCAACATTGAAAGGAGACATTTCATGTTAGAACAACCTCAACTCAAACAAAAAGACGGCATTCAGTGGAAGATAGACGAAATTCTGGGCCGGGTCGATGATGCAAAAAGCAAGAATGCTTATTATTATCAGCAATCCATCAGCGAAATTGATGGCGCCTGGGTGATGACTGAAGATGGGCGAAAGCTCATGTTCGCCACCTACAGTTATCTGGGACTTCTCAGACATCCCTATATCGATCAGGCGGCAAAAGATGCAATCGATCGTTACGGCACCGGCACCCATGGCGTCCGGCTGCTGGGCGGCACGCTGGATTTGCATCTGGAGTTGGAACAAACCATTTCTCGTTTTCACGGCAGAGATAACGCCATTGTCTTTTCCAGCGGCTACGTGACTAATCTCGCCACGATCTCCACCATCGTAGGCAAGGGCGATTGGGTCATTTCCGATAAATGGAACCATGCCAGCATCGTGGATGGCTGCACGCTCGCCCGTGGCAACTTCGTCCGCTTTCGCCATAACGACATGAAAGACCTGGAACGTCGGCTGAAACAGGCCCCCAGGGATGCAGGCAAGCTGGTGGTGGCTGACGCCGTGTTCAGCATGGATGGCGACATCTTCCCCCTGCCCGAAGCGTTGAATGTCTGCCACAAATATGGCGCCCGCCTGATGATCGACGAGGCCCACAGCCTGGGCGTACTGGGAGCAACGGGACACGGCATTGAGGAATACTTCGATATGCCCGGGGCCATCGACATCAAGATGGGCACGCTGAGCAAGACCATTCCCGGCGTGGGCGGCTACATCGCTGCAGACGAAGAGATGATCACCTTCCTCAAGCACGCGGCCCGGGCATTCATCTTCTCCGCAGCCCTGCCCCCGGCCGTGGCCGCAGCCTGCAAGGCTGGCTTCGAGGTCATCGAACTTGAAGGCGTAGAACGCAATCGCATCCTCAGCCGCAATGTCAAGCACTTTATCGGCGGTTTGCAGGAACGGGGCTTCGACACCGGCGTCAGCGTCACGCCCATCGTCCCCATTATGACCTACAGCGATGACAAGGCGCTGATGATGACCAAATACTGCCAGGAACACGGCGTTTTCGTTCTGCCCGTACTGCCGCCCGCCGTGCCTCCGGGCAAGAGTCGTCTGCGCGCGAATGTCACCGCAGCCCATACCATCGAAGACATTGATTTCGCACTCGACGTGTTCGAGGCCGCAGGGAAATACGCCAACGTCATCTAACGACGATAAAAAATAAAGAGAGGGCGCAAATCGCTGCGCCCTCTCTTTTTATGGAATCAGAATCGCATCACCGTTGATCTTGCTTTCTTTCATGGCCTGCAAGACCTCGTTGGCCTCTTCCAGGGGAAAAGTCGTGACCGTAGTGTGGATGGGAATCTCCTCGGCCAACTTCAGCAACTCGATAGCGTCTTGCCGGGTGCTGTTGGCGACGCTGCGCAGAGTGCGTTCGAAGTAGAGCAGTTCATAGGGCATCTCTGGGATGGGCGTCATGTAAATGCCGGCCATGGCAATAGTTCCGCCCGGATTCAGCACTCGCAGGGCCTGGGGTACAATGGGCCCGGCCGGGGCGAAGATGATGGCGGAGTCGATTCCTTCGGGCGGCATGTCCTCGGCCCGCCCGACCCACTCGGCGCCCAGCTCCAGCGCATGTTGCTGATGGCCCGGGCTACGAGTGAAAACAAAGACGCGTATTCCCAGATGCCGGGCCACCTGGATGGTAATGTGGGCGGAATTGCCAAATCCGTACAGGCCCAGCACCTGTCCCGGCTTCGCTTCGGATAGCACAAAGGCCCGATAGCCGATCACGCCGCCGCACATCAAAGGAGATAGCTCGGGATCGGGCAGGTTGCGGGGAAGATGATACGCGAAATCCTCATCCACCACCATATACTCTGCGTAACCGCCATCCGCATGATAACCGGTAAACATGGCGTTCTCGCAGAGATTTTCCCGGCCCGATCGACAATACTTGCACGTACCGCAGGTGCGATAGAGCCATACAGCGCCCGCTTTATCGCCCCGACTGAATCGCGTGACGTCATCTCCAAGTTTATCCACCACACCCACAACCTCGTGGCCAGGAATAATCGGCAACTTGGGCAGAGGCAGATCGCCCTCTACGGTGTGAAGATCGGTATGACACACACCGCAGGCTGTCACCTTGATGCGAATCTGGCCCGGTGCGGGCTCAGGGACAGGAACATCCTCCAAGCGCAGTGGCTTTTGCGTAATATCTTTGGGATCATGCAAAACCATTGCTCGCATAAATCACCTCCAATGACAGAGAAAAAGGAGTCTGACTAAATTCAATTATACACCTAATCCCGCAATCAGTCCGTCAGAAGCGGGGAAGTTTTGCCATCACGCCAGCATCGTGTAACATCAAAGGCGTCACCGCCGTTATCCGTCCCGTTTCTCAGATAAGCATGCGCCCGCCGCGCGCACTCCCGCCATGCGAAAATCCTACGATGTCCTACTCCTGTTCATTCTGCTCCTGGCCCGCATCATGCTCAACAAGTTTGCAGAAAGCGGCTTGTTCGAGCATTTCAAGAACGTGACCAGCAGCCCCACGCTTGGGAAGTTGCTGCCGTCCGGGGCAGCGAATGCGTTTGGGCCATGGTATGGCGATCCCATCTTTCTGATGCTAGCGGCCACCAGCCTGCTGGCGTTTTTTTCTTATGTGCTGCTGGACTTGTTCAAGGATCGTCTGAGGGGAAAAACATTGTTTCGCTGGAAGTATCTGCTGCTGTGGATCATCATTCTGACCATGGTCATCCTCCCCTCCCTGAAAATGACCATCCTCAGGCACGAAAACCTCCCGCAATCTTATAGCCATGATGGCGGTGTTATCCAGACAGAAGCCGCCACGAATTTCTTTTTGCAGGGCAAAAACCCCTATATCGAGACATATCGCAACACGCCCATGGCAGAGTGGGGATTCGAACAATTCCGCACAGCACTGGATCACTATCCTTATCTACCTGCAACATTCATCCTTTCGGCGCCGGTCAAACTTCTGTCCGAAACAACGCTGGGCTGGTATGATCAGCGATTCACTTACCTGCTGCTATTCATCTTTTCTCTGGCGCTGGTTGCGGGACTCACAAAAGGCAGGCGCAACGATTTACTGGGGCTAACGATGCTGCTTGGGCTCAATCCCATCATGGGCCTGGATGTCATTTTCGGGCAAAATGACAGCTTCGTCCTGGCATGGTTGATCATCAGCGCCTGGTTCCTTTACCGCAAAAATTGGTTGTGGAGTAGCATCTTCTTTGGCATCGCCGCTGCATCCAAGCCCACAGCCTGGTTTCTGGGGCCATTTTGGGCGTTGGCTATGTTAGAGCAAAGCGCCATTCCTTTACAGCAAATCTTTAACCGGACATTTTGGAAAAAACTGATAACGCGCATGGCCCCGGGCCTGGGCATTTTTTTGATTTTCACCCTCCCCTACTTTTTCTGGTCGCCCAACGATTTTATTGATGACGTGTGGCGCTGGGCGGCAGGCACGGCGACCATCCATTACCAGATTTGGGGCCTGGGTTTCGCTAACTTCGTACTTGCCTGGGGCGGCCTACCCGATCGCTTCGCGAACTGGCCATTCTGGATTCCGGAGGCGCTCATCGCCCTGCCCCTGCTGGTTATCCTCCTCATCAAACAACTGAAAGACAACAGCATCAGCTCATGGTTCTGGCACGGTGCGATTCTGCTGTTGGGATTCGCTTATTTTTCACGCTTTCTGAACGAAAACTATCTGGGTTTTTTGCTGGGCCTCTTTGCCCTTGGCTACTTCACCCAAACTCCAACGCCCGAAACCTGACAGTTTCTAAAACAAACGCCTTTCGGATAGTGCGCAAACGAAAAAAGAAGGGAAAATAATGCCCAATCTGGGGATAACCTTGTGGAAAACCTATGGAAGACGTGGAGAAAATATTGTGTATAACTCCAATCAGGCTGTCTATTCTTTTGGAATACAATGGGGATAAAATCGACCAGCAAGGAAGTCAATGACTATCACCAAATCTCTACAGGTAGTAGGGGACAAAGCAAAAGCTACTACCTGGCGACATATCCCCCCAATTCCGTCTTGAAATCGTCAAATTTCGCAAAAGTTATCCAAAGTTGTAAAAAATAATCCCCGTCAGCTCTCCACAGCCCAAAACAATGGCAGATAGCCTATCTAGGATGTCTTTCTCACGCGTTCAACTAGATGTAGTCAGAGCATTGCAAATAGTCATTTTATCCACAAATCCACAGCCCCTACGACTACGACTAGAAATATAAATATAACAAAATCACTATAACTTCTTTCTTCTGACAAACATCTCGCCCAAGAGGGATATTCAAAAAAAACGTAGGCGTCTGAAAATTTCAAGAAAAAGCAGCCTCGCCACCACGAAAAATGCCCGCAGGATAGGCTCTGGAACCGGCCTCAGCGGGCATCAATCGGACAATTCAGCTATTCAGTTTGTCTTTCAGCAACTTTTGCACCACGCCCGGATTGGCCTTCCCCCGGGTTTGGCGCATGACCTGGCCCACGAACCAGCCGAAAAGCTGCACCTTGCCCGCCCGATAGCAGACGTCTCGTCCGAGGCAGCGCCGATGGCCATTCGACGCCTCAATTCACGCACATTTATGAACTTCGTCCGTCCTGGATGAATTGCTCTAGCCCTTTGAGTAACTCCCCAACGCCTTCCGCATTTGCGGTTTTTCTCAACGTGACGAAATCCAGATAATCCCACTGAATCTGCAATACGCCCCGAGCGTCTCGAAAATGTTTATTCGATTGGGTCGATTTGAAAGCCAATAGTTTTGCAATAATCATGTCCTCAGGTGAGATTACGAATACGCTGTGACCAGATTCGTCGATTACCAATCGTTTCCGCCGTCGAAAGGCGATACGTGAATAGACATTTCGGGGAAGCGGCATCATATCGACTTTTGCGCCGGTGGCAGGCTGAATGATATTGAATGGATAACGTCGTCGCAAAGCATCCAGCACGCCCTCCTTGCTGATATAAAAATCGGGAAGAGGGAATGCCTTGACCAACGGTTCGACATGCTTCCTTTCCATATCGACGACGATATCGATGTCGATAGTCATACGCGGCTCTCCATAGAAAATGGCCGCGAATCCCCCAACGACCATGTAAGGGATGCCCAGGTCGTCAAGCGCCTGCGTCACGTAAGCGAAAAACTTTTTCAGCTCGTAATCCTGCACCGGTTTCATGCACTCATCGTCCCAGGGTCGGGTCGCCCTGCATGCGGCGGGTGACCCGCCAGGCCAATTCCTCTTCCGATAGCTCAGGATGCCGTTGCCGCT
>Ga0256832_1001556_pt1 | contig 15610 bp, 17 predicted proteins | sample 134614metaG_FD_190534 | JGI IMG/M metagenome (GOLD analysis project Ga0256832, IMG submission 190534) | Hydrothermal vent microbial communities from Lau Basin, Pacific Ocean - 134-614 | ecosystem: Environmental > Aquatic > Marine > Hydrothermal vents | place: Pacific Ocean: Lau Basin | collected...
CTTGCCATGTTTGTTGACAGGGATATACACCCCCTACTAAAAATAAGAGAAGAAAAAAAGATAGATTATGTTGTTATAACAGCTGATAGAGGTCTTGCCGGAGCTTTTAACTCCTATGTGATAAAGAGGGCTCTTTCCGATATAAAAAAGTTTCAGGAAGAGGAAAAAGAGATAAACCTTATACTTATAGGAAGGAAAGCTGTTCAGTTTTTTAAAAACAAAGGTTATAACTTAATAGAGGGATATGAGGATATATACAGGGATCACCTTAATCTTGCATTCACATCAAAGGTAGGCGGAATAATAGCTGAAAGGTACGAGAATGAAAAAACAGATGCAGTCTACATGGTAAACAATGAACTTATTACAACAGCAACCTATGAAACAAAGGTAAGGAAACTTTTTCCTATAGAACCTGAACTTGATTACACAAAACTTTCTGAGCTTTCAAGGTACAATATAGAACCATCAGCAGAAGATGTTCTCGAGGAACTTTTAAAAAGATATATAAACTTCCAGCTTTACAGGGCTCTCGTTGAGTCCTCAACAGCCGAACATGCAGCACGTATGCTTGCAATGGATAACGCAACAAGAAACGCAGGTGAAGCTATTAAAAGATGGACGATTATTTTCAACAAAGCAAGACAGGAAGCTATTACAACAGAGCTTATTGATATTATTAATGCTTCAAATGCTATTGAATAAAAGAAGTCAGGAGGATATAAAGAATGGCAGATAACAAAGGAAAAATAGTTCAGGTCGTAGGACCTGTTGTTGATGTTGAGTTTGAAACAGAAGAACTACCAGAAATAAGATGGGCATTAAAGACAGAAAGAATAGCGATTGACGACAAGGGAAATGAGACCAAAGAGGATCTATATCTTGAGGTTGCACAGCATCTTGGAGAGAAAAGAGTAAGAACAATAGCTTATGGACCCACAGACGGGCTTGTTAGAGGACAGGAGGTTGAAAGTGTAGGAGGACCTCTCCAGATTCCTGTTGGAAAGCCTGTTCTTGGAAGAATATTCAATGTGGTGGGGCAGCCTATTGATGATGCGGGTCCCGTTGAGGCTGAGGAAAGATGGCCTATATTCAGACCTGCACCATCTTTTGAGGAACAGTCAACAAAGGTTGAGATATTTGAAACAGGTATTAAGGTTATTGATCTTCTCGTCCCATTTATCAAAGGTGGAAAGGTTGGTCTTTTCGGTGGTGCTGGTGTTGGGAAGACAGTTCTTATGCAGGAGCTTATCCACAACATAGCCAAGTTCCACTCCGGATACTCTGTTGTTGTTGGTGTTGGTGAAAGAACAAGGGAAGGGAATGACCTGTGGATGGAGATGAAAGAGTCGGGAGTTTTACCTTACACGGCTATGGTTTACGGACAGATGAACGAGCCTCCAGGGGTTAGGTTCAGAGTTGCCCAGACAGGTCTGACAATGGCTGAGTACTTCAGGGATGTTGAAAAACAGGACGTTCTTATCTTTATAGATAACATATTTAGATTTGTTCAGGCAGGTGCTGAGGTTTCAACACTCCTGGGAAGACTTCCATCTGCTGTTGGTTATCAGCCAACGCTTGGAACAGACGTTGGTGAGGTTCAGGAAAGGATCACATCAACTGTAAACGGATCTATCACATCTATTCAGGCAGTTTATGTTCCTGCTGACGACATTACAGACCCTGCTCCGGCTTCAGTTTTTGCACACCTTGATGCTACAATCGTTCTGCAGAGGAGACTTGCAGAGCTTGGTATATATCCGGCTATAGATCCATTAGAGTCAACATCAAAAGCTCTTGCACCTGAGTATGTTGGTGAGGAGCATTACTTTGTTGCAAGGGAAGTTCAGAGAATTCTACAAAGATACAAAGAGCTTCAGGAAATCATCGCAATTCTTGGTATGGAGGAGCTTTCAGAAGAGGATAAAGCTCTCGTTTACAGAGCAAGAAAACTCCAGAGATTTCTTGCCCAGAAGTTCCACGTTGCTGAGCAGTTTACAGGTCAGCCAGGTGATTATGTGAAAAGAGAGGATACAATAAGATCATTTAAAGAGGTTGTTGAAGGTAAGTGGGATCACCTTCCTGAACAGGCGTTCTACATGGTAGCAGGCATAGAAGACGCAAAAAGAAAAGCCGAAGAAATGGCAGCAAAACAGGGTTAATCTTTAAATAAATGCGGGTTTTTTTGCCCGCATCTTTTCAATTCTAAAACTTCTAAAATAAATTCCGAAAATATTAATAAACTCAGGGTTAATAATAAGGGGTCTATTTTATTTGCTTTTATATATGATTATTATTATATTTTAATTCAAGAATTTATTTTATTATTCATAAAAATACTATTTACGGAGAGTTCAAACCTATGTCCAGAAAAGCATTTAAAATTCTGGTTGCAGGGCATTTTGGAGCGGGTAAAACAACGTTTGTTAAAACTGTTTCTCAAATAGAAACTATAAGCACAGAGAGAAAAACCACCCTCGTTGAAGAAAAAGCTAAAAAAGAAACAACAACTGTTGCTATGGATTTTGGAGAATATATCAATAAATATGGACATAAATTAAGGATTTTTGGAATACCCGGACAGGAAAGATTTTCTTTTATGTGGCCCATTCTTGCTAAAGATACCAAAGCTTTTATTTTTTTGGTTGATTCTACAGATACATCCCGCTGGTTTGAGATACCAAAACAGATAAAGGTTTTGATAAAAGTAAGCCCTTCTGCTCCGTTTCTTTTTGTTGCAAATAAAACTGATTTGCCTGAAGCAATGTCTGCAGATGAGATAAGACGAAGATTAAGGATACCTTCCCATATAAAAGTAGTGGAAGGTGTTGCAACAGACAGAACTACTGTTGAGAAAATACTTGATGAAATTACAGAAGAAATCCTAAAAAGAAATCCTGATTTAAAAAACTTTTAAAACCTTATATACGGAGGTTTTAATATGTATGGAGGAAGTATGATGTTAAAAGAAGAACTTTCAAACCTTGAACAAAAAAGAAAAGGGGGTGAGATTGGAACAACAGAATTTTATCAAGGATTACTGGAAGTAATAAGCAAGTTGGCTCAAGAGTTGGGAAGGGAGAATATAGAAGAAAAAGAAATTAAAAGACAGATTCCTCTCCTGCTGACTTTTTTAAAATCTCAAATCAAAAATATGGAAGACAGAAATTTTTAAGGAGGTATGCCGATGCTTACTCCAGAGAAAATTAATGAAAAAAGAGAATCTTTTAAGGAAATTGTAAGAACGAACAATCTTGATGGATTGATTTTAGCAGATGTGGAGGGATTACCTATAGTCTCTTATCTTCAGGAAGGAATAGATGAAGATACTTTGGCATCAACTGGTGCAGCAATATTCACTGCAGGATTGATGGCTATAAGCGATGTTAAGAAAAGAGGGCTTGATCAGGTTGTTCTTCATTCGCCAGATGGATACCTGATTTATACACAGATTTCTGATGATTACATTGTTGGTTTAATTTCACCTTCCGATGCAAAATTAGGAGTTTTGAAGATGGTGATAAAAAAGGTTACAGAATTAATAAATGAAAAGTAAATGGAATAAAGGGACGGGGGAGTTAATATTTGATTAAAACCGTGCATAGATTTACTTTATGTACTCAATAAACCTGTCAAGCCTGAGCCTTGCTTTTCCTTCAAAAGCGTATCCTATTGTTCTTCCTGTCTCTTTAAACCTTCTGTATCCTGTGTATGCAACCATAGCCCCGTTATCTGTACACAGATAGAGAGGGGGGAAGTGCACCGAAAACCTGTTTTTTTCAGATTCCTCAAAAAACCTTTCCCTCAGTCTTGAGTTTGCGGAGACCCCTCCTGAAACGACAACATTATTGATGCCAAACTCATTCACAGCATCAACGGTTTTCCCCACGAGAACATCAACAACAGCCTCCTGAAAAGACCTTGCTATATCCTCTTTTTTGTATACTCCCTTTTCTACCTCTCTCATAACAGCACTTTTCAAACCTGAAAAAGAAAAGTTGAAACGGTTTTTTCCTTTATCGTTCAGCAGGGGTCTTGGCAGTTTTATAACCTCTTTTCCTTCTTTTGCCAGTTTGTCTATAATGGGACCTCCCGGATAGCCTAAATCCAGCATTCTTGCAACCTTGTCGTAAGCTTCTCCGGCAGCATCATCAAGGGTTCCCCCAAGAAATGTGTAATCCTCAAACTTCCTGATAACATACAGTTCTGTATGTCCTCCTGAAACAACAAGTGAGATAAAAGGAAACTGAACATCTTCAGATAAGAATACGGCAAATATGTGTGCCTCTATGTGATGGACAGGGATCAAAGGTTTTTTTAATGCCCACTTTAGAGATTTTCCTGCTGAAATGCCTATCACAAGGGATACTATTAAACCGGGAGCAACAGTAACAGCAACAGCATCAACGCTGTTCAAGTCTACACCGGCTTCTTTAACTGCTCTGTCAAGAACAGGTATTATGTTCCTTGTGTGTTCTCTTGCAGCAAGATCAGGGTATACTCCCCCCCATTGAGCATGGAGCTTAACCTGGGATGAAACAACATTTGACAAAATTCCCTTCTCTGAATCATAGATACACACCCCTGTGTCATCACAGGAGGTCTCTATCCCCAATATTCTCATTTTTCAGCTTTTCTTGCAAAATTAAGAATTTTTATTGCGTTTATAGCTGCATCAAGCTGGGGATCTTTTATCTCTACTTTTTTCCCATGAATTTTTGCTTCCCTTTCAGCTTTCAGCCTTTCCATTTCTTCCTCATGGCTTACATGAACGATAATGTCAGGTGTTATACCTTTGTTCATTATCATTTTACCGCTTGGGGTGTAGTAATGGGCTGTTGTTAGTTTTATGCCAGAACCGTCAGGAAGAGGTATAAGGGTCTGAACAGAGGCTTTACCAAAAGTCTTATCCCCAACAGCAAGTGCCCTGTTGTTGTCTCTGAGTGCTCCTGTAAGAATTTCTGATGCACTTGCTGAACCTTTGTTGACTATTACGACAATAGGAAAATCAAGTGGAATAACAGGATCATTCCTTGAGAAATATTTTTCATTGGATCTTGGGGTTCTTCCTTTTGTGTAAACTATCATATCCCCTTTTTTCAAGAGCATGTCAGCTATCATAACAGCTGTTGAAAGGAGACCTCCCGGATTGTTTCTCAGGTCTATAATAATTCCATCTTTGTCTTTAAATTTAAGAAGGGCTTTCTTAAAATCCTCAGTTGAGTTTTCCTGAAACTGGGTAAGTCTGATATAACCGATTTTTCCTTCGTCAAGTTCTTTTGTTTTAACACTTCTTATCTTTATTATAGCCCTTGTAATTGTTACTTTGAAAGGTTTTTCAACACCTTTTCTCCATATAGTTAGCGTTACCTGTGTGCCTGGCTTACCTCTCATCTTTTTAACAGCCTGAAGGAGTGTCATCTTGTCGGTAGGCTCTCCATCTATCTCGATAATCACATCCCCAGGTTTTAAACCTGCTCTCCATGCAGGTGTATCTTCAATAGGAGCTACTATTATAAGTTTGTGGTTTTCCATAGTTATCTCTATTCCAAGACCCCCAAACTCACCATGGGTCTCCGTTGTAAAGTCCTTAAACTCATCGGGAGTAAAAAAAGCAGAGTATGGATCAAGGGTACTCATCATTCCCCTTAATGATCCGTATATAAGTTTCTCCGTCTCAACGGGTTCAACATAAAGATCTTTAACTATTTTGAGTACATCGGTGTATATTGATATAAGCTGTAAATCCTCTTTTAGCCTATTTTCAGGTTGTGTTTTCGCATTGATACCAAAGCTAAGACCAGCGACAAATATAAACAGAATTCCTACAATTAGGGATAATCTGCTTTTCATTATTTTACTCTCCTGAATGTTTATTTTTAATTCATTATCTCAAAGATGCAGGATGATTTCAAAGGAAGTCTTCTGAAGGATGACCAAGGAAGTATCCCTGACCGTAATCAATACCGATAGTTTTCACGGTGTTTAAAATCTCCTCATTTTCTATAAACTCTGCAACTGTTTTTATCTTCAATCTTTTACAGAGAAGAACAATACTTTCAACAAAAGCTGTGCTTTTATGATCTTTTGATGAAAGTTCCTTTATAAATTCACCATCAATTTTTACATAATCTATAGGTAGATGTTTAAGGTAGTAGAAAGAGGAATATCCACTTCCAAAGTCATCAATAGCAAATTTGTACCCTCTGGTTTTTAATTTTGAAAGTAAACTTTGAAATTCCCCGATCCCTTTAATAGCTTCCCTTTCTGTGATTTCAAACACTATTTCCTCTGGCCTGATATGTAATTTTTTTATGATACCAAATATCTGGTTCCAAAACTGTTCATCAGAAAAATAATTAACAGATAGATTTAAAAAGATCTTAAACCTGTTTTTTGAGAAAGATTTCTTCGTTAACGCTTTTTTTATTATTAATCTGTCTATATCTTTTATTTTTCCCAATTTTTCGGCAAGCGTTATAAACCTATAGGCTGATATTACTTCTCCTGAAGTGTCTCTAAGCCTTGCAAGAACTTCATAGGCATAAACTTTACCTTTTTTTAGATCATAAATAGGTTGAAAATAGGGCATAAAAAGATTCTGATCAAGGGCTTCTTGAAGGATGTAAAACTCTTTTCTTTTTTCTTTTATTGTTTGTTTTATTTCCTCTATTGTTGGAACATAAACTTTATTCTTTCCCAAATCTTTTGCTCTATAAAGGGCATTGTCTACGATCATCATAAGTTCTTCTTTTGATGATCCGTGAGTTGGATACTCAACAACTCCCAAAGATGCACTAACAGATAATACACTTCCGTCAAAAACGCATATTTTATTTTTTTCGAGGTTTGTTCTTATTCTTTCCGCTACTTTCACAGCATCAGGCAAAGATGTTTCACTAAGAAGGATAACAAACTCATCCCCCCCTATTCTTGCAACAAGGTCTCCATCTCTGACAGAGGTTTCAAGCTGATCCGCAACAGATTGTAAAACAGCATCTCCAACATTGTGACCGTAAGTATCATTTATGTATTTAAAGTTATCAAGATCAATAAGGATAAGGGAGAATCTGTACCCTTTCCTTTTTGCTCTGCCGACTTCATATTTCAAAAGGTCTTCAAAAATCCTTCTGTTATAAAGATTTGTAAGAGGATCATGTCCTGCAAAGTACTCCAATTCGGAAAGGGCTTTAGACAAAGCCCTTGATGATCCTGCTACAAGGTTCATTATTGAGAGGATAGACTGTATTATGTCAAGTTCTTTTTTTGAAAGCCTATTTTGTGATAAAACTACAATTCCGATAGTTCCTCCAACATCCTCAGAATCGGGAAGAAAGTGGGATGTCTGTATGTGAAGTTTATCTGTTTTTTTTGAGGTTTTCTTCTGTGATAAAAATATTTCTTCAAAATCAATTTTTTCTCCGATAAAAAGCTCATTTTTAAAGTATTCTTTTATTTTTGATCTTATCTGATTATCAAATAGGAAACTGTAAAATAGATAAACCTTTTTAGAAGATGTCTCATTAATTGCTAAAAAGAACAGATCAAAGGGATAAACATCAATCATTTGCCTTAAAAGTTCTACTGTATACCCTTTCCAGTCTGTTATACTTTCTCTTGATAAAACAATACCTTTTAAAATCTCAGTTTCCTTTTGTAAAAGGCTTTTGTCGATAACTTCTCTCTCAAGTATAGAAATCAGATCTATAGACTCAAGACTACCGTTTTTTACAAGCTTAAGGTTTTCATTAAAAACATCCTGTAATTTTCCCAGTAAAGTGTCATAAAAAAAGAATTCTTTCCTTTTACTTTTCCTAAGCTCCTTCCTCATACCTTTAATCAGGGAATCATACTTTAGGAGATTCTCCATTATAATGCCGTTTTTTAAAGCTATCTCTTTTCTAAGATTTTCAAAATTAATAGATTTTCTCATAACAGATTAATCCCGCATTTAAGATCATATAGATATTCAAGAAGTTTTTTAACGCTTTCCCCTTTATACAGGTATCCATGCTGGGGAGCTATTATGTTTATATCTAACTTTTCAACATTTTTTACCCATTTTCTCAAAGCCTCATTTGAAGCCATATACCTTTTGTGAAATCCATCTATACATTTTTTATACTCTTCAAAGTCTTCAACAAACAGTTTGTTGTCGGAACAGGGAAGCATTCCAGCTCCTATGTCTCCTGTAAATAGTATTTTGGATATGGGATCGTAAACATTAACCTGTCCTGGGGAGTGAAGAAAATGTGCGGGAATTAACTTTAGATGAAACTTACCCTCAATCTGAAGATCCATTCCTTCATCCGGAATACCAACTATTTTATCGATTTTTTTGACATCATAATGGGGAAGAAATCTGAGCCACAAGCTTGATATATAAGCTTCTGCCTCTGTCATTTCAAGCCAGATATTTAATCCTCCACAAACATCTGGATCTTGATGTGAAAGGATGATTTTTTGAACATCTTGCAGTTTAGTGTATTTCAGAATTCTGGAAAGAAGTATAGGAAACAGTCCAAACCCACCTGGATCTATTAAGATGCTCTTATTTTTATGGATTATAAGATATTGGTTTGACGGTATTCCCTGTTCATCATTACTTTCTGCAAAGCCGATCAATATGTACCTGTGATTTTTATCGTCAAAAAGGATTTTATCCATTTTATCTCTAACTAAAAATGTAATTTATATTATTTTCGTAAAAAAACTTCTCAGGTTAAAATAATCAATGAAAATATAAAAGCAGGAGAACAGATGGGTAAGCTAAGATTTTTAAATGCAGGTGAGTCTCACGGTCCGGCATTGACAGCAATAATAGAGGGTATTCCATCAAACCTTAGGATATCCTCAGAATACATAAACAGAGAGCTGGCAAGGAGACAGACAGGTTATGGTCGCGGTGGAAGGATGAAAATAGAAAAAGATCAGGTAGAGATACTGTCAGGGGTGAGGTTTGGTCTTACTTTAGGGTCTCCTATAACCCTTATGGTCAAAAATAAAGACTGGGAAAACTGGACTGAAATAATGGCTGTAGAGGGAGAGCCTACCGAGAAAAGAGAAATACTGAACCCAAGACCGGGACATGCAGACCTAACAGGAGGGATAAAATACGGTTTTTATGATATGAGAAATGTTCTGGAAAGGGCAAGTGCAAGGGAAACAACAACGAGGGTTGCCGTTGGAGCTGTCTGCAAACAACTTCTGGAAGATGTGGGCATAAAAATAGGAAGTTATGTTATTTCAATAGGTGAACTTTCTGTAAAAGATCAGATACAACATCTTTCTCTTGAAGAAAGATTTGAAAGAGCTGAAAAATCTGAACTTAGAATACCTCTACCTGAGGAAGATGAAAAGTTCAAAAAATTGATTGATCTCGCCAGAGAAGAAGGGGAAAGTCTTGGAGGAGTGTTTGAGGTCTTTGCAACGGGAGTTCCTGTGGGACTTGGAAGTTATGTACAGTGGGACAGGAGAATTGACGGAAAAATTGCGCAGGCAATGATGAGCATTCAGGCGATAAAAGGTGTTGAGATAGGTGAAGGCTTCCGTCTGTCTGAAAAGTTTGGCTCACAGGCACATGATGAGATATTCTACGAGGAAGGAAGAGGTTTTTACCACAAGACAAACAGAGCAGGGGGAATAGAAGGAGGAATGACAAATGGTGAGCCTGTTGTGGTCAGAGCTGCGATGAAACCTATTCCAACGCTAATGAGAAAAAAATCTTTAAGATCAGTAAATATAAAAACTAAAGAACCTTTCCTGGCTGCCAAAGAAAGATCAGATGTTGTGGCAGTTCCAGCAGCAGCCATTGTAGGGGAGGCTATGCTTGCGATAGTTCTGACAGATGCTATTATAGAAAAATTCGGTAATGACAACTGGATAGAGATAAAAAAAAGAGTGGAAAATTACAGGAGATACCTCACAGAATTTTAGTTTACACCTTATATAAAATTTTGATATAATATTCAGGATTTGTGAAATCTGAATACACTTAACGGAGGCTGCATTGGAAGGGCTTTACGTCGGACATATACTGTTTGCAGTTATAGGTCTTATTGTGGTACCGGTCTTATTTTTGATATTTGCAAAAAAACCTTCTCTGGTTCCAACTCCACTTCAAAACCTTTTTGAGATGTATATAGAATTTGTTGATAATATGCTCAAAGAACAGATGGGAAAAGAAGGAAGAAGGTTTTTCCCTCTGGTGGCAGGGCTTGGGCTGTTTATCTTCACAGGAAACCTGATGGGTATGATACCGGGCTTTGAGTCTTACACAGCAAACATCAACACGACACTCGCCCTCGCTTTAATGGTTTTCTTTTACTACAACTATCTTGGTATAAGAAAGCACGGTGTATCTTACCTTAAACACTTTATGGGCCCTATACCTGCAGCAGCTCCGATTTTCTTCATAATAGAAGTTATATCCCATATAAGCAGACCCATAACCCTTGCTCTCCGTCTTTTTGCAAACATGACAGGAGGAGAGCTAATAACAGTTGTCCTTATTATGCTTATACCATTTCTTATTCCTCTGCCGATAATGGTTGTTCACCTTATAGCTGTTTTTCTTCAGACTTACGTATTTATGATATTGACTACAGTTTACATAGCCGGGGCTCTTGTTGAAGAAGCTCATTAAGGAGATAAATAGATGGAAGTAAAAAAAATACTTGTTTGTGTTGATCTGACGCCTATTTCTCTTAAAGCTTTAGAATGGGCTAAGTATTTGTCAGAACAGTTCAAGTCCGAACTTGTTATCTTTCATGAACTGGAAGATGTGTACACAATGATAAGTGCCAGTGCATCTTTAGGAATGCCTGCATCTCCTGATCTGAAAGAGCAGGCAGAAAAAAATGTATTAGATAGACTTAAACCGCTTTTGAAAGATCTGTCAGTTCCGTACAGATTTTTAATAGAAGCAAAAGGTAAAACTATAAAAAGGCTAATTGATGTTGTTGATGAGGAAAAGCCTGACATTGCTGTAATTCCTATAGATTACGAAAGGGATGTACCTAAGTTGAGTTCGCAGGTTTTAGTAATAAAATAAAAATAAGAAGGAGGTTTTTACAGTAATGAAGAAATACTCTACAGCTTTTTTGATGCTCTTTATGGTTGCAGGAGCTCTCTCAGCTGCTTTTGCAGGTGAAGGATCAGACATGCTTGCGAAAGCGGTATTTTACGGTGGAGTAGCTATTGGAGCAGGAATTGCCATAGGTGCTGCTGCCGGAGGTGGTGCTGCTGGTCTTGGTAATGCAATAAGGGGAGTTCTTGAAGGTATGGCAAGAAACCCGAATATGGGCGGTAAGCTCCTTACAACAATGTTTATTGGTATGGCGCTTATAGAAACTTTTGTTCTTTATGGATTGCTTATTGCTATTATATTCATATTCACAGGAATATTTGACGCTAAGTTTTTAGGCCATTAATAAAGATAGAAATTTAAATATTTTAGGGCGTGCATACTTGATATGTGCGCTCTTTTATTTTTTAAGGAGGTAATAAAATGTCAGGAAAAATACAGAATAGAATATCAAACAAAAAAAGAAAAAGAAGATCAGGATTTTTGGCAAGGAAAAGAACAAAAGCAGGAAGAAGAATACTTGCAAGAAGAAGAGCCAAAGGCAGAAAAAGACTTGCAGCCTGATGGAAACATTAAAAAATAAAGATATTCTGGAAATTCTAAGAAAAGGAAAATCTTTTAAGACAAAAAATCTGATTGTTCTGTTCAGGAAAAACAATCTGGGAAAACCCAGATTTGCCTTTGTTATATCAAAGAGGTTTTCTAAAAAGGCTGTTGATAGAAACAAAGCTAAAAGAATTATAAAAGAAGCCATCCGCCTTTATGGTGAAACTTTGAAAAATATGGGATATGATATAGTGATAATCCCCAAAATAGGAATAATCGGAAAAAAAACTTACGATCTTATTAAAGATATAAATCTAATTAAAGAGAAACTTGAAAATAATGTTAAAGCGAACTGTGGTTAAAGCCTTAAAAATTTATCAGAGATTTATTTCTCCCCTGTACCCTGCAAGCTGTAGATACTACCCGACATGCTCCCAGTACAGTATTGAGGCTGTTGAAAAATACGGGGTAGTGAAGGGGCTTCTTAAAGCCACATGGAGAATTTTAAGGTGCAATCCTTACTCAAAAGGCGGAATTGATAAACCATAAGAGAGGTAGCTGATGAATCAGGAACAAGATCTTCAAAAAAGAATGCTGATCTTTTTTGTTATAGTTGCTGTTTTGATGATAGGTTTTTCCTTCTTCAGTTCTTACTTTTATCAGGATCAAACAGATAAGACAGCTAAACAGCAGACAGTACAAACTGAAACAAAAGTAGAAGAAACGAAAAGGGAAACTCCACAAGAGAAGAAGGATACCGGAGAGGAAAAAACCCAGATCGTTTATCAGGCAGGAGGGAGCTACAACCTCCTTTTAGGCAGTAGAAGGATAAATGCAGACGATCTAAACAACATAGTCTCTATCAAAACAGATTTTGGTGAGGTTAAAATATCCAAAATCGGTGCAAGAATAATATCAATTTATATTGATAAATATAAAACGGATATAATCAGTGATTTTTCAAAGAAAAACAGAATATTCCCGACAGAAATAATAACTACAGATCCTAAAATAACTGAGCTGATTAACTTCAGCCGTTATACTTTCAAAAAAGAAGGCGACAGACTTATATTTGTACTTAAAAAAGACGGAATTGAGGTTGTTAAGGAGTTTATCCTGAATGACTCAATCTTTCTGTTTAATTTCAGATCAAAAGGACTTGAAAAGTACGGAATATCTGTTATTAATGGGATCTCCTTAGGGGAAGCTGGAACAGTTTTCGGACATTCAGGTGCTGTAATAAAAACAGATAAGGAACTGATCAAAATAGACCCCGATATTGAAAGGGAGCAGGTAATCAGAGGTAATATCCTCTGGTCAGGGGAAGAAAATAAGTATTTCATACAGATGCTTGCCTCTAAAGATGGATTTACAGCAACCCATGTAATTCCTGTGGCAAAAGAGAAGACAGTTGTTCTTTCAGAAATCCCCCCAAATCTGGAAGGGTTTTTCCTTGGGGGTCCAAAACTTTATTCCCTCCTTGAAAACATAACAGAAAAATACAAAAAAGAATGGAACAAAGATCTTGCCCTTCAGGACACAGTGGATTTTGGTATATTTGGAATTCTTGGAAAACCGCTTTTTATTGTTCTACACTTTTTCTACAACTACACCCACAACTGGGGTGTTGCGATAATACTGCTTACCGTTCTGATCAGAATTATATTTTTCCCTCTAAACCACAAAAGCTTAAAAGCCATGAAAAAGATGGCAGATCTTGCCCCTGAAATAAAAAAACTCCAGAAAAAATATAAAGATGATCCCCAGAAACTACAGCAGGAAATGATGAGGCTTTACGCAGAACATGGGGCAAATCCAATGTCCGGCTGTCTGCCTATTATAGTTCAGATACCTGTTTTTATAGCCCTGTATAATGTCCTTATGGTTACTGTTGAACTAAAAAATGCACCGTTTATGCTGTGGATAACAGACCTTTCATCTAAAGACCCCTATTACATTCTACCGATACTCATGGGACTTTCAATGGTTGCCCAGCAGTGGATAACCCCCTCTTCAGACAAAAACCAGAGAATGATTATGTACATAATGTCTGCTGTTTTCACATTTATGTTTATGAATTTTCCATCAGGACTTGTTTTATACTGGCTTACGAATAATATATTAGGTCTGATACAAAGTTATTTCATTAACAGAAAAATAGGTAAACCTGAGAAAAAATAAAAAAAATGTACGAAAAAGACACAATAGTCGCAAATGCAACACCGCTTATTCCTTCAGCTGTCGGAATAGTCAGGATAAGCGGTGAAAAAGCTCTTTCAATAGGGAAAAAACTTTTTTCCCTTCCTGATAACTTAGAAGAAAGAAAGGTTTATTTTGGCAAGATAACCGACAGGAAGGGAGATGTGATTGATGAAGGGCTTTTTGTGTTTTTTAAAGCCCCAAGAAGTTTTACAGGAGAGGACACGGTTGAGATATTCCCACACGGAAGCGTTCCTGTAATCAAAAAAATAATTGAGGAAGCTGTATTTTTCGGGGCAAGAATGGCTGAACCGGGAGAATTCACAAAAAGAGCATTTCTGAACGGTAAAATAGATCTTACTCAGGCAGAGGCAATAGCTGACCTTATAGAGGCAAAAACAGAAAAAGCCTCAAAAGCTGCTGTAAACCTCCTTGAAGGAAAACTTTCAAAAAAGGTAAACCAGTTGAGAGACACACTTCTTGATCTTGTTTCTCTTATTGAAGCAGAGATAAACTTTCCTGAAGATGTTGAGGAGATAGATCCGGAGCTTATAAAGACAAATCTGAAAAAAGTAATATTCCAGATTGATGAGCTTATGAAAACATACAGACAGGGACAGTTGATTAGAGAAGGGATAAAACTTGCCATAGTAGGAAAACCAAATGTGGGAAAATCCTCTCTTTTTAATGCTCTTGTCGGCTACGAAAGGGCTATAGTTTCCCAGATAAAAGGAACAACAAGGGATTTTATTGAGGAGAGACTGATAATAAAAGGTATACCTGTCAAACTCCTTGACACAGCAGGAATAAGAAAAACAGAAGACAAAATAGAAAAGATAGGAATAGAAAAATCTTTAAAAAAAGTAAGTGAAGCAGACATTATTATATTCGTTTTTGATGCATCAGAAGGAATAGATGAACAGGATCTGGAAATATACGAAAAGGTAAAGAACAAAAACCCCATAATCGTTGGTAACAAATCAGATTTAATACTTGATAAAAATGAAAAAAAGTATTATTTTAAAGATGTAATTCTTGTCAGCAGTAAGACATTAAAAAATTTAGATCTTTTAGAGGAAAAAATTCTTCAAAAATTAAACCTGTTAGAAGAAAGTGATACAGATGTTTACATTAATCTCAGGCATTATGAATCTTTCAAAAAAGCAAAAGATATTCTCAGCAAGATAATCAAAGATTTTGAGTTTTATATTGATCAGAAAGAGATACTTATGCTTGAGATATCGGAAGCAGAAAAAAATCTTGAGGAGATAACAGGGCAGATTACTACAGAAGATGTTCTTGGAAACATTTTTGGAAAATTCTGCATCGGAAAATAAAAAACAATAAGGAGGTTTAGATATATCATGGCAACTACAGCATTATCTGTGGAAGATCTTAAGAAGATGACCCTTCAGGAACTGCAGAAACTTGGAAAAGAGGTAGGTCTTCAAAGAACTACAGGCTTAAAAAAACAGGAGCTTATTGCAAGAATTCTGGAAAAAAAGGCTCAGGAAGAAGGACTTAATTTCATAAGAGGGGTTCTTGAGGTTCTTCCTGAAGGATACGGTTTTATAAGATCAATAGAGAATAATTATGCCCCCCATTCATCAGATATATATGTCTCCCCTTCACAGATAAAGAAGTTTGGGTTAAGAACAGGGGATTACATAATCGGAATAGCCAGACTACCAAAAGATAATGAAAAGTACAGAGCTTTAATAAAAATAGAAGCAGTAAACACTATAGAACCTGAGAACTCAAAAAAAAGACCAAGATTTG
>Ga0256832_1001557_pt1 | contig 15610 bp, 13 predicted proteins | sample 134614metaG_FD_190534 | JGI IMG/M metagenome (GOLD analysis project Ga0256832, IMG submission 190534) | Hydrothermal vent microbial communities from Lau Basin, Pacific Ocean - 134-614 | ecosystem: Environmental > Aquatic > Marine > Hydrothermal vents | place: Pacific Ocean: Lau Basin | collected...
ATATAATTACTCAATACTTTATTGTCCTTTCTACTTTCCTTTATTTTTTTTATCAAAACTTATTGTTTTAAATACCACTCGTAAATTTTAGCAATACCTTCTTCTAATTCTACTTTATGTTCCCAACCCAATTGGTTCAATTTAGATGGATCGGTTAGTTTGATAAGCGTGCCATCCGGCTTTTGGGTATTAAAATAAAAATCGCCTTTAAATCCGAGAATATCCTTAATTAAATAAGCTAAATCTTTTATGGAAATGTCTTTACCGGTACCGATATTGATATGTGTATTGCGTATTTCGGGTGTAAATTGTTTAGGATCAATATTATCTATACCAAATTGTTGTTTGACCACATCTTTAAAATCGATATTCTCCATTAAAAATACACAGGCATCCGCCATATCTTCCGACCATAAAAATTCTCTTCTGGGTGTGCCGCTTCCCCATATTTCAATGGCGACTTTATCTTGTTTTTTTTCAATACCGTATTTAGACAGGACAGCCAAAATTTCTGCTTCACTTGCCTGCTCACCAACCGATTCGACCGGCAATTGTTTCAAATCTTTTCTGATGGCTTCCCAGTCATTATTTTCCAGTGCTTTTCCCAAATGTATTTTACGAATCAAAGCCGGTAATACATGTGATTTTTCCAAATCAAAATTATCATTAGGTCCATATAAATTAGTAGGCATAACCGATAAAAAATTGGTATTGTATTGCAAATTATAACTTTCAACCATTTTTATACCGGCAATTTTGGCAATGGCATAAGGCTCATTGGTATATTCCAACGGACCGGTCAGCAAGCTGTCTTCGGGCATGGGTTGCGGCGCTTCCTTCGGATAGATACAAGTGCTGCCTAAGAACAACAATTTTTTGACATTGTGCCGGTAGCTTTGATGAATAACATTGTTTTGAATCATTAAATTTTGATAGATAAAATCGGCGCGTTGCAAATGATTTGCTATAATCCCGCCCACTTTGGCTGCTGCCAAAAAAACATATTCCGGTTGCTCGGTTTTAAAAAACTGTTCTACCGCAACACTGTCCGTTAAATCCAGTTCTTTATGCGTTTTTAAAATAAGATTTTGATAGCCTTTTTGTTTCAAGGTTTTAACCAAGGCACTACCGACCAATCCGGTATGTCCGGCTACATATATGCGCGCATTCTTTTCCATTATTCAAAATTTCGAGGAATTTTATAACCGTTGTCTTTTAGCAATTTTTCTTTTTTTATCAATTCTAAATCGGAAAAAGTCATTTCTTTTATTAAGTCATCTAAACTATATTCCGGCTCCCAACCGAGTTTTTCTCTGGCTTTGCTATAATCCCCAATTAACAAATCTACTTCTGTTGGTCTAAAATAGCGTTCATCCACTTTGATGACGGTTTTGCCTTCCGGTAGTTGATACTCGGGATGATGGCATTTTTTCACTTTCCCGACTTCATCAATACCTTCGCCTTCAAATTCGAGTTCAATTCCTAAATTTTCAAAAACTTTACGGGCGAAATCTCTGACGGTTGTAGTCATGCCCGTTGCAATTACCCAATCATCGGGTTGATCATGTTGCAAAATCATCCACATCATCCGCACATAATCTTTGGCATGTCCCCAGTCTCTTTTGGCATCTAAGTTGCCAAGGTATAGTGTATCTTGCAGCCCTAATACAATTTTTGCGGCGGCTCTTGTAATTTTGCGACTTACAAAAGTTTCACCCCGCAAAGGCGATTCATGATTAAACAAAATACCGTTTGAGGCAAACATGTTATAGGCTTCGCGATAGTTAATGGTAATCCAGTAAGCATAGAGTTTGGCTACGGCATAAGGACTGCGCGGATAAAAAGGCGTTTGTTCAGATTGGGGTATTTCTTGCACTTTGCCAAAAAGTTCCGAGGTAGAAGCTTGATATATTTTGGTTTTACCGGTCAAACCTAAAATTCTGACGGCTTCTAAAATGCGTAAAGTGCCAAGCGCATCCGTATCAGCTGTGTATTCCGGCATTTCGAAAGAAACTTGCACATGACTCATTGCCCCCAAATTGTAAATTTCATCGGGTTGCACTTCTTGAATTATTCTGATGAGATTAGTGCTGTCAGTTAAATCACCATAATGTAAAATAAAATTTCTGTCCGATTTGTGAGGATCTTCATATAAATGATCTATTCTATCTGTATTAAATAATGAAGAACGTCTTTTGATGCCATGAACTTCATAGCCTTTATCGAGTAAAAATTCACTCAAATACGCGCCATCTTGTCCTGTTACGCCTGTTATTAGTGCTTTCCTTTTTTTCACTTATTGTTTAGTTTAAATAAAAATCAAATTTACTTAATTTAACTGAATTTTAAGCTAAATATTATTTAAAAAAACTTTATGTAATAATTTTCTTTATTTTTGTTAAGTAAAAAACATGGTTTTATGTATGTTTTTTATATAACATTTGGTTTTAAGCCAAAATTAAAAACAATCTATGCTCAACAAACTCTCCATACTTATTCCGGCATACAATGAAGCCCAAACCATACATCTGATTTTAGATAAAATAAAAGCAGTTCGTTTGATAAATGATATAAAAAAAGAGATTATTATCGTAGATGACCATTCTACCGACCATACTGATGAAGCTATTAAGGGATATATGCAAATAAATCCTGATTTGAATATCCGCTTTTTCAGACAAGAAAAAAACATGGGCAAAGGTGCTGCTATTCATAGAGCTATCAAAGAAGCCACCGGTGACTATATTATCGTTCAAGATGCCGATTTGGAATACGACCCCGAAGAATACAATATTTTACTTGAGCCGGTCATCAAAGGGGTTGCCGATGTTGTTTACGGTTCGCGTTTTATGGGTGGTAAGCCACATCGCATCTTATTTTATTGGCATAGCATCGGTAACAAATGGCTGACAAATTTGTCCAATATGTTAACTAATTTGAACTTGACCGATATGGAAACTTGTTACAAATTGGTTAAAACAGATATTATTAAATCTATTCCACTTTATGAAAAACGTTTTGGTTTTGAACCGGAATTAACAGCCAAGTTGAGTCGCATCAAAAATATCCGCATATATGAAGTCGGTATCTCTTATTACGGACGAACTTATGAAGAAGGCAAGAAAATCAATTGGAAAGACGGTATGCGCGCGATTTATGTGATTCTGAAATATGGTTTGTTCAAATCAAAATAGATACTCGTTTTTTTGCTTTACATTCACATTTAGATTAATTCGCTTTTAAATACTTCCTCAATTCCTCATTATAATTGTCTTTATTCAATAAAGCCCAAAATTGTACGTTATTAAATTAGTTTTATTACTATATTTGCAAATTCCAATTTATCTTGTTAAATGACAAAATTAAAGTTATTCAGTCTTTTTTTTATATTAAATCTAGCTACTATTAGGGCACAGCAATACGAGTTTGGTATTGTAGCCGGTGGCGGAAATTATATTGGTGATATCGGTCGTGAATATTATTTTTACCCAAATAAACCCGGAGGTGGTATTGTCTTTAAGCGTACCGTTAATCAGTGGTTTTCCATTCGTTTAAATATTAATTATTTTCAGATTTCGGCTAAAGACTCAGAAGCAGAGAGCCTTGGACGCCGAGCCAGAAACTTTTCAACAGAGGCACAACTCTTTCATTTTGATATGGGTGTTGAATACAATTTTATTGCCCGAAACCCTTTTTTGAAATTACAGAGTATTCATAAAATCACGCCATATTTTTTTACCGGTATCGGTTTGGGTAATTATTCCGGTAGTTTTTATCGCAATGATATAAATGATAATTCAAAAAAACAAGGCTATAAATTTAATGGCACCAACTTGAATATACCAATGGTTTTAGGTTTGAAATATAAAGCATCACCGCATTTTCTTATTGCTATGGAAACAGGTGCCTATTATTTTTTTACTGATAATCTGGATGGAACAGGGAGTTTTTACGGTAATGAAGATAGAATCGTAAAGAGTGGACTTATACCCACAACTAATACCCACTCCAATGATTGGTATACATTTACATCAATCAGTTTTATCTACACTTTTGGTGATTTGAATTGTTATTTTAACTTGCGATAAATTAATTGTATTACAATGATGTCTCAAACCAAAATTTTGCAGCCGGATATTTTGCCAAAACATGTAGCTATTATTATGGATGGTAATGGCCGTTGGGCAAAACAAAGAGGCAAAAAACGTGTTTTCGGGCATCATGAAGGTGTTAAAACGGTTAGACAAATTGTTGAAAATTCCGTAGAACTCAAGATTAAATATTTAAGTTTATATACTTTTTCAACCGAAAATTGGAACCGTCCAAAAGAAGAAGTTGATGCCCTGATGGATTTGTTGGTGCAGACCTTAAACGAGCAAATTGGCGATTTAATGAAGCAAAATATACGGCTTAATGCCATTGGCGATTTGGACCGTTTACCGGCACATACTTTTAAAACATTGCAAGACGTGTTACAGAAAACAGCCGGTAATTCCGGTATGATGTTGTCTATTGCCCTCAATTACGGTGGACGTGACGAAATTGTACAAATGACCAAAGAACTGGCAAAAAAAGTTAAAAATAATATAATTTTACCCGAAAATATTGATGAAAATAAAATAAATTTGCACCTTTACAGCCATAATTTGCCCGATGTGGACTTTATGATTAGAACCGGAGGCGAAAAAAGAATCAGTAATTTTTTATTGTGGAAAATTGCCTATGCCGAATTATATTTCACCGATATACTTTGGCCTGATTTTAACAAACAACACTATTATGAAGCTTTGGCTGATTATCAAAAAAGAGAAAGAAGATTTGGAAAAACAAGTGAACAGATTAACAATGAAGCATAAATTATTATGGGCTATTTTGACCTTTTTATCAGTGACCAATTTTTACGGTCAAAAGGTCAAAAGTGAGGATTATAAAATCTATCAAATAGAAGACATTAAAATCAACGGGTTAAAACAATTTAACCCGCAAACCGTAAAAGCATTTATTGGGGTTGATAAAGGGGATATTATCGAAGTACCCGGCGAACAAACTGCCGAAATTATCAACAAGCTCTGGGACTTAACTTATTTTTCCGATGTCAATCTGTATGTTATTCCTACGACTGACAATAAGGTGATTCTGGAAATAGATTTACAAGAATTACCTAAACTTTCCGAGGTGAAAATTAAAGGAATTTCACGTTCTAAACGTAAAGAGTTTATCAAAGATTTGGGACTCAAAAAAAATGCTATTTTAAGTGAGAACCTGAAAGCCAAAACCATAGAAACCATTAAAAACAAGTTTCTACAAAAGGGTTTTTTAAAAACTAAAGTAAAATTGACAACCGTAGCAGACTCTGCCGATTATGTCAAGTTGTTGGTCAATGTAGATAAAGGCAAACGTATAAAAATCAATCATATCAATATCATTGGCAATAAAAACATCAAAGCCCGAAAACTCAAACGTCAACTCAAACATACTAAAGAAAAACGATTTTACCGTTTTTGGAAACGGTCTAAATATATTCCGGATGATTTCAAAGAAGACTTGGTCAAGCTCGAAAAATTTTATAAAGAACAAGGCTATCGCAATGCACGGGTTTTATCCGATTCCGTATATTTTGACAATAAAAATAAACTTAATATTGATATTAAAGTAGAAGAAGGACAAAAATATTATTTCGGCAATATAGATGTGGTTGGTAACAGCCGCTATTCAACCGATTTTATTAAAAAGATTTTAGGCATCAAAAAAGGAGATACTTACAATGGTACACTCATAGCCAAGCGTATTGATGACCCCAGCAAACCAGATGCTGTAAGTGTTACCAATTTATATCAAAATAACGGGTACCTGTTTTCACGTATCAATTTGGTAGAAAAAGGTATTCGTAAAGATACTATTGATTACGAATTGCGTATTTATGAAGGCAAGCCGGCCAAATTTAATAACATTACGGTCAACGGTAATTTAAAAACCAATGACAAAGTTATTTATCGCGAGTTGCGTACATTGCCCGGTGCAACCTACAGCAAACAAAATGTGATTAGAACCATTAGAGAGTTGGCACAAATGCAAATTTTTGATGCTGAGAAAATCACACCGGATTTAAAAAATATTGACCCCAATGCCGGTACAGTCGATGTCGATTGGCATGTTGAAGAATCCGGTAGCAGTCAAATACAACTGCAAGGCGGTTTTGACGGACATTATTTCATCGGCACTTTGGGCTTGGCTTTAAAAAACTTTTCTATCAGAAATATTTTTAACGGCAAAGCATACAAACCACTACCTATGGGCGACGGCCAAAATTTGTCCTTAAATTTGCAAGTTTCTCAACGATATGAAACTTACAGCCTATCCTTTATGGAACCCTGGTTTGGCGGTAAAAAACCACAAGCATTTACGGTTTCAACCTATTATTCGACCTATTATGGTATTGATTATACCAGTAACAATATTAATTATTATGATGTTGACCGAAGCAAACGCTTTATTATAACCGGTTTATCTGTAGGCTTGTCCAGAAAATTACAGTGGCCTGACGACTTTTTCTATTTGAGCCAATCTATAAGTTTGAACCATTATACCATTGATAATTACGGATCAATCGGCGCCTTTGGATTCAATAACGGCACATCCAATAATTTTTCTTATAATGTAATGTTCGGACGAAATTCAAGCGGACCCAATCCCATTTTTCCAACAGTAGGTTCTGAGTTTGGTTTGAGTTTAAAATTAACACCGCCATATTCATTATTTAGCCATATTGACTATGCTACCATAAATCAAAACCCTGATTTTCAAGATGCGGACGGTAACCCCGATTATGAAAAAATCAACAGACAGAAATACAAATTTATTGAGTATTACAAAATCAAAATGTCAGGTACTTGGTATTCGTCCTTATACAAAAAATTAACTTTGCGTTCTAAAGCCGAATTCGGTTTATTGGGTGCTTATAATAAAGATTTGGGTATTCCGCCCTTTGAAAGATTCTTTGTCGGTGGAACCATGCCTACCGGAGGTAATCTCGATTCGAGAGAAACCATTCCGCTGCGTGGTTATACAGATCAATCATTAAATAGAAGTTTTGCCAATAGAGGTGGAACCGTTTACAATAAGTTTTTATTTGAATTACGCTATCCTATTACTTTAAAACCACAAGCATCCATTTATGTATTGTCATTTTTTGAAGGCGCCAATACCTATAACAATATAAAATATTATAATCCGTTCTCATTAAAAAAATCTGCCGGGGTCGGTGTGCGTATTTTCATGAGTGCTTTCGGATTATTGGGTATTGATTTCGGATACGGCTTTGATAAAGTCCCTGACAATACCGGTGTTCCTAAAGTTTCAGGATGGCAAACGCACTTTATCATGAATCAAAGATTTTAATAAATTTCGACTTTGGCATAATTATTTCTTAATATAAACTGAACTATGAAAAAATTAGTCATTTTACCGGTTTTAATCTTTTTGACCACTATAATGTCCGGTCAAGGAAGAATTAGAATTGCCTCAGTCGATATGGATTATATTCTTGAAAAATTACCGGAATATCAATCGGCTTTAAAAGAACTCAATGCCAGAGCCAATCGTTGGAAAGCGGAAATTGAACGTAAAGAAAAAGAAATTAAAGACCTGAAAGACGCTTTGGAACAAGAAAAGGTTTTATTAACCAAAGAACTGTTACAAGAAAAAGAAGAAGAAATTGCTTTCAAAGAAAAAGAACTGTTGAAATACCAATTGGAAAAATTCGGACCTGAAGGCGACTACATCCTTCAAAAAGAACATTTGGTAACACCGGTGCAAGATAGGGTTTTCAATGCCGTTGCCAAATTGTTAAAAACTGCTAAATATGATATTGTATTTGACAAAGCCAATGATAAATTGGGGTTGATTTATACCTCACCCAAATTGGATATTTCCGATAAGATATTGAAATTAATCAGCAAGGAAAAAGGTAAAGAACAACGCATTAAGAAAAATAAAGATCGCAAAGCAAAACAAAAGGAAAAACAAAGTGAAGCTGCAAAAAGGAGAGCAGAATTGGCTGCTAAGCGAAAAGCCGAACGTGAAGCCAAACGTAAAGCGGCACTTGAAGCACGTCAAAAACTAAGAGAAACCAAGAAAAAGAAAGCTGAAGACAATAAAGATAATAAAAAAATATCAGACGGAGAAGCCACAGAAAAAAAACTAAATGAAGCAGCTGTAACCAAGGATAGTAAAGAGCAAAAACCGGCTGAAAGTCATAAATCAAATAATGCTAAGACCCAAAAAAAACCGGAAACTTACGGTAAACAATTAACACCCGAACAACTCAAAGCTTTTGAAGCACAACAAAAAAAATTAACACCGGAACAAAAAGCTGCACAACGTAAAGCTGAACGTGAAGCGCGACGTCAAAGAATTTTGGAAGAACGCCGTAAGCGTAAAGCTCAAAAAAATAAACAATCTAATAATAGTGATAAAGAAAATAATTAAAAATTAAAAATTAAACATTAAAATTGAATCATATGAGACACTTAAAACTAGTATTTGCCGCATTATTACTTTGGATGGGAACGACCAATGCTAATGCGCAAAAAATTGCACATATCGACGTGCAAAAAATCATGACTGAAATGCCCGAATTTAAAGCCGGTCAGGCTCAATTGAAAAAGTTGTATGCAACTTATCAAAAAGAGTTTAAAGAAATGCAAGATGCTTATCAAGCAAAGCTCAAAAAATATCAAGACGAGTCTAAAACCGTTTCAGAGCAAGAAAATCAAAAAAGGGTTAAAGAACTAATGGAAATGGAAAAAAACATTGCCAAAGCCCAACAAGATATTCAAGCTGAAGCCCAAAAGAAAGAAGCTGAATTGATGAAACCTATTCAAGAAAAATTATTGAAAGCCATCAAAGATGTAGCTAAAGAAAAAGGTTATGATTATGTCTTTGATAGTTCAGGTCCTACCAATTTAATTGTTGCTAACGGTCCGGACTTATATGCTGATGTTAAAGCCAAATTGGGTTTCTAATAATACTATTATGCCCAAAAAATCCCGATACATATATCGGGATTTTTTTTCTTGACATTTTCTGTGTAACTTTTGTGGCAAGTTATTTGTAAAAGAAAATGATTTTTGTTATATTATTGAAAAATTAATAATAATCTCCCTTTTTTTATTCGTAACTTTGATGAAAATTTAAAAACTTATGTATATGAAGTGCTTAAAAGAAAAATTATATAAAAAAATTGAAGCACATCGCCCCAGAACCAAAAGATTGGCTAAAGAGTATGGTGATGTGGTAGTAGATCAAGTAAGGGCAGGTCAAATTATAGGTGGAATGCGTGGAATTAAAAGTTTAATTTCCGATATTTCATATTTAGACCCTTATGAAGGTATTCGGTATAGAGGCTATACGCTTCCCGAAGTATTTGAAAAATTACCTAAACCCAAAGGAGCAGAAATGCCTTATGTTGAAGGCTTGTATTATTTATTGTTAACCGGTGATATTCCTAGTCAAGAGCAAGTTGAAGCTTTGATTATGGATATGAATAACCGCCGTATCATTCCAAAATATGTCTGGGATGTAATCGATTCTTTCCCCAGTGAAAGTCACCCGATGGCAATTATGTCAGCAGCAGTTATGAGTTTGGAACGTGAGTCCCTATTTAATGTCAAATACCGTCAAGGTATCAGTAAAATGGATTATTGGGACCCGACATATGAAGATGCAACTAATTTGTTGGCAAAAATTCCTTTAATTGGGGCTTATATTTACAACAAACTCTATAATCCAGAAGGTGGACACCGTTATCCTGATCCAACATTGGATTTAGGTGCTAATTTTGCCTATATGATGGGTAAAGATGCGCCTTATGATGATGTGTCAAGAATGTATTTTATCATCCATGCCGATCACGAAGCCGGTAATGTAAGTGCTCATACCGGACACTTAATTGCCAGTTCTTTATCTGATGTTTATTATGCTGTTTCAGGTATGATTAATGGTTTAGCCGGACCTCTGCACGGCTTGGCAAACCAAGAAGTTTTACGTTGGTTACAAAAACTATATGATAAGTTTGGCGATCAAGTGCCTGATAAAAAAGAATTACAAAAATATGTTTGGGATACCTTAAACAGTGGGCAAGTGATTCCCGGATATGGACATGCAGTTTTACGTAAAACCGATCCCAGATATACGGTTCAAAGAGAATTTTGTTTGACGCATATGCCGGATGATCCATTGTTTAAATATGTTTCTGCTTTGTATGATGTCGTTCCTGATATTTTGCAAGAGCATGGTAAAGCCAAAAACCCTTGGCCCAATGTTGATGCCCAATCGGGTGTCGTTCAATGGCATTACGGTGTCAAAGAATACGATTTCTATACCGTATTATTCTCTATAGGCCGTTCTATTGGTGTTTTGTCTAATATTATTTGGGATAGAGCTTTAGGATATCCTATTGAAAGACCAAAATCCATTACGACAGATATGCTGGAAGAAATGGTAGGAATTAAAGAAAAATAATATTTTTTTCTTGTAACAAATATGGCGGGCATCCTTTGGATGCCCGCCATATTTGTTACTATTCGAAAGTTAGTTTAAAAAACTTGATATATAAATGATCCTTGGCAGGAATAATAGCAGACTTTGAACTGACCATCGTTCCTTCAATAGGCATAAACCTGAATTTACTACGTTTGGGTTGATATAAAACAGACTTCTGTAAATCGCCATCGTCGGATATTTTGACCAAATTCAAGTTTTTTCGTTCACTGCCTTTTAAATAAAAGGGTTCGTTATTTGTCGGTTTTTCCAAAGGAGAATCTGTAAAAAACAAAAATTCCCGTCCGTTAAGGTAAGTGCCGAAAAATGAATGCAAAGCCAAACGTGGTTTAACTACTTGTTTTTTATAAATCTTTTTAATCCAAATAATTTGTCCGTTTTTTGCAACTTTTACACTAAATAAATCACCCACTATTTCACGTATATTTTCTTCTCTATCCTCTTTTTTCATCATAAGTGGTATATACAAATCTTCGGCATTGACAATCATATCGCCATTGGGCAATAAAAAACTTTGATGTACAACCATTGTATGATTTTTGGTCTTTTTTATACCCTTACGACTGCCTACAGCGACAGGCGACTCTTTAAAGTTTTGATAAGAACTGTTTAAAACGGCCAAATCTTTGGTTAAATTGAGTCGGTAAAAGCCGTCAATATTATTCAAGTCCAAATAACGATTTCTAAAAAAACCATAAACATATAAATTATCGTCTAGTTGAAGTTGTAACTTTTCCATCACTTTTTTTGGCTTGATTTTATATGACGATACACCGGTGTTTGCAATACGGTAAATGATAAAATTTCGAGTGTTGTCCGTATTGAGCAAACGTCTTTTTTTCAATGGATTATTTTGAAATACTTGAGTCGCTAAATAAACGGTTCCGTTAGCATCGTCAACTTTCAAATCGTTGATAAAGAATAATTTTGATGAAGTTGAATAGGTGATTTGTTGTTTAAAAACCGGTTGAAATTCATTGTTAAAAACTACAATATGATAAATTGCCGGTTCGTCTTTTAAGTCCCGATAAACAATAGTAAAAAAGCGGTTGTTTTTTGAAAAACGAATAAAGATTTTAGGATTGAAAAAATTGACATCACTATAATATTGCAATTTTTGATAATACAATGAGCCCGGATTGATAAATAAGTTAACATCATTTTTAGGATAAACAAAATCCAGATGAAAAAATTCTTGGCTTGATACGGTTCCATTATCAATATCACCATCAATCTTTTTGAAACTGTAATATCTTTTGCGTAGGTTTTGTTCCATGTTGATTAAATATAAATGTTGCTTATGAACAAAAGCCCCTTTAATATTTCCTTTGATACTACCTTTATTAAGCTTAAAAGTTTTGGTTTTAATCAAATTCATGTTTTGGTCATAACGCGTCGCATAGGCTTCAAATACCAACGGATTGACCAAAAATCCGCTTCTTTTGGAACTAATGGTGATAAACCCACCCTCGTCGTCAGGCAAAATATAGTCATTTTGCACCCGTGCAGTCGTCATTTTATAAACTTTACTCTCTTTGATTGTAATATCTTGTTGTTGGGCAAATGTCAGGGTCGTCAAAATAAACGACACCAATAGAATCGTCTGTTTCATAGCATTGTTTGTTTGTGTGATGTGTTTATGAGTTCAATTGTTTGTGTAGTAATGGGTCTTCAAAATAAGTTTCTATGGGTTGAAAATTTTCTGTAGCATTTTCAATAAAATAAATGTCATAATCAGCACGGTTGAGTAAAATACGCATGGTGTTTTCCACTTGTTGATAAAGCGGTTTGATGAGCCATTGTATCTCTTCGGGACCTTTTTTTATTTCATCATAAAGTGCCTTGCGTTTTTCTTCCATTTTTTGGTTGAGCAATTCTTGGTAACGTTCTGATTTTTTCCAATAATTACCAAAATTCAGCGGCCGTTTCTTATGTTCCATCATTTCGGCTATTTTCCACTCATGATTAACTTCTGAAAATGATAAAAACTTCGGATGCAAGCCCGCTATGTAAATCAATTTGTTTTGGTGGTCAATCTGTACTTTTAAATCTTTGAGATTAACCCCGTATTTGGCTACCAAATGAATTTGCAAAGCACCGATAAAATGTAAATCACGGTCTTCTTCCGAAAATTTTTCATTCCAAGTCCGAGTAAAATTGGTATCTATTTCCATCAAACCGACTTCCAAAATATTTTTCATACCAATGACATTGAGTTTCCGGTTTTTGAGTTCGGCTATTTCATTACGCTGATTGACGAGTTCTTGTTTGAGTTGCTTTAGTTCTTTAGGATTGTCGGGTTGTAATTTGACATATAAATACATCAAAACAGCGCCAACTAACATGCTGATACCAAATTGATTAAGTCGTGATAATAAAGCCAAAAATCCGACCAATAAGACCATGACGAAAATAATTTCTTTTTTATATTTTTTCCAAATAAATTTGAACATAGACTGTGTTATTTAATTATTTATTTTATTTATAATCATATCTTTTAGCTTTAAATTGCCATATCATTGCTACCCAAACTGTCCAAAAAGGGAAAGTTATAAAAAACATTCGTGACATTGCACTAACAAGACTACTGCCGCCAAGATATATCAAAAAAAATGCCAATAAAAAATATAAAGGGAAAGAAATTTGTTTATATGTTTTTTTTAAACCCGACAAGCTCCAAATAATTATCAATGTAATGAACAAGTTGGGTATTGTATAAATAATATTTCTAGTTTCATCCAAGAAAGGACCGGCTATAAACAATCTGTAAATGTTTGATAACCAGTTTTTAAAATATTTATAAGGATGATTTTTAATATTGGACAAGGCAAGTTTTTTTAATGTGTCATCCATTTGTAAAGCTGGCATTTTAGTCAAAATACTATCGGCTTCTTGGTGATGTAAAGGTGACTGTAATAAGTCTTTGGGGGTTATAAACCGTCCGTCTTCAGATTCATAAGGGGTACTCATTAAGTATAAAGAAAAACTGCCTGCATTAGTCCAATAAAAATATTTTCCGGTCAATGTATAAGTATAATATAAGTAAGGGACACTTAACATTAAAGCCAAAAATAAAGCCCATACATATTTTTTTGCCGTATTAAAACGAACTAATGCATGCCAAAAAAACAACAAAATAAATAAAACCAATACTACATAACCGAATATAACTTTGGTAATCATCAAATAAAATATAGCAAATCCCAAGAAAAAAATATTAAATAAAGGTCGTTTTTTATCATAGTACAATTTGAAACTTAAAAACACGATTAAACTGACTAAAAACCAAGTTAAAGCTTCAGTCAAAATTTTAGGTAACATCCGGTATAATGGATAATAAAATCCTAAAACAGCCGTCCAAAAGAAAGCTTTTTTACAGGATAAAAAATATCGCAAAGTTTTATAAATCAATACTAAAGATAAGTATATCCACATAGCGTTGGTTAATACAATCATTAAATCGGAAAGATGAATTTTGATGAAAAAACTTAATAGCAAAGGATAACCCGGACCATTCCACAAGTTGATGTCAGGCGCTGGCGGTGAATAAAATCCGTTAAGAATATTGTGCGCAAACATCAAATATCGTGGTTCGTCACCGATATAATAAGGTTTTTTAAAAAGAAAAATAATCAGTGTATATAAAAACAAAAAAGGCATAAATAAAATAAACTCATTATGACATTTTTGTAAAACATCTGCATAAAAATTATCCGATATTTTCTTTAAGGATTGTCGGAAACCATTTAAGCTGTTTAATTTCATCGAATTAATTTCTATTTTTGATAAGCTTTTCAAACAAATTTAAGCTTTTTTATTAAAACATCCTTTTTTATTAATTGTACTATTTTTCATTTTTAAAATTTGAATTTTCTTAAATCAACAATTTCTTTTAAATTTGCAACATACCAAAATCATTGAAAAACATATTCTTATGCGTTGGAGAGGCAGACAAACCAGTAGTAATGTAGAAGACCGTAGAGGCAGTCGCGGTCGTGTAGTCGGTGGTACCATTGGGGTTGGTACCATTATCTTTTTTATTGCTTACACTTTATTAACGGGTGAAGCCCCGACCGAAATGCTACAACAAAACCAACCGGCACCGGCGGGACAAACCCAAACAACCGGACATGACCAAAACGACGAGCTGGCAGAGTTTGCAAAAGTGGTTTTTAAAGATACCGAAGATGTTTGGTCCAAAGTTTTTAAAGACCAATTAAACGCTCAATACCGATATCCCAAGTTGGTTTTATATTCCGGTTCCACACCGGCAGCTTGCGGTATGGCTAGTGCGGCAACCGGACCTTTCTACTGTCCTGCAGATGAAAAAGTATATATCGATTTGGATTTTTTTAGAGATTTGAAACGTAAATTCGGTGCCGGCGGTGATTTTGCTATGGCATATATCATTGCCCACGAAGTCGGACATCATGTGCAAAATCTTTTAGGCATCACCCGTCAAGTCCAACAACAACGCCGGAGACTTAGTAAAACTGCATACAATAAACTGTCTGTTCGGTTAGAACTTCAAGCCGATTATCTTGCCGGTGTTTGGGCTAAACATATCGAACAGATGAAACATGTTTTAGACCCGGGTGATATTCAAGAAGCTATTAATTCGGCTGCTTCGGTAGGTGATGACCGCTTGCAAAAAAGATACACCGGCAGAGTCGTTCCCGATGCTTTTACACATGGCACTTCCGAGCAACGCGCCCGTTGGTTTATCAAAGGTTTTAAAAACGGCACTATCAAGGGTGGGGATACGTTTAATACGAATGATTTATAAACTTAAAACACCATCCAAGTCACATAAAAACCTACTAATTGCATCAAAATACCGATAAAAATGCCGCGAGCTATGTCTTTTAGACTATGCACCCCTAAATACACACGACTTGACATAACCAATGTTGCAATTACAATTATCAAGGATAAATAATTGAGAATGTTGATTTGTGAATAATAGCTCCAAATCACAAAAAAAGTTAAAGTTCCTGAAATGGCTGTTGCGTGGATACTGGGTTTAAGTTTGAAATAATTATAAACCGCC